>JAEEGL016500262.1_pt1 | contig 14115 bp, 12 predicted proteins | sample 9134231 | NCBI WGS metagenome assembly JAEEGL01 (sample SAMN16246548, study PRJNA631951) | gut metagenome | biome: gut microbiome; feature: rumen; material: fiber-attached | host: Bos | place: Iran: Karaj | collected 2018-10 | reverse complement strand
TGATCGACGCGCGCGACGGCGTCACCGAGCAGGACACCAAGATCGCGGGGCTTGCGCATGAGGCGGGCAAAGCCTGCATCGTCGTCGTCAACAAGTGGGATCTGGTCGAGAAGGAGACCGGCACGCTGGAGAAGATGCGCAAGGACGTGATGCGCGATCTGAGCTTCATGAGCTATGCGCCCGTGCTCTTCATCTCCGCCCTGACCGGCCAGCGCATCGAGCGGCTTTTTGAGCTGATTAACTTCGTCAACGACCAGAGCAGCATGCGCATCACCACCGGCATGCTCAACAACGTTCTGGCCGACGCGCAGGCGCGCGTGCAGCCGCCCACGGACAAGGGCCGCCGTCTGAAGATCTATTACATGACCCAGACCGGAATCAAGCCGCCCAATTTCGTGATCTTCTGCAATTCCAGGGAGCTGTTCCACTTCTCCTACCAGCGCTACATTGAAAACCAGATCCGCGCGGTCTTCGGGCTGGAGGGCACGCCGATCCGCATTGTGATCCGGCAGAAAGGAGACAAGGAATGAAATACTGGGTCTTCTCCGTTCTCACGGCGCTGCTGGCCTATACGGCGGGCTGCCTGAAAAGCACCGTCCTGGCCTCCAATTTCGTCTTTCACAAGAACCTGCGCCGCCTCGGCTCCGGCAACGTCTTCCTCTCCAACTTCCGCCGCATCTACGGCTGGAAGGGCGCGCTGAAGCTGGCGCTGGTGGAGCTGGCGCTGGATCTGCTGCCGCTGGCCTTCGGCGCGCTGCTGTTCAAGTCCGGTCATCACAGCGCGATCGGCGCTTCCCTGGCGGGCGTGTGCCTGGTGCTGGGCCGCCTGTATCCCGCCTCCTATGGCTTCCGCGGCAGCCATGCGATCATCCCGCTGATCCTGATGGGCTTCTTCGTGGAGGTCTCCATCGGCATTGCGCTGCTGGTCGTGGCGGTCGCCGTCGTCTGGTTCAGCCGCTACTATTCCCTCGGCGCGATCGGCTGCGCGCTGGTGCTGATCGTCACCGCCGTGCTGATGGTCGACGATGTGCTGACCATGCGCCTCGGCATTATTGCTGCGGCCCTCGTGATCTTCTATCACATGCCCGCCGTGCTGCGGATGCTCAATAAGTCCGAACCCCGCCTGAGCTTTGAGCAGGACATCAGCTATAAGTTCGACGAAAAGTTCTGAATCCCTCTCATAAAAAATACAGCGCCGCGAACCAAATCGGTTCGCGGCGCTGTTTTGCGGTTTTGCGTTCAGAAGCTTACGGTCTTCGGCGCGTCGGTGAAGGAATAGAAGGTGGCGGTGGCGTTGCGGAGGTACCAGACCTCGGTGTTGCCGTCGTCAGGGGAGTACATGGCCTTCAGGGAGGGATAAGCCTCCAGCATGCTCACGCGCGCCTCGCGGCGGTCGTCCAGCACGGCGCTGGCCTCGATGCGCAGCCAGCGGCCTTCGTGCATCGCGCAAATCTCGATGCGGGGGTTGGCGTGCATCTGGCGGGAGACGGCCTTGACCTTGCCGGTCTCGATATAGAGCTTGCCCTCAAAAATGTGCGCGGTGCCGAAGGGGCGCACATGCGGCTGGCCGCCTTCGTCGGTGGCGAGATAGTAAGTCCCGGCTGCCTTCAGAAATACACAGACTTCCTGCATGTTGTTTTCTCCTTTCGTTTTCCAGCCAGCGGTCGATCTGCCGCTGGTTTTTCAATACGGCGCACTTGTCGCCGCACAGTTTCCGTTTTCGTTCAAAACCGGCCCGTTTTTTGGCGCTTCGGCCCTCCCAAAGCACCCAGCGGACAAACTCCGCGTCCAGTTTTTCGCTGCAGCCCTCCGCCATATCCGGGCGGCTCTGCCCGCGGTATTTCAGATAGCGCTTCACGACCCGCCAGAGCGACTCAAAGCGGCCAAAAAGCAGCAATATGATCTCGTCCGCCTCCGCCAGACGCCGCTCCTGCAGCAGATCGGAGTAATTCCCATCGATGACCCAGGCGTCGTTGCTGTCCATGAAGTCCCGGACGATCGCCAGCTGCTCGTCCTTCGGGCGCTCCCGCCAGCCCGGCAGAAACATCACCCGGTCCAGATGCAGCACCGGAACGCCGTACAGCGCACCCAATTCCCTTGCCAGCGTGGACTTGCCGGAACCGGCATAGCCGAGGATCGCGATCTTCACGGCGCGTCTCCGATCCCGAACAGGCGCTTGCCGTTTTCAAGACACAGCCGGGCGGCCGCTTCGGCGCTCATGCCCTTGACCTCGCCGATCTTTTCGGCCACATAGACGAGATTACGCGAATCGTTGCGCCTGCCGCGCATCGGCACGGGACTGAGATAAGGGCTGTCCGTCTCCATCAGGATGCGGTCATGCGGGCAGATCTCCAGCACCTCCAGCGCCTTGCGGGCGTTTTTGTAGGTGAGCGGCCCGTCGAAGCCGAGATACCAGCCGAGCTTGAGCAGCTCCTCCGCCATCTCCGCGCTGCCGGAAAAGCAGTGGAACACGCCGCGCACGCCGGGATAATCCCGCACCACGGCCAGGCAGTCGCCGTGCGCGTCCCGGTCGTGGACAATGACGGGCTTGTCCAGCGCCAGCGCCAGCTCGATCTGCGCGCGGAACAGCGCCTGCTGCGCCTCCTTGTGCTCCTTGTCCCAGTAATAGTCCAGCCCGACCTCGCCGATCGCGACGCACTTCGGATGCTGCGCCAGCTCCCGGATGAGCGCCAGGTCGCAGGGGTCGTGCGGCATCTCCTCCGGGTGGACGCCGACGGCGGCGTAGACGAAGGGATACTTGTCCGCCAAAGCGAGGGCGGCGCGGCTCGACGGCGTGTCGCAGCCGGGATCGACGATCAGCTCCACCCCGGCCTCGAAAAGCGCCGGCAGCAGCTCGTCCCGGTCGGAGTCAAAATGGCGGTCGTCGTAATGCGCGTGCGTGTCAAAATACATGGCAAATCTCTCCTTAACCTTATTATATCGGATTTGCCCGGTTTATGCAACAGGTTTACATAATGTCAGGCCAGAGAAATAGCCCTTGAAAAAGCGCCTGCGCCGGGGTATATTTAATTGTCAAGAAGTGGGCGGGTACGACCCGCGCGTATATAGAGGAGTGACTGCTTTGAACGTGATTTTGATCCTGTTGGCTGCTGCAGCTCTGCTGATCCTCGGCTGCCTGCTGGTGGGCCGTGCTTTAGCAAAGACCTGGGGCATCGATCCTGCGCGCGAAACGCCCTCGCAGGACTGCTTTGACGGCAAGGACTTTGTGCCCACGCCGCCCGCTGTCGTGCTGGGCCATCATTTCGCCTCCGTCGCCGGGGCCGGCACGATCATCGGCACAGTCAAGGCTGCGGCCTTCGGCTGGCTGCCGGTGCTGATCTGGATCGCGGTCGGCAGCGTTTTCTTTGCTGCGGCGCACGATTTCGGCGCGCTGTTTGCCTCCCTGCGACACAAGGGCCGCTCCCTCGGCCGCGTACTGCGCGAGACTGTGGGAGAGAAGGCGCAGCGGGTCTTCACGGTGTTCGCGCTGCTGGTGCTGGTGCTGCTGGTGGCCTGCTTTAGCAATGTCATCGCGGGCACAATCTCCTCCTCTGCTGCGCAGATCGTCTCCGTCGGCAAGGGGCAGGTGAGCGCGCAGGCCGGCGCGGGCGTTGCCTCGATCCTGTTTGTCTTTGTCGGCCTGCTCTTTGGCCTGCTGGTTTTCCGCAAGAACCTGCCGATGGTGCCGATGACCGTCCTCTGCCTGCTGCTGATGGCGGGCAGCGTCTGGGCGGGCCTGAACCTCGGATTGAACCTGCCGTTCTGGGTCTGGGTGGCGCTCATTGCCGTTTACCTGGTCGCGGCTTCGCTCGTGCCGGTTTGGGCGCTGCTGCAGCCGCGCGATTTCCTCAGTGCTTTCCTGCTCTGGGGCATGATGCTCTATTGCCTGGTGGCGCTGCTGATCCCGGCGTTGGGCGGGAAAACGGCCGTGATGCCTGCGGTGAACGAAGCCGCCTTCTCCGGCGGCGCGCTGTTTTCGATGCTGAGCGTGATCGTCTTCGGCGGCGCGGTGTCCGGTTACAACGCCCTGATCGCCTCCGGCACCACGGCCAAGCAGTTGGCCAATGAAAAGCACGCGCGTACGGTCAGCGTCGGCTCTGTGATGCTCAACGCGCTGCTGGCACTCATCGTGCTGCTGGCGGTGCTTTCCGGAATCCCCGAAAAGACCTCTCCGCTCGAGGCCTTTGCCTCCGGGGTCTCTCATGCGGCCGGGAGCCAGCTCGTCTATTACCTGATGCTGGTGACGGCCACGACCTTTGCGATCACCACGCTCGATACCTGCACGCGCCTGGCACGCTACCTCTTTGCCGAGCTCTTCAACCCCGACAACCGGCGGCTCAAAAAGCTCGAGGGCGCGCAGCGCTTTTTTGCCACCCCGGCGGTCGGCACCGTGATCCTGGTGCTGCTCGGCTGCGGGCTCGGCCTGGTACCCGATTTGGATCGCCTTTGGGGTCTCTTCGGCGCGGCCAACCTGCTGCTGGCGGGTCTTGCGCTGCTGATCGCGGCGATCTGGCTGCGCAGCGAGGGCAAGAAGACCGGGATGCTGGTCGTGCCGATGTTCCTGCTGCTGGCCGTGTCGCTGGCCTTCCTCGTGTGGAACGCCGTGCGTACGATGACAGGACTTGCGGGACTGGTGGACGTCCTGTCGCTGGTTTGTGCTGCGCTGCTGCTCGTGCTGGCCGTGATCCTGCTCGTGCAGGCGCTGCCCGCGCTCTTCAAAAAGTCCGGGGAGGCAGCGGACGATGCGGATTGATCCGACCCTGTATACCGGGCGGCCGGCGGAGCGCAGAGAAGCCCGCGAGGACCGCTGCTACGACCTGCTCGACCGCCTCGGCGTGACATACTTCCGCGTCGATCACGAGGCGGCGGAGAATATCCCGGACTGCGAGCTCGTCGAGGGACTGCTTGGCTGCGGCATCTGCAAGAACCTCTTCCTGACAAATCGCCAGCAGACGGATTTTTACCTGCTCATCATGCCCGGCGAAAAGCCCTTCAAGACGAAGCTCCTGTCCAAGCAGATCGGCACGGCGCGGCTCTCTTTCGGCTCTCCGGCGGACATGGAGCGGCTCCTGGATCTGTATCCCGGCTCGGTGAGCGTACTGGGGCTGATGAACGACCGGGAGAGGAAGGTGCAGCTCGTCATCGACCGGGAGCTGCTGGATGCGGCCGACTTTGGCTGCCATCCCTGCCGCAATACCTCAAGCCTGCGCTTTTCCACCAAAGCGCTGATCGAAACCATCCTGCCCGCCGTGGGCCACAAACCGATCTACGTCGATCTCCCCTGGGTGATCGAAGAATAACAGGAAAGGGAATGCGGACGCATTCCCTTTCCTGTTTTGTTATTCCCAGTCGCTGATCTCCAGAAAGACGCTCACGCGGCCGTCGGAAATCAGCTCCGCGCGCTGCGGCGTCAGCGCCCCGTCCAGCCAGACCTGTACGGTCAGATGGTCGCCCGCGATGAGCTCCCAGACCGTCAGATCGCCCTCGGCCCAGGCGCTTTCCAGGTGCCCTTCGCGCAGCGCCCGCGTCAGCGCGGGCAGCGCAGACAGCGGGCTCAGCCCGTAGCGGTCCAGCGGCCCGGTATCGAGGCTGACCTCCTCAAAGCGAAGCTGCGCGCCGTCCGGGCCGAGATGGACGCTCACGCCGCCGATCGTCTCCGGCTCCAGGACGCGGATCATGCAGCCATCGTCATCCTCTACATAGGAAAGCCGGTAGGAAACGGTCTTGTCCGGATACTCGGCGCGCACGTCCGCGGTAAAGCTGAGATCCCGCCGGGCGCTCAGCTCCTCGGCAAATTGCTGCCGCCGCTCCGCCTCTCGGCCGCTGCCGCAGCCGGTCAGCAGCGCCAGGCACAGGACCAGAAGGCACAGTTTTTTCATGGCATCCTCCCCAGTTGATTCTGCCACAGCCTATGCGCCGGGCGGCGGGGATATGACCGGGAGAAACGGCTCGTTTTTGCGCAAAAGGCGGTTGACGGGCTGCGGCGCGTGACGGTATAATAAAGCAGTCAATCTTTGGGATTCACGGGCTTTTTGCTATGACGCATACACATGATTTCACCCGCATGACAGAAGGGCCCATCGCCGCGCAGATGGTCCGCTTTGCGGTGCCGCTGTTCATCGGGAATCTGTTTCAACAGCTGTATAACACGGCCGACGCGCTGATCGTCGGCAATCTCATCGGCAATGAGGCGCTGGCCGCGGTGAGCGCGACGGGGACGCTGGTCTTCCTGATGGTGAGCCTGTTTGCGGGCATCGCCAGCGGCGCGGGCGTGGTCGTGTCGCGCTATTTCGGCGCGCGCGAGCCGGAGAAGATGCAGCGCGCCATCCACACGGTGCTGGCCTTCGATTTGACGACCGGCGCGCTGCTGACGCTGATCGGCACCACGCTGACCCCGGCGATCCTGCGCCTGATGGGCACGCCGGAGGACGTGATGGCGCGCTCCTGCGCCTATATCCGCGTATATTTTGCCGGAAGCCTCGGCCTGGTGCTCTATAACAGCAGCCGAGGCATCATGCAGGCCGTCGGCGACAGCCGGCATCCGCTGTATTACCTGGTCTTTTCCTCGGTGCTGAACGTCATTCTGGACGTCGTGCTGATCGCCGGCTTTCACATGGACGTGGAGGGCGCGGCGCTCGCCACGATCCTCTCGCAGTTTTTCAGCGTGTTCCTCTGCCTGCGCCGCCTGATGACCACCGAAGAGGACTACCGCGTGCGGCTGCGCAAGATCGGCTACGACTGGCAGATGCTGAAGCTGATCGTGCGCTACGGTCTGCCGGCCGGTTTGCAGAACTCGGTCATCGCGATCGCAAACGTCGTCGTGCAGTCCAACATCAACGCCTTCGGCACGATGGCGGTTGCCGGCTGCGGCGCTTACAGCAAGATCGAGGGCTTCGCCTTCCTGCCGATCACCAGCTTCACGATCGCGCTGACGACCTTCGTCGGCCAGAACCTCGGCGGCCGGGAATTCGAGCGCGCAAAAAAAGGTGCGCGCTTCGGCGTGCTTTGCGCGATTTTGCTCTCGGAGCTGATCGGCCTGCTGACCTATCTCGCCGCACCCACGCTGATCCGCGCCTTCACCCAGGAGCCGGAGGCCATCGCCTTCGGCGTCGGCAAGGCGAGGATCTGCGCACTGTTCTTCTGCCTGCTGGCGGCGAGCCACGGCCTGTCTGCCGTGCTGCGCGGCGCGGGCAAGGCCGTGATCCCGATGATCTCCATGCTCAGCTTCTGGTGCGTGGTGCGCGTGTCGATCCTGCACTTTGCGGTGCCGGTTTATCAGAGCATCAACGTCGTCAACTGGGTCTATCCCATCACCTGGGCGCTGAGCACCGTTTTTCTCACCGTCTACTATCTCCGCGCCGACTGGGTGCACAGTTTTGAAAGGCAAAACGCTTAATCGATCAAGAGACAGGAGGACAGCGTATGGCAATCGTTGTGATCGGGACCGTGTTCGTGGATATCAAGGGTTTTCCTGACGACGTGTACAGCCCCACGGGGCGCAACGCCGGGCGGGTGGAGACCGTGCACGGCGGCGTGGGCCGCAACGTGGCGGAAGATATTGCAAATGTGGAGCTGCGCCCGGTCTTCGTCAGCATGGTGGACAACACCGCCCAGGGCGAAGAGGTGCTGCGTAAGCTGCGCAACCACAAGGTCAACACCGACTACGTGGTCACGACGCCCGACGGAATGGGCATCTGGCTGGCGGTCTTCGACAACGCCGGCGATCTGGCCGGATCGATCTCCAAGCGGCCGGAGATGACGCCGCTGATCGAACTGCTCGACCGGAAGGGCGATGAGATCTTCCGTGACGCCGACAGCATCGTGATCGAGATCGACCTGGACAAGGAGATCGTCAAGCGCGTGTTCCGCTATGCCGAAAAATACGGCAAGAAGGTCTACGCGGTCGTGTCCAACATGGTCATCGCGTCCCAGCGGCGTGATTTCCTGCAGTCGATCGATTGCTTTGTCTGCAACGTTCTCGAAGCGGGCATCCTCTTCGTCGATGATTTTTCGCAGATGGAGCCGGAAGAGCTGGCGGAGGCGATCCAGGAGCGCATCGTGAAGGCAAAAATCCCTTCCATGGTGGTGACGATGGGCAGCCGCGGCGCGATCTGGGCCTCTCGGGACGGGGACAAGGGCTACTTCCCGCCGGAATCGGTCAAAGTGCGCGATACCACCGGCGCCGGCGACGCCTTCTGCGCCGGCGTGGCCGTCGGCCTGACCTACGGCAAGACGATGCTGGAGTCGGTGAGGATCGGCACACACCTGGCCGCTTCGGGCATCACCGTCAGCGAGAGCACCTGCCCGCGCTTCCAGCCGCGCGAGCTGGGGCTGGAGATCGACGTCAAAGAGCCGGAGCCTTACGCGGAATCCGGCTTCTGGGGCCTGGAGGACAAGCGATAAGCGAAAACAGAAAGCGAGACCGTCGGCTTTTGCCGACGGTCTCGCTTTCTGTGTATTGAGGAGTTACCGCAGCACGACGCTGGTCTGCGCGCCGAGGGTAAGGGTCGTACCGTCGATCGATGCGTCCTCCACGCCGATCGCGGCCCGGAGTTCCTTCACGCCGAGGCCGCCGAGATCAATGGTGACGGCGCTCTGAGACGTGTTGTGCAGGACGAGTACGGTGCTGCCCTTCCAGGTTGCGTAAAAGCCGCCGGCTTTGGAGCCGGGGATCTCGCAGGAGCGGTAAACGCCGCGGGCGATCTCGGGATTGGCATGGCGGATCATCAGCAGCTCTTTGTAATAGGTGTACAGGCTGTCCTTGTCGGCGATCTGTTCGGCTACGCCCTGTTCCACCTGGTTTTTATAGGTGCTGCCCTCAGGATCGGAGACGGTGTCGCCGTCGTTCCAGACCATGGCCAGACGGCGGTTGGCGTCGGTGTTGGCGCCGCCGCGGGAGCCGCGCATGCCGATCTCCTCACCGTAGTAGATGAAGGGTGAGCCGGGACCGAGGAGATAGAGGTTCGCGGCGATCTTCATCTGGCCGCTCGCCACGCTCAGGAAGCCGGCGGCTCGGTCGGTGTCGTGATTGGCGATGAAGGGGATGAACATGGCCTCGGGATTGAGCGCGCGTACACGGTTGAGATAGCTCTCCACATAGCCCGTGTAGGCGCCGACATCGCCGGCCTTGGCGGCGGAGGCGACAAGACCCTCGGCCTGGGAGGTGCTGAAGTTGAAGCAGTTGGTGGCGGGGAAATAGACGTCGGTCACGCCGTCGCTGTCCCAGACCTCGGCTACGGTGTAAATGTCCGGCTTAAGCTTTCGCAGTTCGTCCAGATACCAGACCCAGAAGTCGGCGCTGGTCGGGTTGTCGCCGAAGTAGACGTACTTGGCCGCGTCGAAGCGGAAACCGTCGATGCCCATGTCGAGGTAGAACTTCGCCACGTCCAGCACGGCCTGGCGCACGGCGGGACTGTCGTAGTTCAGCTCCGGCATAGCGTTGTCGAAGTTGCACTCGTAGTAGTCTTTTGTCCCGGTGATCGGCGCATAACGGTGCCCGGCCAGACCCTGGTCGTTTGGCCCGTGCCAGCTGTAGAAATCGTAGGCGTCGGTGTCGGTTTTGCCCTGGCGGTGGGCGATGATGAAGTCGGAGAACCACTTGTTCTGGCTTCCGGTGTGATTGATCACCAGGTCAAGGATCAGCTTGACCTTGCGCGCGTGGCAGGCCTCGATCAGCTCTTTGAGGTCGTCCATGGTGCCGAACTTGGGATCGATCTCGAAATAATCGGTCACGTCGTATTTGTGGTAGGAAGGGGACTTGAAGATCGGCGTGAGCCAGATGCCCTCAACGCCGAGGCTTTTGCCGGAATTCGGGTCGCCGTCGTTGAGATAATCCATGCGGTTGATGATGCCGCGCAGATCGCCGACGCCGTCGCCGTCCGAATCGGAGAAGGATCCGACGAAAATTTCATAGAACACGCGGGCGTTGTCATCGACAACGTAATCAGACTGCAGATTCTCGTCCTTGACCACATATTCCTTTGCCTTGCCCTGGCCGCCTGCGCCGCAGCCGGCCAGCAGGGAGACGAGCATCAGAAGACACAGCAGCAGAGAAATCGTCTTTTTCATCGCAATCACCTCAAGAAAAAGTTTACTATTTGCCATGCCGCTTGTCAAGCAAGCAAAAAGCTGTCTTGCACGGGAAAACGAAACTTGCTATAATCAGTTCCATGGATACGAAACGGGAACTGTACAGCCGGCAGGATATCAAACGGCTGGAAAAAACATCGAAACGCGCAGCCCTTGCCGCGGCGCTGATCGCGGCTGCGACTCTGGCCGCCTGCGTGCTTTTTTGCTGCCTGACGGATATGGACAACGCGGCTTCCATGGAAAAGGCGGCCGCCGCGGTCTCCATCGTCGGCGGCTGGATCGTCATCTATCTCTACAACAATCCGGTGAAGGATCTGCGTTATGAATGCGGTCACGCGCAGATGCTGCTGGAAGGGGAGCGGGAGACGATCGAAGGCGTCTTGGCGTTGTCGAAGCAGCGCATGCGCATCCGCGGCAGCATCCGCTTCTATCCGCTGACGCTGACGGACGGGAACGAGACGCGACGCAGCAAGGTGATCGCTTCGCGCGCCGAAGTACTGCGGGCGATGGAAGGGAAGAGGCTGCGGCTGTATGCGGTCAACGGCTATGTCGCCGCCTGGGAGGAGCTATGAGAGTACTGAAGAACATTTTCTCCCAGTGGTATAAATATGTGCTGTGGGCGCTGCTGTCGGCGTTTTTCTGGGGCTGGATCTTCACGCTGCTGACAGACGCGCGGCCCGCGAACAAGCTGGTGCTCTGCATCGACCGGCCGGAACTGCGTGACGAAGCGCTGGCCGACGTGCTCTCCGCCGGCAAGCCCGATGGCATCAGGCTGGTGGCGGTGCACTCCTTCGACTATTACATCTTTGATACCGAGGAGCTGCGCTGCGCCGATCTCTATATCGTCGGCGGGAATGAGGCGGAAAAGTACATGGAATCCTTCCGGCCGCTGGACGAGACCGGCTGCTCCATGGAAGGACAAACGCTTTGGACGCACGAGGGCGTCGCCTACGGATGGAAGGTCTATGACGCCGCGAGCGGCGAGGGCGCGGCCGCGTCGTATATCGCTTACACCGCGGAAGGGGAGATGCCGCAGGACTATTTCCTGTTTTTCGGCGCGGAGTCTGCCCACCGGGAGGACGGAAAGGCGCTTTGGCTGGCCGAAGCGCTGCTGGATTTGTCATAAGGAGGACGAGGGATGAAGAAAATGATCGCTGTGCTTTTGCTGCTCTGCCTGCTGCTGACCGGCTGCGCAAGCGGCCGGACGGTCAAGGTGGACGTGTCGAGCGACACGCTCTACGTCAAGGCCGTCGAGAACCTGCCGAAGGATTTTATCCTCGGCATGGACATTTCCTCCGTCCTGGCGGAAGAGGCCAGCGGCGTCAAATACTATAACGTCGCCGGCGAGGAGCAGGATCTGTTCCAAACCCTGGCGGAAAACGGCGTGACTCATATCCGCGTGCGCGTGTGGAACCACCCCTACGATGCGGAGGGCCGGGGCTTCGGCGGCGGCAACAACGACATCGAAAAGGCCGTCGAGATCGGCAAACGCGCGACGCAAGTCGGCATGAAGCTGATCGTGGACTTCCACTACTCCGACTTCTGGGCCGATCCCGGCAAGCAGATGGCGCCGCTGGCCTGGAAGGACATGGACATCGAGACCAAGACCGAGGCCGTGTACGAATACACCCGCGACTGCCTCAAACAGCTCAAGGAAGCGAAGGTTGCCGTGGGCATGGTGCAGCTTGGCAACGAGACCAACGGCGCGCTCTGCGGCGAGAGGACCTGGTTCAACATACAGTTTTTGATGGCCGCCGGCTCCAAAGCCGTGCGCGAGGTCTTCCCGAAGGCGCAGGTGGCGGTGCATTTCGCCAATCCCGAGAACGCCGAGGCCTACGCGAGCTACGCCTCCAAACTGGACTACTACAAGCTGGATTACGACGTGTTTGCCTCCTCGTACTATCCCTACTGGCATGGCACACTGGAGAATCTCTCCGCCGTGCTGGGCGATATCGCGCAGACTTACGGCAAAAAGGTCATGGTCATGGAGACCTCCTACGCCTACACCGATGAGGACACGGACTTCTCCGGCAACACCATCGGCGCGGGCGGCGGCGTCAGCAAGCCCTGCCCCTATACCGTGCAGGGCCAGGCAAATTCCGTGCGCAGCGTCGTGGAGACCGTGGCGAATACGCCGAACGGCATCGGCGTGTGCTACTGGGAGGGCGCCTGGATCAGCGTCGGACAGGATTCCTGGGAGGAAAACAGCGCCAAATGGGAGCAGTTCGGCTCCGGCTGGGCTTCCAGCTATGCGGCGGTCTACGACCCGGACGATGCGGGCAAGTGGTACGGCGGCTGCGCCGTGGACAACCAGGCCTTCTTCGACGCCACGGGCCATCCGCTGGAATCGCTCAAGCTCTTCGGCCTGCTGCGCAGCGGCAACGAGGTCGAGGTGCTGCCCGATGCGATCGACGACACGGAGCTGACCGTCGACCTCAACGGCGTCATCGAACTGCCGGAGACCGTCAATGCCGTCATGACGGACAACAGCCGCCAGGCCGTGTCCGTCACATGGGAGATCAGTGAGGCCCGGCTGCAGGAGATGTACGCCGGCGGCCCGGCGAAGTACGACATCGTCGGCGAGGCCGGCGGCCTGGAGGCGCATTGCTATGTGTCGATGGTGGAGTATAACTTCCTCTCAAACCCCGGCTTTGAGGACGGCACCGAGTCGCCCTGGATCGCCACAGACCTGGGCAAGACGGAACAGCTCTATGTGGAGGACAAGGCCACCGACTCGCTTGGCGGCAGCTGGCACATGCACTTCTGGAGCGCGGCACAAAACAGCGTGGAATTCACGCTTGAGCAGCCGGTGGAGGGTCTGCGCGGCGGCACCTACAAGTACGCGATCTCCATCATGGGCGGCGACTGCGGAGAGACCGACATTTACGCCTACGTCAAGCTCGACGGCGAGATCGTCGGCCGCGCGCCGATGAAGATCTCCGGCTACGGCAACTGGAATACCGGCCGCGTGGAGGGCGTTGAATATGCCGAAGGTCAGACGCTCACCGTCGGCATTTACGTCAAATGCGCCGGCGAGGGCAACGGCGCCTGGGGCAAGATCGACGACGCCATGCTCAACTCCGTGGGATAATCTGTAACAATTAAAAACAGCGCAGAATGCAGGTTTCCAAGCATTCTGCGCTGTTTTTATAACTTTTCTGAAAGAATAAGACTGAATGCACAAAAAATATTTCACAATTTTGTAAAAAATGTTGGAAGCATTTTTCCGCCCCGTCGGTGGACATCCAACGGGCGCGGAGTTATAATACCGTTGTTAAAAAGCCGAAAATCGGTGCTTTCCGATGGCTTTTGGCAAAACTGGGTACGCAATACCTGAATATATTTTAAGGAGGAAACAAAATGAAAAAAGCATTGGCACTGCTCCTGGCTCTGGCCATGGTCTTTTCGCTGGCCGCCTGCGGCGGCGGCACCAAGGCCAAGGACGGCGGCAGCTATGACATCGTCGTCTGGGTCCCCGAGCTGGCTGTCGATCTGACCAAGCAGCAGATCGCTGACTTCAATGCCGGCAACGAGTACGGCATCAACTTCAACGCCACGGTCGAGCCCGTGTCTGAGGCTGTTGCCGCCAACAACATGGTCACCGACGTGGAAGCCGGCGGCGACATCTTCTTCTTCGCACAGGACCAGTTCGCCCGCCTTGTCCAGGCCGGCGCGCTGAACAAGCTCGGCGCTGAGGCTGCTGAGACCGTCAAGGCTGCCAACGACGCCGGCGCCGTCAAGGCCGCCACGTCCGGCGAAGAGATGTTCGCCTACCCTCTGACCGCTGACAACGGCTACTACATGTACTACGACAAGTCCGTCATCCCCGAGGAAGACGTGGACAGCCTTGAGAAGCTGATCGCGGACACCGAGGCGGCCGGCAAGTACTTCGCTTTCGAGGCCGAGTCCTCCGCCTGGTACATCGCCTCCTGGTTCTTCGCCACCGGCTGCGTCTCCGAGTGGATCACCGACAACGACGGCAAGTTCATCTCCATCAAGGACACCTTCAACAGCCCCGAGGGCCTG
>JAEEGL016262768.1_pt1 | contig 14115 bp, 12 predicted proteins | sample 9134231 | NCBI WGS metagenome assembly JAEEGL01 (sample SAMN16246548, study PRJNA631951) | gut metagenome | biome: gut microbiome; feature: rumen; material: fiber-attached | host: Bos | place: Iran: Karaj | collected 2018-10 | reverse complement strand
TCCGTATCGCTGCAGCGCGCTCAGGAAGAATACGAGCGCTCGCTGCAGAAAGAGGCTCAGGAGGAGGCTACAGATTCACAAAGTCTTTGACGTCCTGGGCGCTGATGGTGGATCCACCAAGAATCAGAAGGCGCTCCACAACATTGCTTAACTCCCTGATATTTCCCGGCCAGGTCTTGGCCTGGAGCAGTTCTATGGCCTCTTTTGAGAAGGTCTTGCGGGTCATTCCCTTCTCGCAGCAGCTGTTGGTGAAGAAGTCGATCAGTTCAGGGATGTCGTCCCTGCGGTCGTCCAGTGAAGGAACGCGTATGAGGATTACGCTCAGGCGGTGGTAGAGGTCCTCGCGGAAGTGGCCCTCCTCAATCTCTTTCTGGAGGTTCTTGTTGGTGGCGGCCACTACGCGTACGTCCACCTCAATGTCAGTGTCGCCGCCCACGCGGGAGAGCTTGCGCTCCTGAAGGACGCGCAAGACCTTGGCCTGCGCGGCCAGGCTCATATCGCCAATCTCGTCCAGGAACAGCGTTCCGCCGTTGGCCTGCTCGAACTTGCCCTTATGCTGCTTCACGGCCGATGTGAAGGAGCCCTTTTCGTGGCCGAAGAGCTCGCTCTCGATGAGTTCGGAAGGGATTGCGGCGCAGTTGACTTCGATATAAGGCATTGCGCTGCGGAGACTCTGCTGGTGGAGGTTTCGGGCAATGAGTTCCTTTCCGGAGCCGTTGGGGCCGGTGATAAGGACGCGGGCGTCAGTAGGGGCTACTTTGGCAATGAGCTGGCGGATATGCTCCATTGGCTCCGAATGGCCAATCATATCGGCTCCGTAAACTTTCTTCTTGAGAATCTTGTTCTCTTTTACCAGGGTGGCCCTTTCCGTGGAATTCTTGAGGGTTATGAGGATCCTGTTTAGGTCCAGAGGCTTCTGGATGAAGTCGAAAGCGCCCTTTTTCATACAATCCACGGCGGTATCTATGTCCCCGTGGCCGGAAATCATTATGATGGCGGAGTCAATGCCCATTGAGACCAGTTTGTCAAGGACTTCCATTCCGTCCATCCCAGGCATCTTGATATCGCAGAATATTGCGTTGTACTTGTCTTTGTCCACCATTTTGAGGGCGGTGGCGCCGTCCTCTGCCACGTCTACGTCGTGGCCTTCGTCTCCCAGGATCTCCTTGAGGGAATTCCTGATGGATCTTTCGTCGTCAATAATCAGAATCTTCATAACCTTACAAAGATAAGAAATAAAGCCGTATATTTGATTGAACAAAAAAACAAGCATATGAAGAAACTGTCCGTGATCCTGGCCGTATTCCTAGCGGCCTCGACCTTGTCAGCCCAGGACAAGACTTATTTCGTTTCCGCCCAAGGCAATGATTCTGCCGATGGTCTTTCCGTTGCAACCGCTTGGAAATCAATTGAAAAGGTTAACTCCGTGACCTTCCTGCCGGGAGACCGTATCCTGTTCCGCAAAGGGGATACATTCTACGGACAGATTGCCGTAAAAGGCTCTGGAGAAGAGGGGAGACCAATTACAATGTCTTCCTATGGAGATGGCTCCGGTCGTCCGGTAATCAACCTTGGATCCGCGGAAGGCGCCGGAATTCTTATGGAGAACGTATCGCATTGGGAGGTGTACGGGATGGAGGTGGTCTCTTATGAACCCTATAAAATTGGCATCGGCCGTCAGGGAATAGTCGTGAGGGTGAGCGATGGTGGCAGCTTCGACCACTTTGTGATCAAGGACAATTATGTTCACGATATCTGGGGTCAGCTTGGAGGCAATGGCCTTTATGTGAATTACAGCAGCTCCGCAATCCTGGTGCACACGGCGCGCCAGGCCTCCGGCAGGGCGGTTACCGGCCCCAACGAGCCCACTGTCATCAACGATGTGCTCATAGAGGGCAACCGCATCGAAAGGGTGGACAAATGCGGAATAGTGTGCCGCGGAGCCAGGAACAACGTGGTGGTGCGTGGCAATTATATGGACAACATCGGGGGAGACGGCATATTTGTGAACGGTCCGTACCGCGGCCTCATAGAGTTCAACGAGATTCACCGCTCCTGTATGCGCGCCGGTTTCCCGGACCTTCCGGGAGACGATGGCTGGTGGCCTCACGTAGCTGCCTGCTGGATCCAGAATACGGAGGAGACCATTATGCAGTTCAACGAGGTTTACGACACCGCCCGCAACCTCTACAACGGGGACGGCTTTGCATATGACTTTGATTTCAACTGCAAGAGATGTATCTGCCAGTACAACTACTCAAAGAACAACCACGGCCTTATGCTGCTTATGTACAACATCTTTGAGAACGTCACTCGCTACAACATATCTGAGAACGACCATACGCACCTCATCCAGATGCAGGGCCCCCTTGAGGGAGACAACAGCCTGGTTTACAACAATGTATTCTATGTGGATTACGGCCTGGCGGACATAGATTTCTTCCTCACGCGCGAGCCCGAACTCCTGGGGGCAAAGTTCTACAACAACATTTTCTACGCCACCGGCCAGGGCCGTTTCCGCACCGTCTATTCCTCCGGCGATACCCAGGTGCGCAATTATGACGAAGAGCTCAAGCCTGACTTGGCCCCCGGAACCCTGTTCCTGCACAACTGCTACTTCGGTCCCTGGAAGAACGGCCTCCCGGACGATCCGGAAGCGCTTGTCGCGGATCCCAAGTTCGTGGCCCCCGGTACCGGAGGCACCGGCCTTGCCACGCTTGGCGGCTACAAGCTGCGCGAGGATTCCCCTTGCATAAACACTGGAATGTATGTGCCTGATAACGGCGGCCGTGACTTCTTTGGCCAGTCCCTTGAGGATGGCCATACGGACTACGGCGCCTTCGAGTTCCTTGGCAGCGGCGCCTTTGCGGACAAGGCCGAACTCGCCCGCAGGGACGAGGCTTCGCGCCAGGCTTCCTCCGTGGCCTGGGCAAAGTGGATGTTCCCTCAGAGCGTGTCGTTCGCGGACCCGTCCCAGATTGTCATCTCGCTCCGGGAACCGCTCACTGACGACATCAAGGGAACCCTCACCTGGGTCAATCCCAAGAACGGCAAGGCGGTAAAGGCAGATATCTCCAAACTGAAAGACCGCCAGCGCCTGGTCATCCCCGTCAAGAGCGACGCCCAGACACTCTCCGGGACGGTCCTTACCATTGACCTTGGCAACGGCGCCTACACTGAGCACTGGGACATCCCCGTCCAGCAAGCCCAGCAGCGCCGCCAAAGGTAACTGCAAAAAAAAAGTGACCGCGCGGGTCACTTTTTTATTGTATATCATTGAAAGGGTTACCTTCCTCTTCCGGTGCTTCCGGTGCTGCGGCTTGCAGTGCTTGCTCCTGCGTTGCTGCGGGTGGCGCTTGCGCTTGCAGTGCTTCTGGTAGCGGTGCTCGCAGTGCTGCGGGTTGCGGTGCTACGGTTGGCGGTGCTAGCGGTGCTGCGGGTCGCAGTGCTGGGGCTTGCAGAGCGGGTAGCCGGGGCGGCGGTGGGTCTGTTGGCATTTGAAGATGCTACTGCAGAACGGGTTACCGTTGGCTGGCTGCTGCGAACCTCGTTGGACTTCATCTGAGGCGCCGGCTTGGGATCAGCTTTGGGCTGAGCCTTTGGCTGGGTCTTGTGTGATTCAACGCGGTTTCCTGAACTTACGCCGGCACGGGGTGCTCCGTTGTCCCTAGGGGCTGGCGCCACGTTTCCGTGCGGTGCGGGTGCAGGTGCAGGGTTTGCGTGAGGCTTTGGAGCCGGAGCCGGCTTGGGGGCCGGTGGCGGCGGAGGAGTAGGGTTAACCGTTATATGAGTAACGTTAGAGTAGTACGGCGCGTATACCGGAGCCGGAGGCGGCGGAGGCGTCGGACGATGATGACGATGGAAAATCCTATAAAGAATCCCGGTCCTGACAGTTACTCTTGGCTCGATGATTACACGCGGCTCAACTATTACACTTGGTGTAGCAGCTACCGTCCTGTACTCAACTCCGCAAGATGAAACTGCGAGAACTGCGAGACCTAAACCGAGTATGTAAGTAAACTTTTTCATGACCGTAAGATTTAGTGTGTTCACCCCACAAATTGCAAGTCGTGTGCCAGAAATGTGATTGCAATTCATATATAATTAATTTAACTTTGTGCATTATGAAAAAGATATTAATCGTTTTAGCCGCAACGCTGTCCCTGACGGCCTGCAGCCTACTCGGAAACATCAATTGGGATTCCGCTCAGCTTGGCCAGGCGGCAGGCGCCGCAATGACCGCTATGTCCATCACTGATGCGCAAATCATATCGCTTTGCGCACAGTCAATAGCCCAGGAGGACGCCCGTAACAGGATTGACAACGGAGCATATGCGCAGAGGCTCAAGAGGGTCCTTGCAGGAGTCAAGATCCAGGGTATGACCCTGGACCCAAAGGTCTACATCAAGAACGAGATCAACGCCTTTGCCAGCGGCGACGGTTCAATACGAGTTTACAGCGGCCTTATGGACGTAATGGACGATAACGAACTCTTTGCCATCATAGGCCACGAGATCGGCCACGTGGTGAACCAGGATACAAAGAAGGCAATGAAGAGCGCATACCTGGCCGCGGCGGCCCGCGGAGTGGTGAATGCGGCGGGCGCCGTAGGCGTCCTTTCGCAGAGCGTGCTGGGCGACATAGGCCAGGCATACTTCAACTCCCAGTATTCCCAGAAGCAGGAGCTTGCCGCAGACAAGTTCGGGTTTGAGTTCACCGTGGCTTACAACAAGGATCCGTACAGTATGTACAATTCCCTGGTTAAACTCCAGAAGCTTTCTTCTTCCCGCCAGTCCACTTATCTGGAGAAGATGTTCTCTTCCCACCCGGACAACGTGACCAGGGCCAACAAGGTCAAGGATATGGCGGACAAATACACAAAGAAAACCAAATAGAACATATGCAGGTACCTGATATAATCATTGCAGTGGACGGTTATTCCTCCACCGGAAAAAGCACCCTTGCAAAACTTATCGCCAAGGAGTTCGGATTCCTTTATCTGGACTCCGGCGCAATGTACAGGGGCGTGACCCTTTTCGCCCAGGAGAACGGGCTCATTGACAAGGATAGCGTCATTTCTCCCAAATTGGAAAAGGCCCTGGAGGGTCTGGACCTGTATTTTGGCCAGGGCGGAACGTATATAGGTGACCGCTGCATAGAGAAACTCATCCGCACAATGGGAGTGTCCTCCCAGGTCAGCCCCATATCCGCAGTGCCGTACGTGCGCAACTTTGTGGATGACAGGCTTCACGATATGGCAAAGGCGGGACGCGTGGTAATGGACGGAAGGGACATTGGCACAACCGTGTTCCCCAATGCGGAACTCAAGATATTTATGGTTGCGTCCGACCAGGTCCGCGCCCAGCGCCGCTTTGACGAGCTGGTGGCCAAGGGAGAGAATCCTTCATTTGACGAAGTGCTGGCCAACCTCAAGGAAAGGGACTACATAGACTCCCACCGCGAGGCCTCCCCGCTCTCCCGCGCCGCTGACGCATATGTGATGGACAACTCCGATATGACCATCAAGGAAGAGCTGGAATGGGTGAGGGGAGTGATCCAGGGTAAACTGGGCATCCTTGAATAATGGCCTTGAAAGTAGAAATCGATTCCGGAGCGGGATTCTGCGGCGGAGTGATCAGGGCCATAGGCACGGCCGAGAGGTTCCTGGCCGGGCATCCTTCAGGCAAACTGTACTCCCTTGGCGCCATAGTGCACAACGAGCAGGAGCTGGCCAGGCTTGAGAAGCTGGGCCTGCACCGCACGGACAGCATAGACAGTCCCCAGCTGCAGGCGGGCAGTATGTTGCTGATAAGGGCTCACGGAGAGCCCCCGGCAACGTATGCTGCGGCCGCGGAGAGGTCCCTGGGCGTGATAGACTGCACCTGCCCGGTGGTCCTGAAGCTTCAGAAGGACATCCGCGAGGCTTGGGAACGCGTTTCATCGGCCGGAGGCCAAGTAATCATCTTTGGAAAGATAGGGCACGCGGAAGTGCTGGGGCTGCTGGGACACGCGGGCGGGAATGCGCTTGTGGTGGAGAATCCTGAAATGCTGCGCACAATGCTTGAGGACGGACGCATCCGCAGGGACGCTCCAATAGAGGTGTTCTCCCAGACAACCAAGGATCCGGAGCAATACTCCATTATTTGCAAGTTGTTGCGTGACAGCGTGCAGGGAGAGGTGACCGTGCACAGGACAATATGCAGGCAGGTGGCCTCCAGGCACAGCAGCCTTGAAAAGTTTGCCCGCGGGCACGACGTGATCGTGTTCGTGACAGGGAAGGAGAGTTCCAACGGAAAGGTGCTCTCGGAACTCTGCGCCCGCTGCAACCGGCGCTGCCATACGGTTGGATCGTCCCGGGACATCGATCCCGGCTGGTTCCGTCCCGGGGATTCAGTGGGAGTGAGCGGAGCCACCTCCACACCGCAGTGGCTGCTGGAGGAAGTGGCGGACACCATCCAAAATTTGGCATTATAATTTGGATTGATTATTTTTGCACGGATAAGCTAATCATATTAAAAAACACATATTTATGGCAACAACTGCAGATTTCAAGAACGGCCTTTACATCAAGTATAACGACAAGCCCTGTATGGTAGTGTATTTCCAGCACGTAAAACCTGGCAAGGGTCCCGCTTTCGTAAAGACCAAACTCCGCAACCTGGAGAACGGCCGCATCCTGGAGAACACCTTCAGCGCAGGTATGAAGATAGACTTGATCAACGTTGAGAGGCGTCCTTATCAGTTCCTCTATGCAGAGGAGGACGGTTTCAACTTTATGCACGAGGAAACCTACGAGCAGATCACCCTTCCAAAGGACGTAGTTGAGAACTCAGACCTTATGAAGGAAGGACAGCACGTTGAGATGATGTTCTGGGTAGACGAGGAAAGATGCCTCACCTGCGAGCTCCCTACATATGTGACCCTTGAGGTTACCTATTCTGAGCCGGCAGTTAAGGGAAACACCGCTTCTACAAACGCCCTCAAGGAAGTGACCCTGGAGACCGGAGCCAAGATAATGGTTCCCCTTTTCATCAACCAGGGCGATGTCATCACCGTAAACACAACTGACCGCTCATACGGCCAGAGGGTATAATCCCGGTTAAAGGATTAAAAAAAGCAACTGATTTTCAGTTGCTTTTTTTATTGTATACGGTCAATCTTAAGTTGTTGGATCTTGTAAGTGTCACCGCTGTAGTTGACAAAGATGGTGACCTGGTAGATTTCTCCTCCGGCATTCAGGTTGCCAAGGGCATATTTCATATTGCCGCGGCTTGCGGTATGGTTGATGCTGAATGAGCGGGGGGTGTGTGAGCTGAAGAAGGATTTGAGGATTTGTTTTGCCTGGTTGCGGCTGCAGTCGTTGGCGTTGGCAAGGATGGATACTTCCAGATTGTCTGCGAACCAGGCGGACAGGTTGTCTGAATTGCCCTGGGAAATATACTTTGAGATTGGGATGAATACATCATACCCGTCTGTCTGCGCCCTGAGGGACAAACCTGAAAGGAGGATTGCCGCCAGAACCAATATTTTCCTTAATAAGCTCATAATGACAAAATATGATTGCAAATACCGAGCCATCTGGTTATATTTGCGAATATAAGAATAATATATGAAACTGACTCTACTGACCGTAGGAAAGACGGATATAAAATGGGTGAAAGAGGGCCTGGATATGTATGCAGGGCGCCTGAGCCATTATATCCCGTTCAGCGTGACTGAGATTCCCGAACTCAAGAACGTGGCATCCGCGGGCAGGGAGCAGATCAAGGAAAAGGAGGGGGAGCTTATACTCAAGAACGTGCGTCCGCAGGATGAAGTCATCCTGCTTGACGAACGCGGCGTGCAGCGCAGCTCCCTGGCTTTTGCGTCGTGGCTGGAGGAAAAACTGAGCCGCGGCGGAAAGGACATAGTCTTTGTGATTGGCGGGGCGTACGGATTCTCCCAGAAAGTGTATGACAGGGCGGGCGGACGCATCTCCCTTTCGCAGATGACCTTTTCCCATCAGATAGTTAGAACGATTTTTGCTGAGCAGTTATACCGCGCTTTCACAATTATGCGCGGGGAACCGTATCATCACGAGTAATGGCCTTTTTTGAGAAACGAAACTGGAAGAACATAGCAAGCGGGGTGCTCCTGCTTTGCAGCGTCATTGGCCTTCTGCTCGCGCTGAACCTTTCCCCATATCCGGCGGATTCCCAGGTTGCCGCGCAAAAGGTACAGAAGGTGCTGGACGCAAGGATGGGCCAGCTGGATTCCTATGTGCAGAAGGCCCTGGAAGGGGACAATACCCAGTGGATGGACCTGGGAGAGGTCCCGCAGGATATGGTAATCTACCGCTATGTCAACGACACCCTCCAGTCCTGGGCCAACAGGTTCACCATAAGCAACGATGACATTGGCAGGAAGGTGGTGGTACAGCAGTTCACCAGCCAGAGGGCGTCGCTGTCGTCGCCGCTGCTGGCGGTCACTCCCGTAGTGCAGTTCCTGAACCTTGGCCCCACCTGGTACCTCACATATCTTGAAGAGCAGGGGGACACCAAGGTGATAGCGGGCCTTGAGATAATGAGCGAGACGCTGTCCACGCAGGGGAACGGAGTGAACCGCAGCCTGGGTCTGGGCTCGCAGTTCTCCGTGAAGCCGCTTTCGTTCAGCGGCGGATCGGCAGTTTCCTTCCAGGAGGTGCCTCAGTTCAAGATACTCTTCGATACGTTCAAGAGCTATACGCTGTCCAAGGCGTATATGATATGGGTTGCGTTGCTGCTGTTCGTGGCGGCGTTGTTGCTCTTCCTGTCGGCGGAAAGGACCCTGAAAAGGTATTATATTGTGCTGGCGGGCTTCCTGGCCGTGTTGCTGGGAATGTATCTGTTCGGCTTCAGGCTGCAGGAGGAGACGGAGATGTTTTCCCCTACGCTGTATGCGGACGGACCGCTCCTGTACTCGCTTGCGGCAGTGGTGATAATCAACCTTGCGCTGACGCTGCTGGTGGGCACCACATATATGATCCGCGGGGAGTTGTACCGCAGGCTTCAGGAGAAGAAGACCGCGGGGCCGCTGGCCGCGCTTTCCATCTGCGCCTGCGCGCTTGCGGTGGGTATTCTGGTCTATTCCTTCTTTGCGCTTCGGAGCATCATCCTCAATTCCAGCATAAACCTGGAGCTGTACAAGCTTGAAGGGCTCAGTTGGTACACCCTTGTGGTATACGCATCGTTCCTTGGGTTGCTGATGATGGTTCCGCTGCTGTTGCAGCTTCTGCGCCCGGCGCTCAAGAAATGGCTCAACATCCATCTTGAGACAATGTCCAGGACCAACCTTGCGATTTATGCGCTGCTGATATCGGTGTTTATGGTAATCGTTGCGGCAGTCTTCGGCTTCCGCAAGGAGCAGGACAGGGTGAGCCTTTGGGCGAACAGGCTTTCCATTGACCGTGACATAACCCTTGAACTTGAACTCCGCTCGGTTGAGAACGAAATTGCCGCAGACGTGCTCATAGCGTCCCTTTCCGTGCTGGACAACACCAATTCCGTGGTGCTGAACAGGATAATGGACTATTATATGAGCCGCCTTTCCCAGGATTATGACGTGTCCGTGTTCATATTGAACCAGGACAACTCTACCCCGCAGGCGGTGGAATACGTATATTCCCGCATCCAGGACGGCAAGCCCATATTCGACAACTCCCGGTTCGTTTACAATACCACTTCTCAGGGCCATTCCCGCTATGCGGCGCTGTTCACGTTCTATTCAGGTTCCTACGGCCCTTCCAATATGTTGCTGGAAGTGGAGCCAAAGGCCAACAAGGAGGACAGGGGCTTCTCCTCCCTCCTGGGATATACCACTCCGGGAAGGGTCACCATCCCTGCGCGTTATTCGTATGCCAAGTACGATTCCGGCAAACTGACCTCCTACAGGGGCGCATATCCATACGTCCGGACACTGTCCGATGACCTGCTCCGTGAGATGTCCTCCGCCCAGAGGACCTACCTGGAAAGGGATTCGTATTCCCATTTCGTGAACAACATCTCCGACGATGAGATAATAGTCATATCCAGGCCCAAGACTCCAAACACCAACTTCCTGCTGGATTTCATCTTCGTGGCGCTGATTGCATATGCTGCCCTTTCCATAATGGCCTTCTCGCGTAAGCGCAGGCCGTTGATGGAAAGGACCTATTACAGGACAAGGGTGACCACCACCCTGGTGGCGTCACTTGTCCTGACAATGGTTGTCCTGGCGCTGGTGAGCGTGCTGTTCGTGTACAGGCGCAATGACGCCAACAGGCATACGATGATGGTGGAGAAGATCAGTTCCATCCAGAACCTGCTGGAGAGCCGCTGCCGCAATGTCAGGGACTTCACGGAGCTCACTTCCCAGGAATTCACATCGGCCCTGGAGACCGTGAGCGATATGACCGGGTCCGACATTATGCTCTACACCCCCACCGGCGTGGCGTTCAAGTCCACCACCCAGGAGGTGCTGGACAATATGCTTTTCGGAAGCCGCATAGATGCGGACGCCTTCAAGCAGATTTCATTTGACGGAAGCCGCTACTTCATTGACAGGGATATGCTCAACGGACACAAGTACTACTCCCTGTACGCTCCGGTCTGCAACGATTCCGGACAGATGCTCGCTATTGCCAGCAGCCCGTACATAGCCAGTAACTATGACTTTGAGACAGAGGCAATTATCCATACCATAGCCCTCCTGTGCGTGTTCCTGATCCTTATGTTCATTGCAAGGATCCTTATTGGGAACATCGTGGACAGGATGTTCAAGCCGCTGTCCGAGCTCGGAAGCAAGATGGGCGCATCGGACGTGGACAGCCTGGAGTACCTGGAATACGACAGGGACGACGAGATAACCACCCTTGTCCAATCCTACAACAAGATGGTGAGCGACTTGTCCGACAGTACCCGCAAGCTTGCCCAGGCGGAGAGGGACAAGGCGTGGAGCGGAATGGCGCGGCAGGTGGCCCACGAGATCAAGAACCCTCTCACGCCAATGAAGCTCCAGCTGCAGAGGCTCATCCGCCTAAAGCAGAAAGGGGATCCCCACTGGCAGGACATCTTTGACGAGGTGGCCAAGGTGGTGCTGGACCACATAGACATCCTGTCCGAGACCGCCAACGAGTTCTCCACCTTTGCAAAGCTCTATACAGAGGAGCCCACATCAATGGACCTTGACCTGGTTCTCCGGGAGGAGATAGCGATGTTCGACAACAGGGAGAACATCCAGATCAACTATATGGGCCTTAAGGATGCCGTGGCCACAGGACCCAAGCCGCAGCTCACGCGCGTGTTTGTAAACCTGATCAACAACGCCATACAGGCGGTGGAGGAACAGGGTGGAGGAACCATCCAGATTTCCCTGCGTAATTCCTCTTCCGGAGACGGCTTCTACGACATTGTATTCGAGGACAGCGGCCCCGGCGTGGCAAGCGAGAACGTGGACAAGCTGTTCACCCCCAATTTCACCACCAAATCTTCCGGTACGGGCCTTGGACTGGCCATTTCAAGAAGCATCCTGGAGCGTTGCGGAGCCCGTATTTCCTATTCCCGTTCTTTTGTCCTTGGAGGGGCTTGTTTTACCATAGTTTATCCTAAATAATCATTCTTTTTTTGCTATCTTTGTAAGTCGTACTTTGCATTGCGGATTATGAAGATATTGCAGGCCAGTTATGCGGGCAGCAGCACAAGGGTAAGCCGTAAACCCGGGCGTAAATTGCCTGAGTTTGCCTTCATAGGCCGCTCCAATGTGGGGAAGTCTTCATTGATAAATATGCTGTGCGGCCAAAGCAAGCTGGCCCTGACCTCCGCGACCCCCGGAAAGACCAAGGTGGTGAACCATTTCCTTGTCAACGACAAGTGGTACCTGGTTGACCTTCCGGGTTACGGCTACGCCAAGATGTCCAACAAGGGCAGGGAGGAGCTGGCGGCTGTGATATCGGACTATGTCCGCAATTCGCAGGAGATGGTGATGCTGTTCGTGCTGGTAGACTCCAGGCACGAGATCACCGCTACGGACCTGGAATTCATATCCTTCCTTGGAGAGAACCAGATTCCTTTCGGAATCATCTTCACCAAGGGAGACAAGATGGGCCCAAACGCGCTCAAGGCAATGGTTGAGAAGGACTGCGAGATCCTGTCCAGGACCTGGGAGGAGCTTCCTCCAATGTTCACCAGCTCATCGCGCACGGCCGCAGGAAGAGAAGAAATTTTAAACTATATAGAATCAATACTGGCATCGTTATGATCAAGGAACACAGAATTGAACTGTTCGCCTGCAGGGCGTCCAAGGGTTTTGCGGAGAAGGTTGTGGAATCGTGGAACGCGCACATCCTTCCGGGAGAAGAAAGGCTCCACCTGGGCCAGCTGGAGGTAACCCCTTTCAGCGACGGGGAGTTCCAGCCCCAGTTTACGGAGAGCGTCCGCGGCGCAACCGTCTTTGTGCTTCAGTCTACATTCCCTCCGGCAGAGAACCTTATGGAACTGCTCTTCACCATTGACGCGGCAAAGAGGGCTTCGGCATCCAAGGTTATTGCCGTCATCCCTTATTTCGGATGGGCAAGGCAGGACCGCAAGGACCGTCCAAGGGTTTCCATAGGAGCCAAGCTCATAGCCAACATCCTTACGGCGGCCGGCGTTGACAGGGTTATGACCTGTGACCTGCACGCCGCCCAGATCCAGGGATTCTTTGACATCCCCGTAGACCACGTATATGCCAGCAAGGTATTCATCCCTTACATCCAGAGCCTGAAACTCCCCAACCTCTCTATTGCCGCTCCTGATATGGGAGGCGCAAAGAGGGCAAATGCGTACGCCAAGGAACTTGCCTGCCCGGTGGTCATCTGCCACAAGACAAGAGAGAAGGCCAACGTTGTTTCCTCAATTACCGCAATTGGAGACGTAGAGGGCAGGGACATTGTGATAGTGGACGATATGATTGACACCGCCGGAACCCTGCGCAAGGCCGCGGAGGTCCTGATGTCAAAGGGTGCATCAAGCGTTAGGGCGTGTGCCACCCACGGAATCCTTTCCGGCAAGGCGTTCGACAATATCAACGACTCCTACCTTACGGAGGTAATGATCACGGATACCATCCCTCTCCACCCGGCGGAGGGAACCGATACCAGCAAGATTACCGTGATCTCAATGGCAGAGGTTTTCGCCAGCATCATCCGCAAGGTTTACTACTACGAGCCGGTGAGCACGGAATTCATATTTTAGAAACAATACATTTATCTCCGCCAAATGAGTTTAGTAGCCATAGTAGGGCGCCCCAATGTGGGCAAGTCCACTCTCTTCAACCGCCTTGTAGGTATGCGCAAGGCCATTGTAGACGATACCGCGGGTGTTACGCGGGACCGTCACTACGGCCGATGCGAATGGTGTGGAAGGGAGTTCTCCGTAGTGGATACGGGGGGCTATACCAGCAATTCTGACGATGTGTTCGAGACTGCCATCCGCCGCCAGGTGGAGATAGCCATAGAGGAGTCCGACGCCGTGCTCTTTATGGTTGAGGCGGCAACCGGAATCACTGATTACGATGCGGAGATAGCAGATGTCCTGCGCCGCTCACGCAAGCCCGTGGTGCTTTGCGTGAACAAGGTGGATACAGGAGAGAAGATGTTCGACGCATACCAGTTCTACGGACTGGGCCTGGGAGAGATATGGAGCATTTCCGCGGCAAACGGCAGCGGAACCGGAGATCTTTTGGACGAGGTTCTCCGAGTCCTCCCTCCGGATGACGCCCCTGACGACAGGGACCGCGCGGACCTTCCGCATATAGCAATAGTGGGCAAGCCTAACGTGGGCAAATCGTCATTGACAAACGCCCTGCTGGGAGAGGAGAGGAACATTGTAACCCCGGTGGCGGGAACCACCAGGGATTCCATATCCACATATTACAACAAGTTCGGCCACGAATTTATGCTGGTGGACACCGCCGGAATGAGGCGCAAGGCCAAGGTGCACGAGGACCTGGAGTTCTACTCGGTGATGCGCTCAATACGCGTGATAGAGCACGCGGATGTCTGCGTCCTGATGATTGACGCCAACAGCGGAATGGAGGCCCAGGATATGAGCATCTTCAACCTTATCCAGAAGAACCGTAAGG
>JAEEGL012784899.1_pt1 | contig 14115 bp, 13 predicted proteins | sample 9134231 | NCBI WGS metagenome assembly JAEEGL01 (sample SAMN16246548, study PRJNA631951) | gut metagenome | biome: gut microbiome; feature: rumen; material: fiber-attached | host: Bos | place: Iran: Karaj | collected 2018-10 | reverse complement strand
TTGCCGGAACCCGCTTTGCCGTCATCACCAACAAACGCGACATTGCCTTCTCAGGAACTTCCCTCCCAGCAACCGACATTGCAATTATCACCAAGCGATGTCATGCCAAAGCCAGTGAGGTGCACACTCGTTACCCAAATGCCACGCTGCTGCTCTCTGGCGACATGTACGAGCCCGACCATGACGCATTCAGCGCCCAATGCGACTCAATTCGCATTCCTTATCATTCTGTGAAAAATAGTGGAGCCTGGTCCAGATTCTATTAATTCAAAACTCCTATAACCGATCCTTGTCAATCTTTCTTGACACGTCCGGCCACTACAAAGTGCTTCACATAGTAAGTCTCTCGCAGGTCACTCACAATCACACCATGCGACGACGACGCATGCACAAACATGCACTCCTTCAGATAGAGCCCCACATGGTTGATGCGCCTTTTCTTATTTCCTGTGTTGAAGAACACCAAGTCGCCTTCTTTCAAGGCACTTTTTTCTATTTCATGACAATTCTTCTCAAACATCTTCTGGGAATTGCGTTCCAGTTTTTGATGATACACCGCCTTATACACTTCCATCACAAAGCCAGAACAGTCGGTTCCAGACTTGCTGCTACCAGCATACTGGTAGGGTGTTCCCAGCCACGACTTCAGCTCGCGATAAAGGCGCTTGTTGTCGTTACGCCCCAACTTGATGTCGAGTGTGCGCCAATCATCGCTCACGCGTACTGTAGAGATCGTTGTTGTGGTCGCAGTCACCTTCTTCTTGGAGCGACAACCCACCATGCCTGTGGTCATCACCACTAGCAAAACCAGCAACAAGCCCTTATGGAAACTCAGTCGTGACAAAACAGTTCAATTCTAATCGGTCATCTTGATGTTCTGTATCTGTTAACGAGAAATGTGCTAAAGGCATGCGTAATTCTCTCATCAACCTTTAGCACATTTTCAAGTATCTTGGCCTAGTTCAGGCTTCTTCTTTCTTTTCTTCCTCAGTTGGCTCTTCCTTGTCGGCAAACGTGGTGAAGCCGGCATTCACAAGCACATTGTACCACGATATCACCTTCTTGATATCGGTTTTGTAAACGCGGTCTTCGTCATATTCAGGCAACACACCCACAAAGAACTCGTGAAGAGCCTCAGGAGTGGTATACTTACCAGCATCAAGGGTTTTTCCATCATATTTTGCATAGATAGCCTCAAGCACTTTGCTCAAGGGCACATCATCGCCAGTTGTGTAGATAGCCACATCGCCCAATGAGATGATTCTCTCACGAGCATGCGCGGGCATGCGCTTCTTGTCGACCAGACTCTCTACAATAATAGTATTCTTACCGTGCGAAAGCAGTTTATACAAACCGGGCTTTCCTGAAATGTTCAATATTTCCTTTAACATAGTTATTTTGATAATTTTCGTTATTTCAAGCAACAAAGATAGTGATTATTTTTCGTTCTAGGGGCAAAAGGTGATAGGGTTTAAATGATAAAAAACCAACTTTAACACTTGCAAGGCTTTAGTGAATGCAATGCCTGAACAATTTGAGGCAGAATGGCCTGTTCGCCATCATTCTCTATCACCACATCGGTTTTTCCTTCTTCCACCTGCTGCGACCTGATACGGTCGGCAACTTGCGAAGCAGTGAGACCACTACGATGCATCACCCGCTCAATGCGCACCTGCATGGGAGCGGTAACAGTCCACACGGCGTCGACCATGGCATCCATCTTGCTCTGGTGCAGGATGGCTGTTTCAACAAATGCGATTGGACTTGCCTGATTTCTACACCAGCATTTCACGTCGTCACGCACAGCAGGATGCACAATGCTGTTAAGCAGTTGCAAGGCTTCAGGATTATTGAACACCTTCGATGCCAAACCGGCACGATTGAGCGTGCCGTCAGCCCCAAACACTTCATGCCCAAAAGCCTGAATCAAAGCCTCCCTCACACGAGCATCAGCATTCATCAGCCGCCGGGCCTCGCTATCGGTGTCATATACGGGATATCCCATAGTGGCAAGTACATTACTCACCACACTCTTGCCCGAACCTATGCCTCCAGTAATGGCTATGAGCATGGCCATCTAATGCTTCTCAATAATATATTCCACACTATCCACACTCACCTCTACATTCTTGTAGACGGCTGGTGATTCACCAACCGAGATTTTGGCTTTATTATTCTTTGAGGCAACATCAAGTGTGTTATAGTCCACAACCACTGTAACATCATCGTCGCGACCCTCGTCCTTGTACATGCTCTTGGGCACCAAGTAAGAGACTTCAACCGTCGAAGGCAGCACAACAACATTAATGCCCTGAGGCAGATTGCGAACCGAAACCGGCACCATCTTGCGCTTAAGGATCACTTGCTCAATGGGCACCATCACATCAACCACATTAGGAACAATGGTTGCTCCATTGATGGGCGAAAGCACCACCTTGCGCCGCAAGGTGTCGGTCAACCCTGTTTCCTTCACATGATACGTATACACCTCATCAATCGTTTCAAGGGTGCGACGGTCGGAATAGACAAGTACCGAATCCTGACTAGTTTGCGTTGTGCCATTAATCACATATTTCAAGTCAGGTTCAATGTCAAGGTCATAACGTATGGGTACCTTCTTGCCCGGCAACGTGGTATACTTCAGATTTAGCGACTCGGGATAAACGCTCACGATAGTAGCATCGCGGTTCAGCGACTTCTTGAGGATATTGCGCAACTGCACCGATGTCATCTTAAACATGCCAGAAGCATTATCGGCATAGTCCGAAAATTTAATCTGAATCTTGTTGCTTGAACTGAGATAGTATTTCACAAACAACATACCACGATCCTTTACCGTCACGTTGATGCTAGTGGGCAGTTTGTCAATCATTGTCACTTCTGCCGGCATTCCCACATACTCTACAGTAAAGGTCAAGTCCTGCTGAATAATCTTGTTGAGCGTAATGAAACACCAGAACAAGGCAGCTATCACCACAAAGAGCAGGTAAAGCAGAACTGAACGCGTTGTAAAATACTTTTTTCGCATGATTTGAGATAGTTTAAACTGGCACACCCTGCACTTGGCAGGGCGCACCAGTTGTTTCTTTTCTTATCGTTTCACATCGGCGCCAGTAGCCACCACATCCTGAGCAGAGGGATATACCATTGCCTTGTCGATCGTGATCTTCACGCCATCGGCAATTTCCAGAATGATGGTACCATTGTCGCGAACTTCCTTGATGGTTCCATGAATGCCGCCGGCAGTGGTCACCTTGTCGCCCTTTGCCATGGCATCGCGGAATTTACGGATTTCTTTCTGTTTCTTGTTCTGAGGACGAATCATGAAGAAGTAGAAGATGGCAATCAAAGCCACAATCATGATAAGTGAACCCATGCCGCCACCCATAGCGCTTGCACCTGCATCACCAGCGGGAGCAGCAGCGCCCTTAGCAGCTTGTAATAAAATGAAATTAAGCATAATAATAAATTTTTATAGTTAGTAATTAATTTATTTCATCAGTTCTCCCTCGCTCTTCATCTGGCGAACTGCCGCATGAAGTATGCCATTCACAAACTGGCCACTACGAGCTGTGCTGAAGTTCTTTGCCATCTCGATATATTCGTTCAACGACACATTTACGGGAATGTTGGGGAAGGTCTTGATTTCTGTCAAAGCCACACACATGATGATGCGGTCCATCAACGCGATGCGCTCCACATCCCAGTTTTCACGCTTAACAAACGAGTCGATGAGTGCATTGTTCTCCTCCAATTGCTTGATTGAAGTCACAAAAAGTGTCTCACTATATTCGCGATCTTCCTCATCCTTGAACTGAGGCAGGATGGGATGCTCCACGTGGTCCTCAAATCGCCTGATGGTCTTCATCACAAACTGTCCGATGATATTCAGGTCATCAATTCCCCAATAGATTGACTTGCCTTCAACAAACTCAAACATGTCATCATCTACCAGTATCACCTTCTTCAGCATCTGGTGCCACAACTCACAGTCGATCGCTTCACCTGTCTCGTTCATTGCCATATAGTCACGATAAAGTTTGCTGTTGAGCACCTTGTCGAGCATGAGGCGCAAGAAGAGCTCGTCGTCACGCCACGTCAGGTTATGCTCGTTGATATAGGCTTGCAAGTCTTCACAATTCCTCAACTCCTCGACCAGCCAGTTGTCGATAAAGCGAGTATTGGGATTCAAGTCTTCCTCGGTGGGCAAGAACTTGTGCTTGGCATCATCAAGGCGCAACGCCTGCAGATCGGTCAAATCTATAATGAGTTTAAACAATGAATAATACAGTTCCAGCGACTTGTCGAAGCTTTGTTTCAACTCTTTCTTGGCCGCAGTCATCGGATTCGACTTTCTCTTGGCATCTGCCGTGTCGTTCGACTCACAACTAAGCATATAGGAGTAAACGAGTTGAACAACTTTGATTCTTATTAAAACACGATTTATCATTGTATCTAGATTTATATATTGTCAATTATGTGAATTTGCAGTCTGTCCGTCGTTCAGGCGTTGCCGCACCACTTCATACATGAGGATACCAGCAGCCACCGACACGTTCAGTGAATGTATATTACCATATTCGGGTATGGCAACCAACGTGTCACACAGTTTCAGCACATCGGTCGAAATACCTTTGTCTTCACCGCCCATCACCAGTGCAACAGGAGAGGTGAAATCGGCCTGAGTATAGTTGATTGAACCTTTCTCGGTGGCACCTACAATCCTGAAACCGCAGTCACGTAGGAACTTCACGGCAGTCACAAGATTGTGCTCTCGGCACACGGGCAAGTGATTCAGAGCACCTGCCGATGTCTTTACCGCATCAGCATTCACCGTCACGCTATTACGTTCTGGTATCACGAGGGCATTCACTCCGGCACACTCGCATGTACGAGCTATCGCGCCAAAGTTGCGCACATCAGTCACGCCATCAAGCACCACCATGAAGGGGTTCATGCCATCGTCATAGAGCATGGGCACAACATCTTCCAGTTTATAATAAGTAACGGCAGCCATCATGGCAAGAACACCTTGATGATTGGCACGTGTGACGCGATTGATGCGCTCCACGGGCACACGCTGCATGGGCACGCCATGCAAGCGCACCACCTCTTGCAGTTCCTTCATCTGATCACTGCTCAAGTCGCGTTTCACAAGCAGTTTGTCGACTTGCTTGCCGGCTTCTATCGCCTCAATAACGGCACGTATGCCAAAAATATATTGTGATTTATCTAACATTTGCCTGACTGATTAATGATTTTGCATTTTCAATAGCTGCAAGGTTCACGTCCTTACCGCTTAGCATTCTTGCCACTTCCTGCACGTGAGAGGCTTCATCGAGCAGGTCAACATGAGTCACGGTCGAATCGACCTCATCGGTCTTATATACCTTGAAGTGCGTGTGGGCATAGGCTGCCACCTGAGGCAGATGGGTAATCGATATCACCTGAAGGTGGTCCGACATCTCACCCATCATACAGCCCACGCGGCTTGCCATATCGCCAGAGACGCCCGTATCCACTTCATCAAAAATGAGTGTAGGCAGTTTCACATTGTGCGCCAACACCGACTTCACGCACAGCATAAGTCGCGATATCTCGCCACCCGATGCCGTGGTTTTCACTGGCATAAGAGCCTGATTCTTGTTGAAGGCGAAAGAGAATTCCACGCTATCGCTTCCCTTTTCGCCAAACCCGCAGTCGCTAAAACTGATGTTAAATTGCAGGTTGTTCATGCCCAGTGTCTGGGCTAGTGGCAACAATTGCCCGATAAACTGGTTCGCAGCCTTCTTTCTTGACGTCGACAATTCACAGGCCAGACGCTGAACTTCCTGTTGCTGTTCGGCAAGCCGCTGTTCCAGCAAACTTATCTCTTCGTCACTGCCATCAATCTTTTGTATTGCATCAGCATAGCTACGCTGAATCTCAAGCAACTCGTTCACCGTTGTCACATGGTGCTTGCGTTCAAGTGCAAACAGGTCGTTCAGTCTTGACTCCACCAACTCTAATTGCTGAGGATCATCAACAAGGTCTTCATCGATTGCGAAGAGCGACTGCGACACATCCTTGAGGTCGATAGAGGCTGCTCTGACACGAGCTACAAGTTCCTTCAATTCAGGCAACTTCTCTTCACATCCTTCAAGGCGCTGAAGCACCTCACGCAACTGGTCCAGCACCGAACCGTCAGCACTATTCAACAGCTGTTCGCTCACACCCACCGACTCTTTCAAGGAGGCCACGTTGCTCAGCTTGTTCTGTTGCATTTCCAGTTCGGCGTCCTCATTCTCTTTGAGATTCATCTCTTGGAGTTGACTTAACTGGAAACGAATGTAGTCTTCTTCCGCCCTACTCTTTTCAAAATCATCTTTCAATTGACGGAGTTGACGTTGAAGTGTTTTATACGTTGCATACTCTTTACTATAGCTTGACAGTAATGATTCATTTTGACCAATCACATCAAGCACATAGAGCTGAAAAGCCGCATCGGCCAGCAGCATATTGCTGTGCTGCGAGTGGATGTCGACCAATCGCACGGCAAGGTCTTTCAGGACCGAAACATTCACCGGAGTGTCGTTAACAAATGCCCTTGAACGCCCTGCAGGTGTTATCTCTCTTCTGATGATGCAATGCTCATCATAGTCTATATCATTCTGTTCAAAGAACGACTTCAAATCATTTTGAGTGATGTCGAACGATGCCTCGACCACAGTTTTCTTCTCGGCATGCCTGATTGATTTCACATCGGCACGGTCGCCCAATATAAGCGACAAGGCACCTAATATAATCGACTTACCGGCACCCGTCTCACCCGTTATTATCGACAGTCCCTCTCCGAACTCTATCTCAAGTTCGTCAATAAGAGCATAATTCGATATATAGAGGGTTCTTAGCATTACTGATTGTTAATTGCCCGTATCTTCTTGTTTGATCTTGTCTAATCGTTGCCCCTCGGTGGGATAGATGGGATAAAGGGTTTCATAGACCGACTGCTTTTCGGTCATATTAGCCTTCGAGTAGATGTTCACGAGTTCATCAAGTTTGGCATCCTTGAACATCGACAGACACACCGACATAGGTGTATCGTCGTGAATCTTCTTGAGAATGTCAAGACACTTTGTCACAGTAGCGCGGCCCTTGTCCACACTCAGCACCATTTGGTCAAGGCCTAGGCGATGATAATCATAGAGTATCTGCCTGATGCCTTCGGTTGCCTTGTCGGTATAGGCACTGAGCACCGCACTGCGGTTCTTGGTATCTTCAAATGCTTTCCAGCCGCTCTCGCCGGTGCTTTGAGCCATGCGCACCACATTGGCAGCTTTCTCATAATAAGGGTCACCACCTTTGAAAGAGAATGTGTCAAAATCCATTGCGATAATCATGAATGCATAGTAGTTGAGGATTGCCGTCAGGTTGCTTTGCATGTCAACCTCCGAGAACACCAGCGGCTCATTCTCTTGATAGGTGAAATCAATTTTCGAGTCCTTGAAATTAATAATCGTGGTAGTATAGGAACTGTTATACACGGGACGCTTCGACTGAATCTGCAGGTCACCCTTCATCTGGCCAGTGCCGTCGTTATATTCGCTAATTGTGAAGAACAACTTGCACTCAATGCGCTCGTTTGTGCCAAACTGTGCATCTGTCCACTTCGTGGTGTTCATATATTCGGCAATAGCCTCTTGCAAGGTCTTGAATATCTCCTTGTTGGCGTTCGACACCTTCGAGGCATTGATTTCTACTTCGCAATTCAACTCTTCGGCCTGTAGGGGCTCACTGTACCACAACAGACATACTCCGATGATTGCAATTATATATCTTAAGTTTTTCATCATTTCAGATATTTGGATTTCAGCACATCCACGATGTCTTTGGCTACCATTCTCTTGTCCTTGCATGGATACACGGTTTCGCTGCCATCGCTTTCAATGATTTTCACCTTGTTGGTACTGTGCTGGAAACCGGCACCCTCATCTTTCAATGAGTTTAGCACAATGAAATCCAGGTTCTTTTTCGCCAGTTTCTCCTGTGCATGGGCTTCTTCGTTGTCGGTTTCAAGCGCAAACCATACAAGCACCTGATCAGGACGCTTCATGGCACCCACCGCCTTAGCGATGTCAGGATTCTTTACCAGCGTCAATACCGGTGCATCACCTTTTTCGCGCTTAATCTTGTGGTCCAAGATATGCTCCACCTTATAGTCGGCCACAGCCGCACACATAATGGCAACATCATGCTCAGCAAAGCGAGCCACAACGGCATCGTGCATCTCATCTGCACTCATCACATCTATGCGTTGCACTCTTGGATGACTGATACTCAAACTGACCGGTCCCGTCACAAGCGTCACTTCAGCTCCTCGCTCGGCACACTCGTGAGCCAGAGCAAAGCCCTGCTTGCCCGACGAGAAGTTGCCTATGAATCGCACAGGGTCGATTTTCTCATAAGTGGGACCAGCGGTGATAAGCACTTTCTTCCCTTGCAGGTCAAGCTGCTGGTCAAAGAAAGCGTCGAGCACCTTATAGATGTTTTCGGGCTCTTCCATACGGCCCTTACCAATCAGATGACTAGCAAGCTCACCTGCTGCAGGCTCAATGATGTGATTTCCGTAACTGCGCAACAGGTCAAGATTACGCTTGGTGGTGGGGTGCTTGAACATGTCAAGATCCATAGCCGGAGCAACAAACACGGGGGCTTTTGCCGACAGATAGGTGGTAACCAGCATGTTGTCGGCCACACCATTTGCCATCTTGCCTATCGTCGAGGCGGTTGCGGGTGCAATCACCATGGCATCGGCCCACAAGCCCAGGTCCACATGGCTGTTCCACTGACCCGTGTTGGCAGTAAAAAACTCGCTAATCACAGGTTTGCCACTCAACGTCGACAGTGTGAGCGGAGCTATGAACTCCTTGGCATTCGGGGTCATAATCACCTGCACCTCGGCACCGCCTTTCACTAGCAATCGCACCAGTGATGCAGCTTTATAAGCGGCAATACCGCCAGTGATCCCTAATATGATTTTCTTTCCGGCTATCATCTTTTTCTTCGTTTATTTCATGCGCAGCTTGATTCGAGTAAGCACTTTCTTGGTGTTTAACGGGAAATCGCCCTGCATCATCCAACCATAATAACTTGGTTCTTTCTTCAGCACTTCTTCTACCGGTTTTCCCTTATGTTTGCCGAAGTTGAACACTTCAACCTTGTTCTCGTTATATATCATGCGGCCAGCAAGATCCACATTCTTGTTATGAGTTGAGAACTCAGAGAGAAATGTCACGTCATTCTCCAGGTTAGGATAACGGTCGAGTTGGGCTTTCAGCACTTCATAGGTGGCTCGTGTGTCGGCCTCAGCCGAGTGTGCATCGGTAAGGTCTTTCCCGCAATAGAACTTATAGGCAGCAATCAACGTGCGCTGTTCCATCTTGTGGAATATCGTCTGCACATCTATGAACTGACGCTTGCTGAAGTCAAAATCCACCCCAGCACGCAAGAACTCCTCTTCAAGCAATGGAATGTCGAACCGGTTGCTGTTGAAACCAGCCACATCGCAGCCCTCAAAAATGCGGGCCAGGTCCTTTGCCACCTGCTTGAACGTGGGCGCATCCTTCACATCCTCATCTGTGATGCCATGCACCGCTGTAGCCTCGGCAGGAATAGGCCTTTCGGGATTCAGCCGACGACTCTTCACCTCCTCGGTTCCATTGGGATAGACCTTAATGAGCGACAGTTCTACAATCCTGTCGTGCATAATATCAATTCCCGTTGTTTCAAGGTCAAAGAATATGATGGGATTCTTCAGCTTCAGTTCCATCTGCTTCTCTTATTTACGATTGATTAGAGCATCATGGGCATGAGCAGGACGAGCAGTTCCTCGTCATCCTCTTGCTCGGCGGGCACAAAGATACCGGCCTTCGATGCATCCATCAGTTTAATAACAGCGGTTTCAGAGTTAATGTTATTCAGCACATCAATGATGTTCTCGTCATTGAAGCCAATGGCCATCTCTTCGCCATTGTAATCGCACTGAATCTTCTCCTCTGCCGACGTCGAGTAGTCAACATCCTGGGTCGACAGGAATATCTCGTTCTCTTTCAGTTCCAGCTTTACAAGGCCACTCGAACTGGTCGACACCGACACACGACGCAAGGCGTTGAGCAACGACAGGCGGTCAACGGTCACATTATAAGGATTGTTCGTAGGAATCACAGAATTGTAGTTGGGATAACGTCCGTTCACGAAGCGACAGGTGAGCGAATACTCAGCTGTTTCAAACGTTGCACTCTTGCTGTCAACGGTAATCTCAATCTCGCCTTCAGCTTTTTCAAGAATGCTGCTCAATATAGATGCAGGCTTAGTGGGAAGAATAAACGAATGTTCCAGACCCGTATTCACATTCAGCTTGCGATAGCGAACCAGCTTATGAGTGTCAGATGCAACAAACACAATCTCCTCGGGCTTGATATCCCAGAAAATACCCATCATCACAGGGCGCATATCATCTACACCCACTGCAAAGATTGTGTGCTGAATGCCTTCCACAACCTTGTTGATAGGCAGTTTGAACTTTTTGGGTTCCTCATCGGTCACAGCCTTCGAAGGGAATTCATTTCCATTAATGGCCACAAAGTTGAAACGGCCATTCTGATACTGAATGTTCACTTCGAGATTATTGTCATTGATGTCAAAAGTCAAGGCCAAATCGGGCAAGGTCCTGAGCATGTCGAGCAGATTCTTCACATTGGCAGCAAATTTGCCAGAGCCCTCTGCCTCTTCTACCTGAACATAGGTAGTGAGCGTATTCTCCTGATCGCTACCTGTAATGACGAGTTTGTTTCCTTCAAGATTAAACAGGAAATTGTCAAGGATTGTGAGTTTGTTCTTCGAGTTCACAACTTTGCTCACTGCCGACAAATGAGTGAGCAACAACTTACTTTGAATGTTGAATTTCATATATTTAAATTTTATTTATTATTAATTTTCGTCTTATATCTGTATTTAATCTACAAAAATAAGGTTTTTAATGCAATTAACGAAAAAAATAGCCGCCGAATTTTATCGGCGGCCAAAAATATTGCGATATTTAAATCTTTTTCACCAAATCGCCACGCGTTCGGCAGGAGTTCTATACATCTTGTCTCCCTCTTTGATGTCGAAAGCATTGAAGAACCACTCCATGTTGCGCAACGCAACATTCACACGATTCACACCCAACGAGTGGGGATCGACTTTGGTGCGTCGCAGTATCTCTTCTTTTGTAATATTGGCTGCCCAAACGTTTGCATAGCTCAGGCAGAAACGCTGGTCGGGCGTGAAGCCGTCAATCAGTTCGTTTCCCTTACCTTGGTCGGTCTTCTTGAAGGCGCTGTAGGCCACACGCAGACCACCGTGGTCAGCTATATTCTCGCCCATTGTAAAGTTGCCATTGGCGTGTACGTCATCAGCCACAATCTCGGCACTGTATTGTGCGCCCAGTTTCTCGGCAAGCGCCTTAAACTTGTCGGCATCTTCCTTGGTCCACCAGTCCACCATGTTTCCTTCGTGGTCGAAGTTGCGGCCCTGATCGTCAAATCCGTGTGTCATCTCGTGGCCAATCACTACACCTATGGCGCCATAGTTGCTTGCATCATCGGCCTTGGGATCAAAGTAAGGAGCCTGAAGAATGGCAGCAGGGAAGCAAATCTCATTGCTCGATGGCTCATAGTAGGCATTCACCGTCTGCGGTGTCATAAACCAGCGATCCTTATCAACCGGCTTGCCCAGTTGTGACAGTTCATATTCGGCACTGAACTGCAGCAAGCCCTTCACATTCTCCCAATATGGCTTGTTCTTGTCAATGGTCACATCGCTGTAGTCACGCCACTTGTCGGGATAGCCAATCTTCACCGTAAAACTGTTCAGTTTCACCAGCGCATTCACTTTTGTCTTGGGACTCATCCATGTCAGTCCCGAGATGCGCTCGCCAAGAGCCACCTTCAAGTTGTCGACCAGTTTCTGCATCTTCTTCTTTGAGTCTGCAGGGAAATATTTTTCCACATAGAGTTGACCCACAGCCTCACCAAGCATAGTATTAGGCACGTTGAGTGCACGTTTCCAACGAGGTTGCATCTCCTGCTTGCCCGACATTGCTTTGCTATACATGTCAAAGTTTGCCTGCACAAAGTCATCGCTCAAGAAATTAGAGGCAGCATCTATATATTTGAATTTCAAGTAATCCTTGATTTCCTCGTCTTTCAAGCTCTTCAGCATCTCATCTACTTTGGCAATAGATTTAGGCTGGAACACGCAAATCTTGTCTACGTTCTTCACATTCAGCACTTCCCAGTCAATGTTCTTGTACTGCTGTTTCAGGTCGGCCACACTCATCACGTTATAGAGTTTGCTGTAGTCGCGGGTCTCCTCACGGGTCATTGCCACGCGTGCCAAGTCGGTCTCGATCTTCATCACATTCTTGGCAGCTTTCTTGGCTGCTCCTTTCTTGTAACCTGCAAGCACAAATAGGCGCTCGATGTAGTTCACATAGGCATTGCGCACCTTCACCGTGTTGGCGTCATTCTCTAAGTAATAGTCACGGTCACCCATGCTCAAGCCACCCTGCATCATATAGAACATATTGGCATTTGAGTTCTTCAAATCGGCCATCACCGATGTGCTGAAGAAGGGAGAGCTTATACCCATCTGCATCCAGGCTATCAGCTTCATGAAGTCGCCACGTTTAGCATTGTCAATCTTGGCCAGATCTGCCTTGAGCGGATTTGCTCCCTCTGCATTCAGCCGGTCTGCATCCATACCCAACCGGTAGAGGTCACTCACCTTTTGAGCAATGGTGCCTTGAGGCAGGTTTTCACCCAGATTGGTAATAATGTCTTTCACCTGTTCGCGGCTATTCTCACCGAGTTGGTCGAAAGTGCCAAAACGGGCATACTGGGGATCGAGCGGATTGGCCTTTTGCCAGCCACCGCAGGCATACTGATAAAAATTCTCTCCAGGCGACACGCTCAAGTCCAGATTGTTGCGATCTACGCCCTTTTCAAGGTTTCCTGCATTCACTGTCATCGTTGCAATTGCAGCTAAAGTTAAAAATAAGATTTTTTTCATCATGTTTATAGTTGAGGGTTAATAAGTTCCAGTTCTTCACTCGCCTCTTCCCATTCCTGCATCGTGGCTTCCAGTTCTTCAGTGCATCGGGCATGGCGAGAATATATTTCGGGGTCGTTGCCGGCTCCTGCCGACAATTTCTCCTCTATGTCCTTAATTTCATTCTCCAGTTCATTGATGCGGTTTTCGAGGGTCGACACTCGCTTCTGCGCCTGTTTCAACCTTCGGCTCTGCTCCTTTTGTTCCATATAATCGAGCTTCGACTGCTTCACTTCCTGAACCTCACTCTTGCCTTCGGCAATCTGTGGTTTTTCTTTGCGTTCAAGCTCAGCAAGCGAGGCCAGTTTCTTGCTTTCCAGGAATTCATAGATGCCACACAAGTGTTCCCGCACCTTTCCGCCTCCAAATTCATACACCTTCTCAACGAGTCCGTCCAAAAAATCTCGGTCGTGCGACACCACAATCACGGTACCGTCAAAACTCTTGATGGCATTCTTCAAGATATCCTTCGTACGCATGTCAAGGTGATTGGTCGGCTCATCCATGATAAGCAAGTTCACCGGCTGCAGCAACAGGCGCATCATAGCCAGGCGACTCTTTTCACCACCCGACAACACCTTTACCTTTTTCTCCGACTCCTCGCCGCCAAACATGAATGCACCCAGTAGATCGTTAATGCGCGTACGCATATCGCCCGTTGCCACATAGTCGATTGTATCGTACACTGTAATATCCTCATCAAGTAGTTGAGCCTGATTCTGAGCAAAATAGCCAATCTTCACATTGTGCCCAATCTTCAACGATCCGTCGAAGGGTATCTCGTTCATGATGCACTTCACCAGTGTTGACTTGCCCGCTCCGTTCTTACCCACAAATGCAACTTTCTCGCCACGCTTGATGGTAAACGTCACGCCTTTGAAAACCTGTAAATCGCCATAGTTCTTGGCCACATCCTCAGCTATAACTGGATAATCGCCTGAACGGGGAGCGGGAGGGAACTTCAGTCGCAAATGAGAGGTGTCG
>JAEEGL011228265.1_pt1 | contig 14115 bp, 12 predicted proteins | sample 9134231 | NCBI WGS metagenome assembly JAEEGL01 (sample SAMN16246548, study PRJNA631951) | gut metagenome | biome: gut microbiome; feature: rumen; material: fiber-attached | host: Bos | place: Iran: Karaj | collected 2018-10 | reverse complement strand
CCCAGAACTTGCCTACGACGTCCTTCGCCGCGAAGGAGATCCACACGGCGATACACACCAGGAAGTTGCAGCAGATGCCCTTCAGGAAAGCATCACCGAAGCCCATGGTCACCTTGCCGGTGGCTGCGCTCATCATGGCAGCAGCCAGGCCGCCGTCCACGCCACCGAAGAGGTTGCCCACGTGTCCGTAGACCACCAGGAAGGCCACAATGATGGAGCCGATGAGGTTGCCGATGTACACGATGATCCAGTTGCGCAGCATTTGCACGAACTTGATATCCCCGGTGAGCACCGGGATGATGATGAGGTTATTGCCGGTGAACAGCTCACTGCCCGCCAGAAGGACCATGGCCAGGCCAACAGGGAAGATGCACGCCCCCAGGAACTTGCCTACAGAGCCCGATACATTGACCGCAGCGGTGGTGGCGCCAACGCCTGCGAGACCGATGAACGCGCCTGCCAGCATGCCCAGGATCAGCAGCTTCCAGAATCCGTTGGTCGCTTTGCCCTTGCCGATGGCGATATAGTTTTTTGCTACTTCTGCCGGAGAATTCATGAAACTTATCCCCTTCCAACAAAAAGATTACTTCTTAATCCTAGTTTAGCCCATGGGGTTTGTCAAGCGAATTTCTTGCAATTCCCCGGAATTTCGGCTATGATAGACAGAAGATCAGCCGCTACTTCGACAAGCGGCAGCGTCAGGAGGGAGCTTCTTTGGATATTCAGCTGACCGACCGGAAAAAGAACGCCCTGAAATGGACCCTTCTCATGGTGGCCCTCACCAATATGCCTTCCCTCGCCCTGTCTCCTGCCACCGAGCAGATCCGCTCATTTTTCAACGTGGAGCTTTCCACCGTACAGACGGCCATGAGCTTCGTGAACGTGATCCAGATCTGCGTCGCTCTGACCGCCATGTACCTCATCAATCGATCCCTGATGACGAAAAAAATGGCCGTGGTGATGGGTCAGTCCTTCTTTGTGGCAACGGTGATCTTCGTCCTGCTGTTCCACGAGGCGTTCTGGTGTGTCTGGTGCCTGTCCGTGCTCATCGGCTGCAGCACGGGCCTCTTCGTCACCAATGCTTTCGGCATCATGTTCGACCTCTTCCAGCCGGAGGAACGGCAGCGGATCGCGGGGTACCAGACCTCCTGCATCAACGGCGGCGGCATCGCCATGTCCCTGGCGGGCGGCCTGCTGGCCGGGTTCTTCTGGTACGGCGGCTATCTGGTGTATTCGATCGGCCTTATCCTGGCCATCCTCTGTGCCATCAACATCCCCTCCTACAAGACCCCCAAGGCGGTCAAGGGCGGGGAAAAGCATTCGAAGATCGACCCGCACGTGTTCCTTTACGCCGCCGGCACCCTCCTCTTCATGATGACCTACCCCGTGGTGGGGCAGAATCTCTCCACGCACCTGAGAAACTCCGGCTTTGAGAACTATTCTACCCTGGCGGGCGTATGTTCCTCAATTCAGATGGTGGGCGGCGTATGCACCGGTCTCGTCTTCGGCAGGCTCTCCAAAAGGCTCCGGGACGATATCATGGTCCTGGGCTGCGTCATGCTGTTCCTGGGCTTCCTGCTTCTAAGCCTCTTCTCCTCCAGTCTGCCCGTGACTATCGTGGCCGTGTTCGTGGCCGGCTGCTCCATCAGCATGTTCCAGCCCTGGTCCACCTATGGGGTCAGCGTGTACTCTGATCCCACCAACTCCGCCATTACCAGCGTGATCATCTCCAGCATCGCACCCAGCTCCGGCGGCTTCCTGAGCCCCGTGTTTTTCACCAATGTGACCAACGCCATCGTAAAGGACTCCACGGTCTTCCGCTACCGCTTCGCCGCCATCTTCGTGCTGGTCTTCGGTGCGGTCCTGTTCCTGGTGAACCGCATCTCCAAGCGGAAAACGATGGAGTAAATCACCGCTCGATCTGAAATTCGAACAAACAGCCCCTCCGGTCCTGCGCCGGAGGGGTTCTCTCTTCAGATCCGTTTATTCCGCGGGATATGCATGACGATGCCGAATTCCTCCCGAAGCAGCGCTTCCAGTTCCTCGTGGGTCTCCACATCCTTCTCTATGACCTCGCCGCCGCGGCGCAGGGTGAAGTGCTTCCCGCTCAGCGCCTTACTGCCGTCCGGGAGGGTCAGGTTGACGGTGCGGTTGAGCCGGAATCCGGAATTCGGCTGCATGGCACAGTAAAAATTCAGCGGTTCGAAATCCACAGGCTCGATGGGCCGCTGGGCAAAATAGAGCACATTTGTCCAACCCTGCTCGGTCTTCCGCTCGATGAGGAAGTCCTCGGGCCGGATCGTGCCCCGGAAGGTCACGCCTCCCACGACCTGTTCTCCTTCCCGGATCTCCACCGCGCCCTTGGGTCCGGGGCCGCCGAAGCCCACGTCGCAGTACCAGCTTTTCCCCTCCGCCTGGGCCACGAGACCCTTGTGGGAATAAGGAAACAGGGGAAATCCCGGAGGACCGAGCAGCCGCACTACGGTACCGTAAACGGGAAAACCCAGGTCGCTCAAGAGCTGGCCGAAGATGGTGTTCTGCTCAAAGCAGTACCCGCCCCGGCGGCGGACGACGAATTTTTCGTAAAGATCGTCTACATTCAGTGAGGGCAGGATCCCGTACTCATGCAGGTCCAGGCTCTCGAAGGGCACCGTGGAGATGTGCGCCCAAATCAGCCGGTCCAACGTTTCCCCGTCGTGTTTGATGGGACCCGTGAACCCGATGCGGTCCAGATAGCGTTCGATCTGCTGTCGGTCCATAATCAATCTCCTTCATGCCGCGATGTCCTGCTGCTGCAGGCATAAGTTGATCTGAATGTAACATTCCGGCGGGATAAAGTCAATCGGGCGCGAAGAACATCATCCATACGACCGGTCATGATCCCTGTCCCGTGATCCCGTTTTCCGTATTCCTCCGGAAAACCCCTTTTCTTTCCCCGGTGCTTCTGCTATAATGCCCCTTGCGGCGGGGGCGCCGCAGATCTGCGGGTATGATGAAATTGGTAAACATGCTGGATTTAGGTTCCAGTGCCGCAAGGCTTGTGGGTTCGAGTCCCACTACCCGTACCAATTGGACCGGACCGGCCCGCAGGGCCTGGCCGGTCCTTGTCATCAGCAGGATTCGAACGGACGCAGCCTGTATCCTTCCGGAGCTTGCTGCAGCCTGCTCCGGAGCATCCTTTTCATTCTTCAGTTTTCCGTATTCCGTCTTTTCGCCCCGATCTCCACCCATGCAGGGCGGAAACCGCAATTCAATGCCACATTCCGGGAATGGTATCCGGCAACAGCCGTGCCGTAAAAGGGGATGCCCCCTGTCTCCAGGACCCGCTCCTTCAACAGGGATACCAACCCGGTTCCCACGCCCCGGGACCGGTATTCCTGCTCCACATCGATCCCGATCTGGAACCAGCCGGGGGCGTCCTCCGAGCAGCCCGCCATCCCCATGATCCGCTCCCCGTCATAGGCGCACACGGCCAGACGGTCCGGGCGCTCCGGATGATACGAATCGAGGATCGCGTTGGGAAACCGTGGATCCCCATAAAACTGCCGGATCTCCTCTTCGCGGAACCACCGGACGGGAAACTCCGGCGCCGGTCCCTTCGTCGATGTGGGCAGGAACATATGGAAGGTCGAAGAGAGCCGGTAACCGTACTTCTCCAGTTCCCGCTCCAGAGGCAGAAGATTGGGGAACTCGAAGAGCCAGTGGCCCATCCGATCCGCCATGAAGCCCCGCAGGTAGTCCTGCAGCTCCTCTGCCGCAGTGATCACCGCGCAGCCGCCAAAGGTGGCCATATGGAAAAAATACGGCCGATCCCCATAATCCCGCTGCCCGGGACGGACGGCAGACAGGGTCAGGGTATTCTCCCACCGCTGAAAATCCTCCGGCATACAGTTGTATTCCAAAGCCAGCAGCTCCCGTACCCGGTCCATGCTGCGGGCATACAATCCATCTTTCAAATCAGCCGCCTCCCTCTCCTCCATTTTAGCAGGTCCGATGATCCGTGCCAAGGCCGATTTACTTTCCCGCCGCCTTATGGTAAGCTTGGAAAAAACAGAAAGGGGGAAATGCTGTGTACCTGCCGGCCCAGGGAGATTTTGATCTTGACCGCATCGCGGTAAGCGGGCAGTGCTTCCGCTGGGAGCCGACGGAAGGCGGCGGTTACCGCATCCCCTTCCGGGATCGATGTCTCCATATCTGGAATACGGAGGACGGGGGCTATATGCTGGATTGCAGCGAGTCAGAATTCCGCACCCTGTGGCGGGATTACTTCGATCTGGAAACCGATTATGCCGTTTTGCGGGATCGGGTGGACGCGGAACGGGATCCCTTCCTCTTCCGTGCGGTTCAGGCAGGGCGGGGCATCCGCATCCTGCGGCAGGATCCCTGGGAGACCCTGGTGAGCTTTATCATCTCCCAGAACCGCAATATCCCGGCGATCCGCCGGTCCGTAGAGCTCCTGTGCCGGGCCGCCGGTGAATGCCTGGAGGACTTGCAGGGGCAAGTTTTCTATACCTTCCCTGCGCCGGAGCGCATCCTGCGTCTGGAGGATGCCGCGCTGGCTTCCTGCCGCCTGGGCTACCGGGCCAAATACGTTCTGGCTGCCGCCAGGGCCGTCGCGGAGGGCAGCCTTTCTCTGGATACCCTGGCTGAAGCCCCGGAGGAGGAGACAATGACTGCCCTCATGGGCCTGTTCGGCGTGGGGATCAAGGTAGCCAGCTGCGTCTCTCTCTTTGGTTTCCATCATCTGGACGCTTTCCCGGTGGACGTGTGGATCCGCAGAGTCCTGGAGACCGAGTATCCCGACGGCTATCCCCGGGATCGGTACAGTCCCTATAACGGGGTATATCAGCAGTACATGTTTGCCTGTTATCGCAGTCAAGGGAAGGAGAAGAGCCATGGTTGAGCTGCTTCCGGAAAACGTAGCTTCTCCCCTGTTCGCAGGGATCTGCCGGGAGGACCGGCGCACCATGCTGAACTGTATCGGCTTCAGCGTCCGCAGATACCCGAAGGGCTCCGTGATCGCTCTGGAAAACGAGGCCATCCGATATATCGGCATCCTTCTCACCGGGGCGGTGGACATGGTGAAGGAGGATCTCTGGGGGAACAAAACGACCATTCTTCGCCTCCGGCAGGAGGAGCTGTTCGGGGAGACCTTCGCCTGCGGGGAAAACGACAGAAGCCTTGTCACCTTCCTCGCCGCCGAGGATACCGGGATCCTCTTCCTGCCCTTCCACAAGGTGATGCACACCTGCAGCCGGAGCTGCGTCTTCCATCAGCGCCTGGTGGAAAACATGGTCCGGGTGATCGCCGGAAAGAATCGGGAATTCCTGCAGAAGGTCGAGGTCATCTCCAAAAAGACCCTGCGGGAAAAGATCCTGGCCTACCTCTCCCTCCAATCTCAGCTCCAGGACAGCCGCTATTTTTCCCTGCCCCTGAACCGGGCGGAGCTGGCAGACTATCTCTGCGCCGACCGCAGCGCTCTGAGCCGGGAGCTTTCCGCCATGCGCAGCGAGGGGCTGATCGACTTTGATCGGAATCTGTTTCGCATCCTGGTCTGATCAAATGTTGCATTTGCAACCGATTTATTCTCCGATTTCGGGTATTCTCAAGCCGGAGACCGGGAGACACATTCCGGCAAAGGGGGAAACGATCATGATCATGGAAGGCTGCCAGAGCAAATCCAGGACACCCACCCTGCGGGAGCAGGTCTGTCCTCAGTGTGGGAATATCATCGAGATCTTCTCTGTGGACACCTCAGTCACCTGCGAACACTGCGGCTTTGTTGCTTACAATGACACGCTGAGCTGCGTGCAGTGGTGCAAATACGCCCGTCAGTGCGTGGGGGACGAGATGGTCGAGCACATGATGAAGGTGGCGGAGGAGCAGAAAAAGCGGCGCGACGCCGAGAAAGCGCAAAAGGAGGCGCAGCGGCCATGAAGAGAAGGATCATCCGCATCGACGAGGAAAAATGCAGCGGCTGCGGAGCCTGCGCTTCAGCCTGCCATGAGGGCGCCATTCGGATGGTGGACGGAAAAGCCCGTCTCATCCGGGAAGATTACTGCGACGGCCTGGGGGATTGTCTTCCCGCCTGTCCTGCCGGTGCCATTACCTTCGAGGAGCGGGAAGCTCCGGCGTATGACGCGGCGGCGGTGGAAGAAGGCCGGCGGGCGAAGTCCCTCGAGCCGGACCGGCCGAGCGGAACGTCCTCCAGTGAACTACGGCAGTGGCCGGTGCAGATCAAGCTGGCCCCGCTCAGTGCTCCGGTCTACCAGGGAGCCGATCTGCTGGTCGCCGCGGACTGCACCGCCTATGCCTACGGTTCTTTCCACCGGGATTTCATCCGGGGCCGGGTGGTCCTGGTGGGGTGCCCCAAGCTGGATGGGGTGGATTATGCGGAAAAGCTGGCGGAGATCTTCCGGCGCAACGCCATCCGCAGCGTCACCGTTGCCCGCATGGAGGTGCCCTGCTGCGGCGGGATGGAATATGCCGTCCGCACCGCCCTGGAAGCGAGCGGCAAAGATCTCCCCATGCAGGTCGTCACCATCAGCACGGAAGGAAATATCCTGTAGCCCATCATCGGATCGGACCCGCTGGGGAGCGGGTCCGATTTAATCTGCCGCCGGGAATTGATTTCCTGCGGTACGTCATGTATAATATCCGCGAATCCAAGTGATTATGGGATAACATACGGAGAAATCAAATGACGATATTCGATGTGATCACCCTTCTGGGCGGGGTTGCATTTTTCCTTTTCGGCATGTCTACCATGGGCACCGGTCTGAAGAGTCTGGCCGGAAACCGGATGGAGCGGATCCTCTGGACCCTCTCCTCCAAACCCATCAAGGGCCTGCTGCTGGGCACCGTGGTCACCGCGGTGATCCAATCCTCCTCGGCCGCCACCATCATGACCGTCAGTTTTGTGAATGCGGGCATGATGAAGCTGGCCCAGACCATTACCGTGATCCTGGGGGCTGAGATCGGTACCACCGCCACAGGCTGGATCCTCTCCCTGTCCGGCGCCCATGGGGGCAACGGCTGGACCCGGATCATTGCCTCCTCCACCTTCGTTCCGCTGGTTGCCCTGGCGGGCATCATCCTCATCCTGTTTGTACGACAGCAGCGGAAGAAGCATCTGGGCTCCATCCTTTTGGGCTTCGCCCTGCTGATGACCGGCATGAGCATCATGAGCGGCGCGGTGGAGCCGCTGAAAACCGATCCCAACTTCACCGGGATCCTTACCCTGTTTTCCCATCCCGCCCTGGGTTTCCTGGCCGGCTTGGTATTGGGGGCCATCGTGCAGAGCTGCTCCGCCGGTGTCGGCATCGTTCAGGCCATATCTGTCACCGGTGTCCTGGCCTACTCCACCTGTCTGCCTCTGATCATGGGCATTAACCTTGGCGCCTGTTCACCGGTCATGCTGAGCATGGTAGGGGCGACGAAGAATGGCCGCCGGGTAGCGGTATGCTATCTCTCCAGTACCGGGATCTCCATTATTCTGGTCTTCCTGGTCTACTTCATCCTGCGGGCCTGCGGGCTGCTGGCCTTCATGGACGGCACAGCAAATATGCTGGGGATCGCCGCGCTGAACACGCTCACCCGTCTGGGGGCCTCCTTGATCATGACGCCCTTCTACAAGCAGCTCGAACAGCTTTGCTACTGGATCATCCGCTACTCCCCCTCCGAGGACGCGGACAGCGAATATCTGGACAAGCTCACAGACTCTGCTCTCCGGTATCCCCGCACCGCCGTGAATCTCAGCCTTGCTGCCGTGCAGAAGATGGCGGAGCTGGCCCAGGAGGCGGTGACGGACGCTATCGGCTTATTCAAGGTTTTCGATAAGGACAAGGCGGAGCTCATCGCCCAGCGGGAATCCCTCCTGGACAAGTACGAGGATAAGCTGGGGGACTATATGATGCGGATCATGGGACAGGGTGCGGTCCGGGATCTGGAATGGGAACTGGATAAGGCCCTCAGTTCCATCAGCGATCTGGAACGTCTTGGAGACCATGCCATGAACCTCATGGAGCTGGCCGTGGAAATGCAGGAGAAGCACATTGCCTTCTCCGAGGAAGCCGAGGAAGAACTGCGGTATTTCACCGCGGCGGTGAACGAGGTGACCACCATTGCCTGCACCTCCTTCATCAAGGAGGATGAAAAGGAAGCGCTGAAGGTGGAGCCGCTGGAAGAAGTCATCGACATCATGTGCGACGAGCTGAAGCTCCGGCATGTCGCCAGGCTCCAATCCGGCCGCTGCACCATTGCGATCGGCTTCGTGTTCAACGACTTTCTCACCAACTGTGAACGGGTGGCGGACCACTGCTCCAACCTGGGCATCTGTACCCTGAAGAGTCTGAATCCCCAGTATATGCCCCATGAGTATTCTTCCAGCGTAGAAGCCTCCGCCACCTTCACCGAGTACTTCCTGCACTTCACCGAGAAATATGTCAGCAATCTGTGACCGCGTAAGCAGAATAAAGCGGAGCGCAAAACGCTCTCCGCTGCTGCTTTGCGGTCTGCTTTTGTTTTCTCTTCTCCTCCCCGGCTGTGACACGGCCCGGCGGTACAGCGTCACCTGGGCGGACGTGTTCGACACCGTCACCACCTTTACCGCTTATACCCGGAGCCGGGCAGAGTTCGACGCCCTGGCGGACAGGCTGCACGGTTATCTGCAGGAGGAGCACCGACGCTTTGATATCTACCGGGAGTATGATGATACGGTGAATCTCTGCACCGTCAACCGCCGGGCCGCCGGCGAGGCAGTCTCCGTGGATCAGGATCTGATGGCGCTGCTGCTCTTCGCCCGGGAAATGTACGGCCGCTCCGGAAAAAAGCTGAACATTGCCTTGGGACCGGTCCTGCGCCTATGGGAGGACGCCCGGAAACATGCGGCGGCTGATCCGGCATCCGCTGCGCCTCCCGACCCATCTGTGCTGGCGGAGGCAGCAGAACACTGCCGAATGGAGGATCTTGTCCTGGATCCGGAAGCGGGCACCGTACGCTTTCTGGATCCGGTCATGGGACTGGATGTGGGGGCCGTGGCCAAGGGCTGGGCACAGGCGGGCGCTATGGAACTGCTGAACACCCTGGGGTGCAGAGACTATCTGCTGAACATGGGCGGCAGCGTCAGCTGCCGGGGGCATAAGTCAGGGGGAAAAGCCTGGTCCATCGGCCTGGAGGACCCCCTGGACAAGGCAAAGCCCATGCGCACCTTCCCCATGACTGATTCCAGCGCCGTTACCAGCGGTATCGACCAGCGGTATTTTCTGGCGAACGGCACCCGGTATCACCATCTCATTGATCCGGACACCGGCTGCCCCGGCGACAGATACAGCCAGGTCACCATTCTGCTGCCGGACCCGGCCTTGGCGGATGCACTTTCCACCGCCCTGTTCCTGCTGGATCGGAATACCGGGCTTGCTTTGGCAGAAGAGCTGGACGCCCAGGTCCTCTGGATATACCCGGACGGCAGATCCGAATCGACGGAGGGCTTCCCCAAACTGAACTGAATACCACAATGCCGCAGGCGGTTTCGCCTGCGGCACATTTTCTTAGTCCCAGTTCGACTTCATGTGTCCGGCCTAATCCATGAGTTTTTTTTGCGCTCTGTATGAGGAATTATTATCAAGGAACTCAAGTAACAACGGAATCGTTCAAGAACAGTCAGAGGCTTTGTGCCTCTGGCTGTCTTTTTGCTTGTTTCTATTTTCAAAGGATGTTATATTACAGTATATGGTTGAAGCAACAAGGGCTATAAGGATAAACGCACGGAGGAACAAGCAATGAAAAAGGTTTGGTTACTAATACTGACGATCATAATCGTTTTCGCGCTTTACGGGTGCGTATCAGTTAAGGTTGACTGGGAAGGAGCATCTGGCAACGTCATGACACCAGATGTCAAGAACACAGAAAAGCCAAGTATCACATCCTCACCTGCTCCGACAGCAAGTGTCCATTGCCCAAAGATTGAAGAGACCGTCATATATGACAGCGATAAAGTTACCGTTACTGTCACGGGATTAGAGTATAGTACTTCAGACAAAGCCTATTTGGTCAAGGTTATTATTCAAAACCACAGTCAAAACGATATTTCATATTCCATAAATTGGGCAAATGTGAACGGGTATACAATTAAGGCTCTTTCAATCGGGCACATTTTCGGAGGGATGGAGTCTGATGCTGATTTTTGGCTTTCCAATGACGAGTTGGAACTTGCCGAGATTGAATACATTCAGGAGATAGGCTTTACAGTCGATTTCAGCTATAGCGACAGCAACGAGCAAGTATGCACTGCTTCTGCAAATCTCCCTACCTCGGATCACGGGGAGAGTGCCGAAACGCATGAGCTTAAAGGGACAGAGGTATACTCTTCTGATGATTACAAAATCATAGCTGCTCCATATAGCAAACCGACAATCGGTAGTCCGTTAGTTCTCTATATTGAGAACAATACAGAGTATACTATCATGGTAGCATATGATGGTGTCGCTATCAACGGCGTAACGGTAGCAAGCTATATGACTGGGCCATTTGTCCTTCCTAACACTAGGCGTGTGGAACTTATGGAAATATACTATTTCGGTGATGAACCGGACATTGATGCTATTGATTCCGTTACATTGGGTCTTGACCTAATACCGCAGAGGCCTGTAGACTATTATTCGTTCTATGATGATAGGGTAGAAGTCTCGCCTGTTACTGTTCTTTTTGATTGAGATAGTTATAGAATGCAATAGTTATGAAGATTTTTACTGTTTTATATGCTTGGTAGTCATTTCAAGTATATTACGAATAACTACTGAGCAAAACCAAAACATAGTAACTCAAGACTTGGAAACAAACCAATACAAGAAGTAGTTGCAGCGATGGATCATTATGGAGCACAACGAGCCGGAGTGATGACTAATTCCACCTTTACTGACGCCGCTAAGCAATTAGCTAGAGAAAATGGAGTATTATTGTCTGAAAGAGTAGTGTAAACATAACAAAGATTATTACTTTGCACTCAGAATGAATCAAGGGCATTCCCTCTCTGGGAGTGCCTTTTCTTTATTACTATCAATACTAAAATATCCCATTAGCTCGACTTCGTGTGTCCAGTAAGGAGTTGTTCAGTAAACCTCATTTATGACAGATCTGTATAACAAATGGCTATTCAGAAGGGGTAGGCTCCGGGTACACGAAATCGAACTGGGAGTTTTCTTATTCCGTGATCCGCCGGATGATCCCGGCCCAGCACCCCGGCGCTCTGTCGCAGGATTCCCGGTAGTGCTTCACCGCCCGATACTTGAAATCTGAGTGTTCGATGAGCCTGAACAAGGTGGAGATCACATCCGCAGCCTCCTCCCGGCTGCTGTCCGGCCCCATGCTGCTCATGAGGATGAAATCCACAAATGCCGCGGTGACGCAGAGGGAGAGGAAGGGATCCTCCTCGCCGTTTGTCCCGCCCACATGGGGGAAGCTGTTGTAGAACATGCTGTTCAGCATGAGATTCGTCAGATTCATTTCCCAATGCGGCAGGATCTTTCTGCCGATCTTGCGGGCTTCGGCATACCGCTCCGCCAGGAACGGAAGCTCCCCTTCTTCCGGTTTCTTCCCGGCCAGGCCGCAGGCCTCCAGGGCTTTCCCGCAGCAGGCGCCGATAACAGGACTGTTCTTCGCGAACCAGGCAGTCATCTCCCACAGCATGCGGACGCCGTTCAGGGCTCCGTCTTCCCCTGCGGGCAGGTGGAACAAGGCGTCGTTCAGCTTGCGGAACCGGTCTTCCAGTCCTGCCCCCTGTCGGAAAACCTCCAGGGCCAGACGGCATTCCCGGAAAAAGCTCTCCTTCATGTCGATGGGAAACCTGGGTGTCTCTTCCAGATCGACACTGCAGAAGCCGATCGGTTCTGCGCTGTTCAGCAAAAGCTCCGTGACCTCCTCACAGCTCGCGGCGCAGGCACATTCCGCCTCCCCGCAGACCTCCCGGGTATTGCGGGGGTACAGACGGCAAACATCCGGAAGGATCCCCTCCCCCAGCTCCAGCTGCAGGGTACACAACCCGTCCTTCCCCAGGAGTGGACATGCCCCGCTCCGGTCGTGGACCACGTGGGCGGTACCTCCCCGTCGGGGATCTCCGTCCAGATTGAAGGCCTCATCCAGCCTTTTGCGGAACTGCTGACTGCACTCCGCCTCCTGCAGGCGGGTGTATTCCTCGCCGGTGATGATGACCGGCCATCCCCTGCAGCAGGAGCTGCGGCAGCTGCCGCATTTACAGGTGAACCGGGGATAATACTCCGGCACGAAGAATGTTCTGCTCATTCCGATCCTCTCTTTTCCGCCGCGGTGCCGAACAGCTCCTCGATCCCTCTGCCTGTCCTGAGCTCTGCAGCAAATTCCTTCAGCAATGCCGCGGAGCGCTGCCTGACGAATTTCACCTCCGGATTGGAGCCGGGGTCAATGCCCATCATGCGGGAATAAACGAAGGTCACATCCGCAAACAGTTGTCCCAGTACAGCGGAGTGATCGGGACCCGGTATTCCCGGGATCTCCAGCAGCAAAGAGGGCATGACCTCAGCAAAGCGCCGGTAGTTGGCCAGGGCCAGGATGACCTCCTCGTCCCCCAACTCCAGTCCAAGATGACCGGGATCGATGGGATCCACCTGCTTTCGCACCAGGGGATGGGTCACCTCTCCCCGCCGGGTATTCCGCAGGAGGAAAATACCCATCTTGGTCTGCCGGTTGCCCAGGACCCCTTCCAGGTTCATGTGGCTGTCCCGGGGAAGCCCAAAGAAGCGGGAGACCAGCAGGTCGTTTCCATTTTTGTTCACGCCTTCATTCCAGAACTGGATGAACTCATCCCCCAGCAGGCCCAGCAGATCATCTCCGCAGCCCAGGTAGAGGAAATTCGTCCCCCTGCTCTTCTGGGCAGCCAGGATGAAGCGGGCAAGAACATGGGGCAAAGAGTCCGGATCCCCCAGATCAAAGACCTCCATAGCCCGGGAGACCATCCCCCAGTACCGATCCGTGTCCATCCCCGCTGCCAGCATGGGGGCCAGAAGGATGGGGGTCTTGTTCCGTCCGTACCGGCCGGAGATGGCGTCAGGCATGGAGAGGACCAGATTCCCATCCCTCTCCGCCAGCTGCCGGAGTCCCCCGCCGTTGGAAAAGACGATGCGGCGGCAGGTACGGGCGGTATACTCATGGAGCTTGATGGTCTCCTCCGTCACACTGCTGCGGCTGAACTCCATGAACAGGGTGTTGTCCTCCCCCGCATCCGGCGGCAGGCGGTCCAGCTGGCCCGGGGAATGGATGAGGATCCAATCCAGCTTCCGCCGGGGGTCCCGGTTGTTTATGGCCGCCATATAGTGGCAAAATTGCTCATTTGCGCCGATCCCGGTGGTCACCAGGTAGCGGGGTCCGGCATGGCCGAAGAGTCTTTCGATCTCCTCCAGGATCACCGGCGCGGTATCCCGCATGAAATCCCGATAATAGCTCTCCGTCCCGGTGCGGTACAGCCGGACGAAAGGATCCGTCTCCGCGCTCTCCGCGATTTGCCCGGACAGGCTCCGAAGTTGGGCATGGAGGTCTCCGGGCAGAGGGATCGGTGCGGTCATGGATGGGGATGCATGGACACGGAACAGCTCCTCAAAGGGATGGAGTTTGTCCTCCTTTTCGCAGAGGGGCGCAGCGGTCTCCTCCGCTGCAGTGCCGCTCCCTGCCGCCAGCTTTCTTCTGGCGATCATCTCCCCCAGGCCGCTTTCCGCAAGGGCAGCTTCCATCTCCCCGGGGGTGCTGCGGAACACCTCCGCCAGAGCATTGATCAGGGCTTCCGGATCCAGGGCGGTCTTCAGCGCCTCGGTGATCTGCTCCCGTCTGACGCCCTTGTCCGGATATCTCTCCAGCAGGGCTTCCGTCAGCCCTGTGAAAAAAAACTCATTCATGTTGGTTTCCTTTCCTTCCGTTAAAGCTCTGCGGGTATTTTACCACAATCTTTCCCGAGAATATAGGTACTGCCGTGAATTCTTGACGGGAAACCGCCCGCGTGATACCATTTTCCCGGAGGTGCTGCACATGGAGCGCGATTATGCCGGATTCACCGTCACCCCCAAGGCGGAACGGTCCCTGCGGGCGGGGCAT
>JAEEGL017226933.1_pt1 | contig 14116 bp, 11 predicted proteins | sample 9134231 | NCBI WGS metagenome assembly JAEEGL01 (sample SAMN16246548, study PRJNA631951) | gut metagenome | biome: gut microbiome; feature: rumen; material: fiber-attached | host: Bos | place: Iran: Karaj | collected 2018-10 | reverse complement strand
TATCGAATGAAATTCCAGAAATGCGCACTATGCTGCGCATTTCGTGAGAATATGATACAAGTGCAAATAGGCCCTGCGACTTTAGTCGCACTGGAATGGCCTATTTGTCATATATTTCCGAGTTTTGTTCGGAAATATATAAATAACGGCAATTGACGGAAGCTGTATATCAAAATGCTTGTTTTTCGTCTGCGTCGTAATTTACTAAAACTCAAAATCGAAGACTAGCTTCCTTTCAGCGTTGTTCAAAACAGTCAGCTAGTCTTCGATTTTTCATTTTGCAAATTATCTCCTCGTCCAGGAACTGCACATTTTGGTATACAATCATTCCTCATATGCCATATTTATGCATTATACTAAGACTGGAGGAGAGAAGGAGATTATGAAAAAAAACAATATAATATTAATAGGCATGCCTGCTTCGGGGAAGAGTACCGTGGGAGTTATTCTTGCCAAGATTCTGGGATATAACTTTGTTGATGCAGACATTGTGATACAGGAAAAAGAAAGCAGAAAACTTTCTCAGATCATCGAGGAAGAGGGAGTTCAGGGCTTCATAGAAATCGAAAACAGAATTAATTCTCAGATCGAAGTGGAGAAGACAGTTATTTCCACCGGTGGAAGTGCTGTCTATGGAAAAGAAGCCATGGACCACTACAAGAATATCGGAAAGGTTGTTTATCTTAAGGTAAGCATGGAAGTACTGACCAAACGCCTTAATGATGTCAAACAAAGGGGCGTTGTAATGAGAGAGGGACAGTCTCTCACCTCGCTTTACAATGAAAGAAGTGTTCTGTATGAGAAATATGCAGACATTACAATAGACGAAGAAAATCTTTCAATGGAGGAAGTAGTTGCCAGACTACTGGCGGCACTTTCTTAAGGGGTTTTAACAAGAAGATATATAATGTAGGTGAACAGTAACGATAAAGGTATTTATTTAGGAGGTGCCATGACTTTTAGTTCGATATTGGCATTTTTGGAAGGCCCTACTGACCTGGCTGTTTCCATAAGACTGATAATTGCTACATTTTTTGGATGTCTTATAGGTTGGGAGAGGGTTGTAAAAAGACATAGTGCAGGAATCAAGACCTTTGCTCTTGTGAGTCTTGGATCCGCAGTGGCTACAGCGCTGAATATTTTCCTGGCTATGGAGCCGGGGCTAAGCGCAGACGTAAGCCGTATTCCTGCCGGAGTTGTAAGCGGAATAGGTTTCCTTGGAGCTGGAACGATTCTTGTCACCGGAAGGCAGCAGATAAAGGGACTTACCACAGCAGCTTCCCTATGGGTTACATCCTGTATGGGAATGGCTATAGGCGGAGGTTATCTGATTGTGGGCATATCCTGTTTCCTTTTGATCATGCTGGCAAACATGATACTTATGAACTTGAGCAAGGTAGTTGAGGAGAACAGCCAGTATATCAGCCTTTATATAGAGGTAAACAAAAACGGCGGTGTTAAGAAGCTGTCCAAGTGGATAGGCGATCAGGGCTATAAGATCAGCAGTATGACCAAGAGCAAGGAAAAGCCCCTTCAGTCCTCAGATGCTGCAATAATCATAGATATAGACTTTGACAAAAAAAGATCTCATCATGATGTTATGAGCATGATGAATGAACTGGAATTTGTCAATTACGTAGAAGAAATTTAATGGTTACTGTTCAGACAGAATGCGCGGTTCGTGAGAAAATGATTCATTTAATGATGTGAGATAGTTTTAAAACAGGCTTTGCTGTATTGCAGCATTGCTTGTTTTTTTATAAAAAAATAATCATAATATCGTTTTATGGTCTAAACAAAAACACGAAAAAACGTTATAATATTATTGGCGTATTCTCAGTATCTTTTTTGTCGAATTATTCTAATGGAGGCGTTATGGAGAAAAATGGTATTTCCGTAAAACAAAGAATCATTGCTTTCACACTGATCCCTGCACTTGTAATCACAGCTGCAATGCTTATCGTGGGTATAAGCTTTATGAAATCCGGAATGGAGGAGGAAATCGTAAAGGGACTTGTTGCCTCAGCATATACTTATAAGGACATCGCCGTATATCTTACGGACCGTGAGCCCGGAGATAACGAGACGGAGTCTGCCTTAAAGAAAGACTCCGGATACGACTACACTTGGTTTGACGGAGATTCCAGAAAGAACTCATCTCTGGGAAGCTCTGTTATAGGCACAAAGGCAGCTGATACTGTTATTCAGGAAGTAATAAATAAAGGGAATACATTCACATCTACAAATACACAAGTTGCCGGTAAGGCATATTTCGTTGCATATCTTCCTGTTAAAGATAGCAGTGGCAAAGTTACCGCCATGGCTTTTACCGGTGTATCAAGAGAATCTGTTGAGCAGCAGATTTCCAAATCCATTATTTATATGCTTGTTATCAGTGTTGTTTTACTTGTGATTTCCGTTTTGGTAGCCATGAAGGCAGCTTCTGGAATGGCGAAAGTAATTGAGGTAATGAATATCAGTATTGATCACCTTGCCAATGGTGAATTCGTTAAAGCGGATAAGTTCCTTGACAGAAAAGATGAGCTGGGACAGGCTCTTAATAATACCAATAAAGTAATCGATAAGCTGCAGCAGATAGTGGGAAATATAAGAAAGTCAGCTGTTTCGGTTACATCCTCTTCTGAAGAATTATCCGATATGGCGGAGCAGATATCCCATACCGCAGAAGATGTAGCTAATGCTGTTCAGGAAATTGCATCAGGAGCAACCCAGCAGGCAGACGAAATTCAGAGTGCTGCTCAGAATGTGGGACGCATCGGTGATGCTGTTGGAAATGTTCAGACTTCCACAGGCGAACTGGATCAGCTTGCCGCAAAGATGAAGGATGCTTCCGAGGTATCAAGTGCTTCCCTGGCATCACTTAAGGATTCTTCCACAGAGATGACTGCCAAGATAGATGAGATTTCCAATACAATCCAGAGAACGCAGGCAGCAGTAACCAATATTTCAACTCAGGTTGAGGGTATCACTTCCATAGCTACCCAGACCAATCTTTTGTCACTGAATGCTTCAATTGAGGCAGCCAGAGCAGGAGAAGCAGGAAAAGGATTTGCTGTTGTTGCTGAAGAAATCGGTAAGCTTGCTGATGATTCCAAGGCTATGGCCGATGAGATCAAGAAGGAAATGGAAGTTCTTTTGGGAGAAGCAAATGCCGCAGTTGCAGCAGCCGGAGATGTGCGTCAGGGTAACATTGATCAGCAGGGGGCTCTGGAAGACACAATTAAATCCATTGACGGAATGCTGGAGGATATCAATTCCACAGTAAGCGGAGTTAAAGTTATCAGCGTAGGCGCTGATCAGTGCGAGACCTCCAAGAACGCTGTTGTGGATACCATGAGTGCGTTGTCTGCTATTTCACAGGAGAATGCAGCTTCCTCAGAGGAAACAGGTGCTTCTATGGAAGAGTTGTCGGCCACTGTAACTACACTGGCGGATAATGCCAATAGTCTTAAAAAGATTTCCGAGCAGCTAAGTGAGGATATTTCATTCTTCAAGGGGTGATAAGCCTGCTGTGAGCAGTAAAAAATGCTTGTTTTCGTCTGCGTCGTGATTAGTTAAAATGAAAAATCGAAGGAATACCTCATTTCAGCGTTGTTCAAAGCATTCGGTATTCCTTCGATTTTTCATTTTACTAATCATCTCCTCGTCCGAGAACTGCACATTTTTTACTGCTCACAGCATGTTATTTTCCCTTGCATATGATCATTTTCCTCAACCGCTGTCGGGGTATCTTTTTGGGGGAGATGATTCGAAGATAAGTCTTTTTCCCAACTTACACTTTGGGCACATAAGCTTTGATTTGTGGTCACTAAGCCCTCGGAGAGTCTTCATCAACATAGCAATATTTGCAATATACCCGAACAAAATGGAATTACATTTTAAATGGTATTTGGTTTATTATTTTAGTAATGGATGTCTTGTATTAACAAAAGGAAAGTAAAGCCTATGACCAAAAAGAAACTTGCGCTTGAAGTTATAGAACGCCTTAAAAAGGAATACCCTGATGCGGTGTGTACCCTTGCCTATGACAAGGCGTGGCAGCTGCTGGTCAGTGTCCGCCTTGCAGCTCAGTGTACTGATGCCAGGGTGGATATGATAACGCCATTGCTATACGAGAAGTTTCCCGGTATTGAGGCCCTGGCCAATGCGCCGGTGGAGGAGATTGAGCAGGTGGTGCGGCCGTGCGGATTGGGAAATTCCAAGGCGAGGGATATAAAAGCCTGCATGCAGATGCTCCATAGTACCTACAATGACAAAGTTCCGGATACCATGGAAGAACTTTTAAAACTCCCGGGAGTGGGGCGAAAGAGTGCCAATCTGGTTCTTGGAGATGTCTACGGAAAGCCTGCAATAGTTACGGATACTCACTGCATTAGGCTGTGTAATCTTATTGGTCTTGTGGATAATATCAAGGAGCCCGGAAAGGTGGAAAAAGAGCTGTGGAAGATAATTCCTCCGGAGGAAGGAAATGCTCTTTGTCATAGATTTGTAACCCATGGCAGGGCGGTATGCGTTGCAAGAAGGCCTGACTGCACAAATTGCTGCCTTGGGGATATTTGTAAACATAATGCTAATCGGGGAGGAAAGAGATGAAGGATTTAGATTACTTGAGGCTTCTTAGCAAGGAGTTTCCCAATTCAAGAAAAGCCGGAGCGGAGATAATAAACCTGCAGGCAATCTGTGCGCTGCCTAAAGGAACTGAATATTTTTTCTCGGACATCCATGGGGAATATGAGAGCTTTTCCCATCTCCTTCGGAGCTCATCAGGTATCATCAGAGTAAAAATCGAAGAGACCTTTGGAAATATGATGTCTGAAAAAGATCAGCTGGAGCTTGCTAATCTAATCTATTATCCAAGAGAGGTTATAAGCAGGATAAGACATGATGAGACTATTTCCATGAAGACCCTGCATGAGCACCAGAAGATAACCATTAACCGCCTCATCGCTATCTGCAAGGTAGTCAGTTCCAAGTATACCAGGTCCAAGGTCCGCAAAAAGATGCCACAGGATTATGCATATGCAATTGATGAGCTTTTGCATCTTGATATGTCGGATCCCAACAAGAAGCTTTATTATACAGAGATCATCAGTGGAATCATCGAAATAGATTATGCTGATGAATTTATAATTGCTCTCTGCGAGCTGATACAGAATCTTACTATAGATTCGCTTCATATCATCGGGGACATTTTTGACAGGGGAGCAAGGCCTGATCTTGTCATGGAAGAAATAATGAATTTCCACGATGTGGATATCCAATGGGGAAATCACGATATCGACTGGATGGGGGCGGCTTGCGGAAATAAGGCCTGTATAGCCAACGTTCTAAGGATTGGAACCAGTTATAATTCTTTTGATGCCCTGGAGGATGGCTACGGAATCAATCTGCGGCCTCTGTCCATGTTTGCTGCGGAGGTTTACGGCGACGATCCCTGCGAATGTTTCAAGCCACATCTTCTTGATGAAAATAAGTATGATTCGGTTAATCCTCTCCTTGCTGCAAAGATGTGCAAGGCGATCAGCATTATTCAATTAAAGCTTGAGGGACAGCTTATAAAAAAGCACCCTGAATACGGCCTTGAGAAGCGTCTTTTGCTGGACAAGATTGACTATAAAAAGGGAACGGTAAAGATTGGGACAAAATCATATAAGCTGAATGATACCAACTTCCCCACAATAGACCCGCAAAATCCTTATGAACTGACGCCTTCTGAGGAAGAGCTTATGAGGACGCTGCAGCTTAGCTTTATCCATTCCCAGCTGCTTATAAAGCATGTGCAGTTCCTATACTCCCACGGCGCCATGTACAGAGTGGTGAATAACAATCTTCTTTTTCACGGGTGCATTCCCATGGATGAGGAGGGACGATTTGCCTGCATGACCACCAGAGATGGCAGCTTTTGCGGAAAAGAGCTGCTGGACTACCTTAATGTGAAGATTCACGATGCCTTTTTCCTGGATCCAAGGGATGATGCGGAGAAAAAGCAGGATGCAGTGGATCTTATGTGGTATCTGTGGAGCGGCCCCACATCACCATTGTTCGGAAAGGACAAGATGACAACCTTTGAGCACCTTTTCCTCAAGAATGAAAAAGAAATCTGCGTTGAAAATTTCAACTCATATTATAAATACTCGGATAAAGAGGAATATGTGGATAAGATTTTAAAGGAATTTGGTCTGGACCCGGATTGGGCGCATATCATAAACGGACACGTTCCTGTAAAGACCAAGAAGGGGGAGAGCCCTGTGAAAGCGAACGGTAAGCTCTACATCATAGATGGGGGAATATCCAAGGCTTATCATGAACAGACAGGCATAGCGGGCTATACGCTGATCTACAATTCGCACCATCTGGCGCTGGCGGCCCACAAACCCTATGTAAAGGGGCAGGAAAATACCCCCACGATTCAGATTACGGAAAAGACCAAGAAGAGAATTCTGGTAAAGGATACAGACATAGGAAAAAATCTCCAGAAGCAGATTCAGGATCTCAAGGACCTTCTTTCTGCTTATGAGAGTGGACTAATAAGAGAAAAGTACTGATGTTTAACTGGTTGTTATGGTGAGTTTTTGTGGCTGACCCTGTCTGCGCATTGCATGGCAATATACATAAACTCACCTCACTTTCAATTACCCATGGATGCAATAAGTGCATCGATTTCTGCCTGTGAAAGCATTTTACCAGGATCTGACGGAACAGGAGCCGGCGTTGGAGCTGCTGCAGGTGCAGCATTAACAGGCGGAACGCTGGATACTTTAAATCCACCTCCGCCACCTGCCTGAGAAGACTTACCCATTATACTGGCCAAAAGAGCCTGCTGTTCCTCGGTTAATCCGTTTGCGTCCATAAATACCTCATCATATCTATTGTTATCTTAATTGTATTGTATACATTTTTTATCGTCAAATTATAATTTTATAATAATAAAATTAACAAAATGTTATGACACAACAAGCATTTCTGATTGACTAAACCTGATTAACCAAGAAGCTCCAGGATTTCTTCCTTGGTGAGGGATGGAGCACTTAGAGACGAGTTGTTAAGGAGCTGGTCCGCCAGCTCTTTTTTCTTGTTTTGTAGTAAAATTATGCGCTCCTCGATAGTATTTTGCATGATGAGTCTGTAAACGGTCACCACATTCTTTTGCCCTATTCTGTGGGCTCTGTCGGTGGCCTGATTCTCCACAGCCACATTCCACCAGTGGTCGTAGTGTATAACAATATCAGCTGCTGTGAGGTTAAGACCCGTTCCTCCGGCTTTCAGGGAAATACAAAACACCGGAGTTTCATCCTCCTGGAATGCGTCCACCATCTTTATGCGGTCTTCCTTTTTGGTCTGGCCGGTGAGAAGATAGTGGGGAATATCCTCTTTTTTCAAAAGAGAGACAAGGCGCTCCAGCATAGATGTGAACTGGGAAAAGAGCAGTACCTTGTGGCCGCTTTCCGCAGCACTTTTTATCATCTCCAGGCAAAGGTCTGCCTTGGCACTGCCTCCGGCATAGCCTTCATAAATAAGACCGGGATCGCAGCATATCTGACGAAGCCTTGTGAGCTCTGAGAGAATCATGATTCTGTCTTTTTTGAAATCTTCTTCGGACTTGGAATCCACCAGAAGCTTTACCCTCTGGATATGAGCTTTGTAGAGTTCTTCCTGCTCCTTGGTCATGGGGGCATAAACGTTCTCCTCAAGTTTATCCGGAAGATCCTTAAGGACATCCTTTTTCAACCTTCTAAGTACAAAGGGCGAAATCATACGTTTTAAGCGGTCCATGGCATTTTGATCGCCGTCAAGAACCGCAGGAATCTCTATATTTTCTTTGAAATGCTTGTAGGTAAAAAGATACCCCGGCATACAGTAATCAAAAATACTCCAGAGTTCGCTGCATCTGTTCTCGATGGGAGTTCCGGTGAGAGCGGCTTTGAAGGAGGCTTTAACTGATTTTACAGCCTTGGCCACCTGAGTTCCGGGATTTTTTATGAACTGGGCTTCATCTATGATCATGCAGTCGAAGTGAAGGTATTTGTACATGGAAATATCCCTGCGAAGCAGATCATAGGAGGTTATGATAACGTCTGTTTTTTCCTGATCTATCTCAGTGGTCACCCGCTCCCTCTCGGGCTTTACACCCACTGCAAGCTCGCAGTTAAGCTGCGGAGTAAATCGCTTTATTTCATGCTGCCAGTTGTACACCAGGGAAGCGGGGCAGACAATCAGACTACAGCCGTTCTTTTGCCCTTTTTTAATGGATTCTTCCTTGAGGCTTAATAAAAGAGCCAGCACCTGCAGAGTTTTACCAAGACCCATGTCGTCTGCAAGAATCCCGCCAAAGCCATTATGTTTAAGAGTTCGCAGCCACAAAAATCCTGTCTTCTGGTAGTCTCTTAGTATGTTCTCAAGACCGGAGGGAACACTGTAAAGCTTGTCCTCCATGGTTGCAAAAGAATTGACTATTTCCTTGAAATCCTTGGACTTTCCCAGATGAGCCTTACTGTAGCCCGAGCTTTTTTCCGCAAGGTCATTCAGGAAAAGAGCGCGATACTTGGGAATGGAAGCGTGCCCCTCGAGAATCTGGTCACTATTTAGCCCAAGGCCGTCCTTGAGGCTGAAAAGAAGATCCATTTCGCTGTTTGTAAGGTCTATTATTTCTCCGGACCTAAGCCTGTGGTATTTCTTTTTTCTTTCGTACCTTGTGAGAATCTCGTTGAGCTCTTCCGGAGCAATATCAGTGGGAACAATTGAAAGCTCCAAAAGGTCTGAAACCACGGAAACACCGAGAGATACTTTCGGAGCTCCGGTTATTTTTACGTTCTGAATCTTGTCGGAAAGATATACATCTCCAAGACTGTTAAGCGCCGGAATATCATTGACTATAAAAGAATACAGGCGATCATCATCCTTTTCTGAAGCGGAGAGAAGTAGCAGCCCCTTCCCGGGATCGATGCTGTCAAAAAGGGTACTTACTGCTCTGGCTATATGGTTTTCCGCTACGAAGTTCCGCTTTATGATTGCTTCATGGTCGGAAACTCTTCCCGGTGATTGCAAATCGGATGTTTCTGTATTTTTATCAGTGCTTCCGGAGTTATTTCGGAACAGATGATATGTCTTTTCCTCAAGCTCTTTGAGGCGATAAGTTGCCGTAATATCACAGGTTATTGTGCCGGAATCAGGCATATCAATGTATATTTTGAATTTGGGAGTGTCGGGAGAATATTTTTCGGGATAAAAACCGTCGTTGCTGATGTTAAAGTATTCCTCCAGAACAGGGAAAAGCCCCTGGGTAAAGACGGGCAGATCTTTATCTGCAATGAAAAGCTCGTTCTCAGTTCGCCTTGCAGAGAGAAATTTAAGGAAAGGAATGACCTGCTCGCAGTCTATTCTGGGAATGGAATGGATCTTTTTCCTCCGCTCAAAATAGATGTTGGAATAGCCCTCAAACATAGTAAATGAGCTGCAGGTGAAGGTAAGCCCGTTGGGCGTCTTCTCAATATGAAGGTCTATGGGAGGAAATACCGGGACAATGCTCACAAGACGCTCGTCAGTATATCTTGCCCGGAAATCGTTGTTAAGGAAATAGACACTGCTTACAGCGGCAAAGAATTCATCTATTTCATTTCCGGCAAGCTCAATCTGCTTGGCGTGACCCTTGGCATAGGCATAGGGAGAGTAGTCGCTTTGAGAATTTCTCCCTCTGAAATAACTGCGAAGGAATCTGATAATACTTTTGGAATTTTCGGAAAAAGCCGAGAGGTCGTGGGTGAACTCCAGATGTTTTCCGTAGCTTACAATCTCGTTTTCGTCTATTGCCCGTATCAGTTCTATGATGTCCCTAAGTACGTAGCTGTGACCATTGCTACCGGATGTAATGTTAAAGGACAAAGATAATTTATCGCGATTTAGAGTAACATGTGGTTCCAGTTCCACCAGAGTCTCTTTTTTGTAAAGATAGGGGGCACTGCTGTCGGGAGAGTATTCCCGAAGGAGCTGCTTGGTCTCGAAGGAGGTGTAATGAAAATCCCTTGGGGCATCGGAAATAAACCTCCTGCCGGAAGCGGTTATTAGTTCATGTTTGGAATTGAAGGAGTTTTCGTTGATCATAGTTTGGTTTATTTTGTGCTTTCTGCACTTACATAATCATCAAGTATGCTGAAAACATCGCTAAAATACTGCTTTCTGGTTTTTTCCAGAGCATTAAAGATTTCATGCCTTGAATCCGGATAGTCATGAAAAACAGCCTGAGGGACTCTTTTGGCAAATTCCTTATAGCCTTCCGGAGAAATCAGGTGGTCTTCGCCGGCAGTCATGATATTTATGGGAAGTTTGATTCTGCCTGCATTTTTTATAAGCTTCCGGGTTGCCTTAAGGCTCGCCACAGCCCAGCCAAGAGAAGCACTGGATGTCTGATAATGCTTATCGCCTCTTCTCATATTGAGCTGGTATTCAAAGCGGGGCCTTGATTTGGCGGACCCGTCTTCTAGTTTGACATCAGGATTAAAGTGCTTCTGCCCGGGAGAAAGCTTTTTCTTTTTGCCGGACAGGGCTGAATATACGCTTAGTCCAAAAACACTTAAGGGAGAGAAGTTGTCGGATTTCATCTTGAACATTGGGGAACTTAGCAGCGCAGCGTCATAATAATCCGGATATTCTTCCAGGAAAAGAGCTGAGACAGCTCCTCCCATGGAGTGGGCAAAAATAAGCTTTTTAAGCCCTACGCTCCCCGGTGTTACCACCTCATCCGCAAAGCGCCTAAGGTCCTCAACATAGGTATCATATCTGTCCACGTAAACAAGATCATGTTCCTCCACCTTGCCCTCTGAGTAGCCATGGCAGCGCTGCTCCATGAAAAAGACTTTGTAGCCTGCACGTACAAGATAGTAAATGTATTCGTGGTATTTGCCGAAAAACTCAGCCATGCCATGCACAAAGGTCAGGCTGGCTATGGGAGAATCCGGGGTGATCACATAGTAATTTAGCCTGGTATTGTCAAAAGAAGTAAGTTGCCCGCGGCGAGTATGTTCTTCAAGAAAGGGGCAGATATCATTTTCCATGGCAGGAAGAAAATCATCCTCTCCAAGAAAATTTATTTGTGAAATTCGTTCATTCATGAACGCCTCCATGGATTTCTTTTAATTCATGATTTATATAATTCCAGGGCCTTTTTTGGATAGTTGGTGATTACGGCATTTACGCCCATTTCACGGCACTTTAAGAGGTCGGCCTCGCTGTTTACAGTCCAGACATTAACATCAATATCAAACATATTGCAGTCGTCCATAAAATCGGGATACTGAAGATTGTAAAATGCGGGATGAAGAGCATTTACCTGATTTTCAGCGGCGTATCCCGGCATGTTCAAAGTGCCGTCAGCGTAAAGAAAACCTGTTTTTGCCTCAGGGGCAAGCTCTTTAATTTTCATGATGGAGTAGTGGTTGAAGGAAGAAAAAATAACCCTGTCCATCCAGCCTTTTCTTTTTGTCAGTTCAAGGATTTTTTCCTCAAGCTGTGGATAAAAAATCTCGCCGGTCTTAAGTTCTATGTTTATAGTAAGGCCTGTGGGATCAAGAAGGTCGAAAACCTCTTCCATTGTGGGGATTTTTGTTCCCTCAAAGGCCTTGTTCCCGTTACAGAAATCAAACTTGCGAAGCTCGTCCAGAGTATAATCCTGAATCCTTCCGGCTCCGTTACTGGTTCTGTCGATTCGCTCGTCGTGACAAACTACAATTTGGTCATCCTTTGTAAGCTGAATGTCAAGTTCAACTCCGTCGGCACCCATATCGGCTGCCATTTTAAATGCGGGGAGAGTATTCTCCGGTGCATAGCCGCTGGCTCCTCTGTGAGCCCAAATCAGTGGATTATTCATTTTGACCTCCTTAGTGAAGCGTTATCCGGGTTCCACAGCCTGTCGTAGGGAATACTTCATTAAAATCCCCATATCATATAAATGATACCACATCCGTTGACACCCAACGAGCGATTTTGTAAAATAATAACGCATGATTTTTTAACTGGATTACCGGGCGAGTGAACGGTAATTTTGTAGGATACAGGGGAGGTCTGAAATGTCCAGAAAAGCGACAATTACGCAGAAAGAAATTGTTAACGCAGCGTTTAAAATAACCAGAAAAGAAGGCTTTGAGCAGATTACATCCAGAAAACTTGCCGCTGCGGCAGGGTGCTCTACACAGCCTATTTTCAGAATCTATGAAAACATGGATGAACTCAAGAAGGATGTCTATCAGAAGACAGCGGCATACTACGAGGACTACTATAGGGATTATTCTAAAACTCATGATATTCCCTTTGTGGATCTGGGACTTGCTTATATTGGCTTTGCCCAGAAATATCCTCATCTTTTCAGACTTCTATTCATATCCCAGCAGGAAGAGTATTCCAAGAGCATGTATGATCTGGTAAACGGAGAAGGGGAGAATGTAGTTGCTGAGGTCAACAAGGCAGCAGCAAAGGGAGTTAGCAATGTCCAGCAGCTTTTCATGCATATGTGGATTTTTATCCACGGAGCAGGCTGCATGGCTGTTACCGGGGACTACGATCTTGACGAGGCGTCCTCTGTTGCAATGCTTGAATCTGCATACAAGGCCTTCAGTGCCAATTAAGACGGGGCGAAGTTATGCGGTTTGAGGAAAATGTTGATGTAATCACCAGAATCAATGAGTGTTATTCCAAAATGAGTAAGGGCAAAAAGAATATTGCCCAGTACATCTGTGAACACTATGAACAGGCTGTTTTTATGACGGCAGCGGAGCTTGGGAAGATAGTGGGCATGAGTGAGTCCACAGTGGTAAGATTTGCCATGAGCCTTGGATACGAAGGCTATCCGGCTTTTCAGAAGGCCCTTAGCGTATGGGTCAGCGATAAGTTCGGATCTGTTGAAAAGGTTGGCAGAAAATTCGGGAGAAGCAGTGAAGGAGAGATCCTTTCCACAATTCTTCAGTCGGACATCACAAATATAGAAAACACCATAAACAGTATTGATGTGGCTGCGTTTAAGACAGCGGTTGATATAATATTAAAGGCAAAAACAGTGTATATCGTGGGTCTTCGGTCCTGCGAGCCTCTTGCGGATTTTTTACACTTTTACCTCAATATGATAAGGGGAAATAATGTACTTATCAGAACCACCAGTGTCAGCGAGATGTTTGAGCAGATGATAAGGATAGGGGACAGGGACTGCATTATCGGCATAAGCTTTCCCAGATATTCCATGCGTACCCTTAAATGCATGGAGTTTGCCAACGACAGAAACGCCAAGGTCATCACAATTACGGATTCGGTGCATTCACCTATGAATCTTTATTCATCCTGTAATCTTCTGGCCAAGAGCGAGATGGCTTCAATAGTGGATTCTCTTGTGGCACCCCTTAGCGTTATCAATGCCCTTGTGGTGGCTCTTTGTATGAGAAATCCCAAGGAAGTCCAGGCTGACCTTAAGATGCTGGAGGAGACCTGGAACAATTATCAGGTGTACCTCAATGATGAGATTGACTTTGCTTCCGATGCCCCGCTTATAGGGTATCCCATAAAGAGAATGGAAAATAAATGAAGAAAATTGCGGTTATTGGCTGCGGTGCAGCCGGAATGATGGCGGCGCTTTCTGCTGCAAAGGGCAGTGGTAGCGTCACTATTTTTGAAAAAAACGAAAAGCCCGGCAAAAAAATATACATAACCGGGAAGGGCAGATGTAATGTGACAAATGCCTGCGATGTGGCCGATTATTTCGGATTTGTAAAAAGAAATCCCAGATTCCTGTACAGTGCCGTCTATGATTATGACAATCAGGCAGTGATGGATTTTTTTGAGGAAAACGGCTGCAGACTTAAAGTTGAGAGAGGGGACCGGGTCTTTCCCGCATCCGACCATTCCTCCGATATTATCAGAACATTGTACAGGGCGGTTGAAAAAGCAGGAGTCAGAGTCCTTTTCAATGTGGAGGTGCATTCTGTTGAGGCAATGGCGGGAAAAGTCAGCGCCATAACCTACAGCGAAGGGGATGAGCCCATTACAAGGGAAGAATTTGATTCGATTATTGTATGCACCGGCGGTCTATCCTATCCTTCTACCGGTTCCACCGGAGACG
>JAEEGL014931570.1_pt1 | contig 14116 bp, 17 predicted proteins | sample 9134231 | NCBI WGS metagenome assembly JAEEGL01 (sample SAMN16246548, study PRJNA631951) | gut metagenome | biome: gut microbiome; feature: rumen; material: fiber-attached | host: Bos | place: Iran: Karaj | collected 2018-10 | reverse complement strand
TCACCAAGACCCCGCCCGCGGCGGTGCTGATCAAGAAAGCGGTCGGCATCGAGAGCGGCAGCGGCGTGCCGAACAAGACCAAGGTCGCGTCCATCACCAAAGCGCAGCTCAAGGAGATCGCGGAGCTGAAAATGCCCGACCTCAACGCAGCCAGCGTGGAAGCGGCCATGAGCATGATCGCAGGCACTGCCCGCAGCATGGGCGTAACGGTCAGCGACTGAGCGGAGGTAGAAGAATATGAAGCACGGAAAGAAATACATTGAAAGCGCAAAACTCGTCGATCGGGTAAAGCTGTACGATCCCCGCGAAGGTCTCGATCTGCTGCTGACGACCTCGAAAGCGAAGTTCGATGAGACCGTCGAAGCGCACATCCGTCTGGGCGTCGACTCCCGTCACGCGGATCAGCAGGTGCGCGGCGCGGTGGTACTGCCGCACGGCACGGGCAAAACCGTCCGCGTTCTGGTGTTCGCCAAGGCCGACAAGGCGCGTGAGGCGCAGGAAGCCGGCGCGGATTACGTGGGCGACGAGGATCTCGTAAAGAAGATCCAGACCGAGAACTGGTTCGATTTCGACGTGTGCGTCGCCACGCCTGACATGATGGGCGTCGTCGGCCGTATCGGCCGTGTGCTCGGCCCCAAGGGCCTCATGCCGAACCCCAAGAGCGGCACCGTGACCATGGACGTCGCCAAGGCCGTCAGCGACATCAAAGCCGGTAAAGTGGAATACCGTCTCGACAAGACGAACATCATCCACTGCCCCGTCGGCAAGGTGTCCTTCGGCGTCGATAAGCTCGAGGAGAACCTCAACACGCTCATGGAAGCGCTCATCAAAGCGAAGCCCGCCGCCGCGAAGGGCACGTACCTGCGCAGCGTCGTGATCGCCAGCACCATGGGCCCGGGCATCAAGCTCGCCGCGACGAAATTTTAATTGACATCCTTGCGGCAGGTATGCTATACTCGCCGTTGTGAGATTACCGCCAAAGACAGCAGGCGCCCTCCCGTAAGAGAGGGCATAAGTCCCGCCGAGGTGAAAGTCGTTCCATGCAGCGCTTTTATGCGCGCAAAAACGTCCTGTCATCCCCTGTCTTTTGCGGCAGGGGATTTTTGTATGAGAACCGCGTTTCGGGCGGCGCGCGCCGCCTGAAAATGCGGATCACGGGGAAAGGAAAGCGAATACGCTTACCGCCCGAATTTTGTGTAATAGGAGGTGGAGAAACCATGGCAAACCAGAAAAACATTGAGTTGAAAGCTGCCAAGGTCGCCGAAGTACAGGAAAAAATCCAGAAGGCGCAGTCGGTCATCTTTTTTGATTATCGCGGCCTGACGGTGGAGGAAGACACGGGACTGCGCGTGGAAATGCGCAAGGCAGGCGTGGAATACGTCGTGCTCAAGAACGGTATCGTTCGCCGCGCGATGGAAGCCGCCAACATTCCCGAGAGCGTTCAGGAATACCTGAAAGGGCCGTCGGCGTTTGCGTTCGGATATGAGGACGCGGTGGCGCCCGCAAAGATCCTGAAAGAGTATGTGAAGAAGACGAAGAAGTGCGAGATCAAGGCCGGCGTCGTGAACGGCGACGTATTTGATGCGGCACAGGTCGACAAACTGGCAGACCTGCCCTCGCGCGAAGTGCTGCTCAGCCGCTTGCTCGGCAGCATGATGAGCCCCATTTCCGGTCTGGCGATCGTACTCGATCAGATCGCGAAGGCCAAGGAAGGCGGAGCCGCCGCGGCGGAAACCGCAGAATAATCTTAAAATTTACGACAGGAGGATATTATAATGGATAAGGAAAAATTGATTGCTGATATTAAAGCGATGACCGTTCTGGAGCTTGCTGATCTCGTGAAGGCCCTCGAAGAGGAATTTGGCGTAAGCGCGGCCGCGACTGCCGTTGCCGTTGCCCCTGCCGCCGGCGGTGCCGCCGCGGAAGCTGCGGAAGAGAAGACCGAGTTCGACGCGATCCTCAAAGAGGTCGGCGCCGAGAAGATCAAGGTCATCAAGGTCGTGCGCGAAGTCACCGGCCTGGGCCTCAAGGAAGCCAAGGAGCTCGTCGACAACGCTCCCAAGCCCATCAAGGAAGGCATCCAGAAGGAAGAAGCCGAGAAGATCGCCGCTCAGTTCAAAGAGGTCGGCGCGACTGTCGAAAGCAACTAAGAACCTGGTTACAAAGAGCGCGCGGCGTGAACGCCGCGCGCTTTTCTTTCGGGCAAAAAAGGGCCGGCGCGCATCTGCGCGCCGGCCCTTTTTTTCGGGTTTTCAGGTTACTTCTTCGTCAGAACATATTCGAAGTTCTCGTTCTTGAGGACGATCTCGGTATCGCTGTTGAAGATGACGGTATACTCGCTGGGCGTTTCGCTCTTGAGGGATCCGAGGTAGGTGTAGATCGAAAGGAGCGAATCCGCTTCGGAATACGTGTAATCGAAGTCGTAGGAAAGGAAGGTGTTTTCATTGTGGCCGGAACCGTCCGCGTTGAAAGTCCACACTTCGCTGATCAGCTTCTCACCGTCCCACTCGCCTACGAGCGGCCCGGCCGGCGCTTGCGTTTCGGTGGCGGCGGAGCCGGAACCGGAGCCGGAGCAAGCGGTAAACAGGGTCAAAGCGAGACACAGACAAACAATAAGAATAAGCGTTTTTTTCATAATAAGGTTTTGCCTCCTTTATACGTTATTGTTTATCAGGTTGCTATTATAACGGAAAACGGAAAAAAAAACAATCTTTTCGCGCCGCGCGCCTGTAACCGCGCGTTTTGGTAAGCTGCGGCGGGGCTTAAAATCGTTATGGATCAGGGGCTTTCCGTTGGGCTTTTTTGATTGACATTACGGATAGAAAAGGTTAGAATCAAGAATATCGAAATCATGTCTTATATCACCGCGTGCCGGATACGGCCGGGTGCAAACACAACCAAAGACAACAGGAGGTAAATCATGGACATTCGTTTTGACGGAAAAACTGCTGTGATTACGGGCGGCGGTCAGGGCTTGGGCAAGTGCGTGGCAATGTCTTTCGCGAAGGCCGGCGCCAATATTGTAATTGGCGATATCAATGAAAAAACGGCGCAGGAGACCTGCAAAGAGATCGAGGAACTGGGCGTAAAGGCCATGTACTGCCTCTGCGACGTGTCCGATCCCAGCCAGGTCGACGAGCTGATGAACATGCCCAAGCAGCTGGACATCATGGTCAACGTTGCCGGCATCGTCATCTCCAACGGCATCGACACCGCGCCGCAGGATAAGATCGAGCGCCTGTTCGACGTCAACATCCTCGGCACGAGCAACACCATCCGCGCCGCCATTGAGCGCATGAAGCCCCAGAAGTCCGGCAAGATCCTGCTGTTCTCGTCCATCGCGGCGCGCACGCACGGCCCCAGCACCGCGCACTATGCGGCCAGCAAGGCGGCGGTCATCAGCATGACGCATTCCGCCGCGCACGTCTGCGGCCCGTACAACATCAACGTCAACGCGATCAGCCCGGGCATCATCCGCACCGCGATGTGGGAGTACCTGCTCGACCAGATGGTAGAGAAGATGGGCGGCGACCGCGAGCAGCACTGGCAGAACTATATCAAGGCGACCATCCCCATGGGCCGCGCACAGGAGCCGCAGGACATCGCCGACGCAGCGCTGTTCCTCTGCAGCGACCATGCGAAGAACATCACCGGCCAGACGCTGAGCGTCTGCGGCGGCTACTACATGGGTTATTGATTTGCCGCGGCGCGGCTGCCTGACGGCTGCCGCGCCGCTTTCTTACATTTTTTTGGATACGGGAGAACGATATGGACATCCGATTTGATGGGAAATACGCCGTTGTGACCGGCGCGGGGCGCGGCATCGGCCGCGCGATCGCGAAGGCCCTGGGCGCGAGCGGCGCATGCGTGTACGTGAGCGACGTGATCAATGAGAACGCGATCGACGTGCGCGACGAGATTCGCGCGTTCGGCGGCCGGGCGGAAGCCTGCGTCGCGGACGTGACAAAGCCCGAACAGCTCGAAACACTCATGCAGGCGCCCCCCGTGCTGGACATCATGGTCAATACGGCGGGCATTATCATTCCCGAAACGCTTTTTTCCGCGAAGCAGGACGACATCGAAAAGATCTTCCAGATCAACGCCATCGGCTCCAGCAATTCCGTGCGCGCGGCATTCCCGCGCATGAAGGAGCAGCGGCACGGGAAGATTCTTTTGATCGCTTCCGCGACTTCCCGCAATACGGGGAACATGATCGCGCATTACGGCATGACGAAAGCATCGGTCGTCAGCCTCGCGATGGCGGCGGCGGAGGAAGGCGCGCGCTACAACATCAACGTCAACGCCATTTGCCCGGGCATCATCTTCTCGCACATCTGGGAGGTCATGATGGATCGCTACGTCAAGGACAACTCCCCGAAAGCCCGTGAAGCGTGGTGGAAAGCGCTCGTGGAAAAAATCGTTCCCGGCGGCAGGGAGCAGACCTGTGAAGAGATCGCCAACAGCGTCGTCTTCATGGTCAGCGATCAGGCGAAGAACATCACCGGCCAGTCGCTCAGCGTAGACGGCGGCATGTGGCTCGGTTTTTAAAAAACACAAACAATTAAGGAGGTCAATGAATCATGGATATTCGTTTTGACGGGAAATATGCAGTCGTCACCGGCGCAGGCCGCGGTCTGGGCAGGGGCATCGCATTGGTAATGGGCGCGAGCGGCGCGCATGTGTACGTGAGCGACGTGATCGAGGAGAACGCGGTCAGCGTGCGCGACGAGATCCGCGCGTTCGGCGGCAAGGCGGAAGCGGTCGTCGCGGACATTACGAATGTGGAGCAGGTGGAAGCGCTCATGAAAGCGCCGCCGAGCCTTGACATCATGATCAACGTCGCGGGCATCGTCGTGGCGAAGACCCTCTTCACGGCCACGCAGGAGGAGATCAACCGGATCTTCCAGATCAACGCGATCGGTTCCAGCAACGCCGTACGCGCAGCTTTCCCGCGCATGCAGGAGCAGAAACACGGCAAGATCCTGCTGATCGCATCCGCGGCAGCCAGGACCAACGGCAGCATGCTCGGCCACTACGCCATGACGAAATCCGCGGTCGTCAGCCTCGCGATCGCTGCGGCGGAAGCGGGCGCGCCCTACGGCATCAACGTCAACTCCATGTGCCCGGGCGTCATCTTCTCCCAGATCTGGGAGCGCGTCATCGACTCTTACGGCATGGTCGCCAAGGCTGACCGCGACGCCATGTGGAAGCGCATCGTAGCGGGCTTCGTGCCGAGCGGCGTGGAGCAGACCTGCGAAGATATCGGAAACGCCGTGGCCTTCATGGTCAGCGACCAGGCGAAGAACATCACCGGCCAGTGCCTGAGCGTGGACGGCGGCATGCGCATGGGCTTCTGATTGAGAGAGGGAGGATGTATTTATGAATATACGGTTTGACGGAAAAACCACCGTCATCACCGGCGCCGCGCGCGGCTTAGGCCGCGGTATCGCGCTGGAGATGGCGCGCTCGGGCTCCGACATCATCATCGGCGACCTGCTGGATGAAGAAGGCCTCAAAACTTGCGAAGACATCAAGGCTTTGGGCGTGAACGCGAAGTATGTTCATTTCGACGTGACCAGCCCCGACGACTGTCTGAAGCTGATGAAATCCGCGCCGCAGCTCGATATCGTCATCAACGTGGCGGGCATCGTCGTGCCGCAGCCGCTGCTGAAGATCAAACAGGAGGACATCGAAAGGCTGTTTGAGGTCAACACGATGGGTTCGAACAACGTCGTGCGCGCCGCGCTGCCGATCATGATGGAACGCCGCAAGGGCAAGATCATGCTGATCTCCTCGCTCGCGGCGCGTCTCCCAACCGATTATCTCGTACACTACGCGATGAGCAAATCCGCCGTGCACAGCCTCGTCATGAGCGCCGCGCTCACCGCAGCGCCCTACGGAATCACCGTCAACGGCCTGTGCCCGGGCATCATCCGCACGAAGATGTGGGAAGGGATCCTGGACGAAATACACGGCCGCACCGGCGAAGATCGCGAAGCGATCTGGGAGCGCATCATCGGCGGCAAGATTCCTCTGGGTCGCGAGCAGACCGAGGAAGACATTGCCAACGCCGTCGTATTCATGGTCAGCGAACAGGGCAGCGCCATCAACGGCCAGTCTCTGAACGTCGACGGCGGTCAGCGCATGTGGTTTTAACGGAGGTAAAGCAGCATGAATATTCGTTTTGACGGAAAAAACGCAGTCGTCACCGGCGGCGCGCGCGGCATCGGCAGAGCCATTGCCATGGAGCTTGCGGCGGGCGGCGCGAACATCGTGATCGGCGACGTGCTTGACGAAGCGGCGCTCAAGACCTGTGAAGAGATCAAGGCGCTGGGCGTAGACGCGAAATTCGTCCATTGCGACGTGAGCAAAGTGGAGGACTGCGAGGCGCTCATAGCGGCCGCGCAGCCGCGCATCGACATCGTGGCGAACGCGGCCGGCATCGCCATTACCAAGACGCTTCTGGGCATCACGCAGGAGGAGATCCGCAGGCAGTTCCAGATCAACGCGATCGGCTCGAGCAACATCGTTCGCGCCTGCCTGCCGCGCATGATCGAGCAGAACTACGGCCGCATCCTGCTGGTGGCTTCCACCGCCGGCAAGATCGCCAGCACGATCCTCGTGCAGTACGGCATGAGCAAGTCCTCTGTCATCGCGCTCTCCATGTCCACCGCGCTGACCGGCGCGAAGCACAACGTCACCTGCAACGCGCTCTGCCCGGGCATCATCCGCACGCAGATGTGGGAAGAAGTGCTCACCGGCATCAGCACGCTCAACAGCGGCGAGGACCGCGAGGCCATCTGGGAACGCGCCATCAAGAAGCAGATCCCGCTCGGCCACGCGCAGACGCCGGAGGATATGGGCTGCGCCGCAGCGTTCCTTCTGAGCGATCAGGCCTACTGCATCACCGGCCAGACGCTCAACGTGGACGGCGGTCAGCGCTCCACGCACTAAAAGCGAACAAAAAACTGAACACAGGAGGTCGCCACATGGATATTCGTTTCGACGGGAAAACAGCGGTCATTACCGGCGCGGGCCGGGGTCTCGGCAGGCAAATTGCACTTTCTTTTGCCGAAGCGGGTGCGGACATTGTGATCGGCGATGTGATCGAGGAAAACGCCGCCTCCGTCTGCAAGGAAATCGAAGCCCTTGGCCGCAAAGCCAGCTACACGGTATGCGATGTGCGTAAGGTGGAAGATGTGGAGAAGCTCATGTCGATCCCCGACAAGCTCGACATCATGATCAACGTCGCGGGCATCGTCATCGTGCAGCCGATCGACACGGCGCCCCAGGACGGCGCCAAGAAGGTTCTGGACGTGAACATACTGGGCTGCAGCAACACCATCCGTGCCGCCCTGAAGCGCATGATCCCGCAGAAAGAGGGCAAGATTCTGCTCTTCTCCTCGATCGCGGCGCGCACGCACGGCGTGTACGAGGCGCATTACGCGGCGAGCAAGGCGTCGGTCATCAGCATGACCATGTCGGCCGCGCACGTTGCGGGCCCGCACAACATCAACGTCAACGCGATCAGCCCGGGCATTATCCACACGGCCATGTGGGATTATCTGTTGGAGGAGTTCTCCAAAAAACGCGGCGGGCAGGACCCGCAGGAGATCTGGGACGAGATCATCCGCACGATGATCCCGCTCCAGCGGCCGCAGGAGCCGGAGGATATCGCTGATGCGGCGATGTTCCTGTGCAGCGACCACGCGAAGAACATCACCGGTCAGACGCTGAGCGTCTGCGGCGGGTTCTACATGGGATATTGACGAACGGATCAAAGCGTGCCGTCCATTATGGACGGCACGCGTTTTCTACTGCATCCAGAAGGGAGAATGAAGTATGGATATCCGTTTTGACGGGAAAACCGCGCTCATTACCGGCGCGGGGCGCGGCATCGGCCGCGGCATTGCACTGGGATTTGCGCGCTCCGGCGCCGACATCGTCATTGCCGACGTGAACGAGGAAAACGCGCAGCGCACCTGCAAGGAGATCGAGGCGCTCGGCCGCAAGGCGAAATACGTCGTCACCGACGTGCGCGACGTCGATCAGGTGCAGCGCATGGTGGATGCCTGCGAGCATTTGGACATATTCGTCCACGCGGCGGGCGTGCTGGTGACGAAGTACATGCTCGAAGCGACGCAGGAGGAAATCAAGCGCCTCTTTGACATCAACATCCTGGGTTCGAGCAACGTCATCCGCGCTGTGCTGCCGCGCATGCAGGCGCAGCGCTCGGGCAAGATCGTCCTGATCGCGTCCATCGCGGGCCGCGAGGGCGGCGATCTCGAGGCGCACTACCGCATGAGCAAGTCTGCCGTCATCAGTCTGACCATGTCTACCGCCGACGCGGGCGCCGCGTACAACATCAACTGCAACGCCATCTGCCCCGGCCACGTCCGCACGGAGATGTGGGATCAGGCGCTGGACGACTGGGCGGCGAAGCCCGGCCGCCGCTCGCAGGAGGAGATCTGGGATTGGATGATCGAGACCATGATCCCGTTGAAGCGCCCGCAAACGCCCGACGACATGGCGAACGCCGCCATGTTCCTGTGCAGCGATCAGGCGTGGAATATCACCGGCCAGACGTTGAGCGTCTGCGGCGGCTACTATATGGGATTTTAAGAAAAAGACAAAGCGAAGCAGGCGCCCCAAAATGGGACGCCTGTTTTTTTCGTTTAATTTATTGGATGACGCCGTCGGAGTACACGGGAACCACGTTCGTGATGTCCTCCGTGAAGCAGAACTTCAGGTCTTCCGTGAACCCGAGCTGCTTCAGATGCGCGTAGTGGCTGGTTTTTTCGAGTGAGAAGCGCTTGTCGTTCCACGAGCTGTACAGCTCCGTGGCCATGTACGCGAGGTCGTTCATCGGCGCGCTCGTTTCGAGGAGCGCGTTGATCGCGGAAACGATGCCGCCCGCGCAGATGATGTCGTCCGCGGAGAACTGGCCGTTCGTGCCCGCGCAGAGAACGATGATGTCGTTGCCGGTGTCGACGGCCTTCTGCGCCGCCGCCGTGCGGTTGATCAACGCGCCGATGAGCGTTACCGCCGCGACGCGGGCGTGATGGATGGCGTTGGTGCCGTTGCTGGTGCTCATGACGATCGCTTTTCCGTTGATCTTTTCGGTGGTGAATTCCAGCGGCGAATTCCCGAAATCGAAACCGGGGAGCTTCAGCCCGTCGCTCTCGCCTGCCAGCAGGCTTTCCTTGCGCCCCAGCTGCGATTGCAGCAGCGCCGCTTCTCCGGCGTCGTGCGCGGGTATGATCTGCGATGCGCCGTTTTTGAGCGCACACACGATGGACGTTGTGGAGCGCAGGACGTCGACGACGATCACGGTACAGCTGCGCATCTGGGATTCTGTGACCATCTGCGCGCTATGGAAAACGTTGATCCGCATATTCCCCTCCTAGAGAGACAGTATACAAGTCCGTTTACATTCTATACGAATTTGTGAAAAAATGCAAGTTATGCCCATAATAGATTGGAGATGAGCAGCGAGGCCGCCAGCCCCGCCAGCATGCTGACGAGGGCCACGGGCAGCGTGTAGCGCGTGTCGGTGATTTCCGCCGCGCCGAAATACAGCCCGAGCGTGTAGAAAACCGTTTCGCTGGAGCCGACCATGACGCTCGCGGTCAGGCCGATGAACGAATCGGGCCCGAAGCGCGAAAAGAGGTCGGCGACCGCCGCCATGGACGCGCTGCCGGAGAGCGGATGCAGTATCGCCAGCGGCAGGAGCTCGGCGGGCAGGCCTATGCCGGCGAGCGCGGGCGAAAGGAGGCGTGCCAGCTCGTCGATCAGGCCGGATCGGCTCAGCAGCGTGATCGGGAGGAGCATCGCCGCCATAAACGGCAGCACGCGAAGGAGCGTCGGCAGCGCTTCCTTTGCGCCCTCGACGAACGCCGCGTAGATATCCACCTTCCGGATAAGCCCCCAGATGAGCGCGGCCATGGCGAGGATGGGGACGATCGCCGCGCTCATGCGCGGCGCGAAAGGAACCGGCACAGGAGTATCGCCGCGGCGGTCGACACCGCGCTGGCGAAGAGCCCCGGCAGTATCACCGCCGCCGGCGCCAAAGAGCCGCAGGCCGCACGCAGCGAGAGCATCGACGTCGGCAGGAGCTGTACCGCCGAGGCGTTGATGCACAGGAACATGCACATGGCGTGCGTCGCGCGCCCTTTCTGCGGGTTATCGGCGGCCATGTACCGCATGGCGGACAGCCCGAAGGGCGTGGCGGCGCTCCCGAGGCCCAGCATGTTCGCCGACAGATTCAGCGTGATCGCGCCGGCGGCCTCGCGGCCGACGCCCGGGAAGAGCCATCGGATCACGGGCCGCAGCCGCTTTGCGAGCGAGTCCATCAGCCCCGCCCGCCGCGCCACGTTCAGCAGTCCCGTCCAGAGCATGTACGCGCCCGCCAGCGAGATGCCAAGCGTCACGGCCTGCCCTGCGCCGTCCACGAGCGCGGCGAGCACGGCATCGCCGCCAGAACGCAGGAGCAGCGTGGAAAATCCTGCAAAAAACATAGAAAACCATACAAATTTTGACATAAAATGGCTCCTTACGTGAGAAAAAATGCAAATAAAAGCGATTTTTGGAAATAGATTTACGGAAATCTATTGACGGGAGCACCTGCCAGATAATATGATGGAATCAACGGGATTATTCTCAACAATACAGGAAAGGAGCAGTGTTCATGATGAAGTCCACAGGTATTGTGCGAAAAACGGACGCTCTTGGGCGTATTGTGATCCCCGTCGAACTTCGTAGGACCTTGGGTATCGATATCAAAGATCTGATCGAGATTTACGTGGATGGAGATATGGTCATTCTGAAAAAATACGAACCTACATGCGTATTTTGCGGCAGTTCTGCAGATGTGATCGAGTATAATGATAAGAACATTTGTAAAAGCTGTGCCGAAAAACTGTCTCAGAAGCTGAATCAGTCCGGTCATCCGGTAAAGTGATGGTTTAAGACGGTACGAGGCTTTTTACGATATGGCGACGCCCTGAAAGCATCGTAGTGCACATACCCGGCACGACGAAAGAGATGAATAGTGCGATCGGTTGTTCCGGTCAACGATCCTGCGCCGGAGGCGGCAGCGTAAACGAAAAACGTGCGCTGTCGCTTTTGTTTTCCGCCCAGATGCGCTGTCCCATGAGGTGGATGATCTCCTGCGCGATGGAAAGGCCGAGGCCCATGCCCTTCTGCGCGTGCGCCTTGTCGGCCTTGTAGAAGCGTTCAAAGAGGTGCGGAAGGTCGGACGGGTCGATATTGCCCGTGTTTTCCACGTACAGGAGCGTGCGCTCCGGATCGGTCTGTGCGCAGAGCGTGATTTCTCCGCCGTCCTGCGCGTATTTTACGGCGTTGTCGAGCAGTATCACCAGCACCTGCTCCACGCGGTCGCGGTTGGAGACGATGGTGATGCGCTCCTCGGGACATTCGAGGCGGAAGGAAAGGCCGCTTTCGGCGGCGGTCTGCGAGAACTGCTCGGCAAGGTCACACATCAGCGCCGTAAGGTCGAAAGGCGCGCTCTGCATGGCGACCGTGCCCGACTGCAGGCGCGAGAGTTCCAGCAGGTCGTTGATGAGGCGCGAGAGGCGCATCGATTCGCGCAGGATGTACCCGTAGTAGCGCGAGCGATCCTCCTCGCGCGTGATGAGCCCGTCGTTGAGCGCGTCGGCGAGACTGCGGATGGAGGCGATGGGCGTGCGCAGCTCGTGGCTGACGTTGGCGACGTAATCGCGGCGCGTCTGTTCGAGCCGCTCGGCTTCTGTCACATCCTGTACGAGCGTGATCGTGCCCGCGATGCTCTCGTCCGCCGCCGTGAGCGGCGTGACCGTCACGCGGAGGATGGCTTCACCGACCCGCATATCGCGGGAAATGGGCGCGCGCTCGTCCGTGACGCGGGCGATGTCGTCCGCGATGCCGCGGAAGGCCGTCAGTTCGGTGAGCGGCTCTCCCGCTGCCCCGCCCAGGAGCTGCGCGGCGACGGGGTTGGAGTGCATAACGGCGCCCGACGCATCCACGGCGATGATCCCTTCGCCCACGCCGTCGAGTATGCTGCGCAGGCGGTTGCGCTCGAGCGTGAGGTCGCCGATGGTCCGCGAGAGCGCGGAGGAAAGGAGATTTAAGGTCTGCCCGAGCTGGCCGATCTCGTCCTTTCGCGTTTCGTCGGCCTGAATGCTGAAATCCCCCGCGGCCATGGCGTGCGCGACGCCGGTCATCTGCTTCAGGGGGCGCGAAAGGCTGCGCGAGCCGAAGTAGGCGATGGGGATCATGATGACGAATACGGCGAGGATGCTGAACACCAGCGCGGCCGTGAAGCCGTCGAGCGCGGCGTTCGCTTCGTAGAGAGATTTGGTGAGGAATACGGCGCCGTTGATCTCGGCGTCCACGCCGTAGATCGGCACGCCCACGATGAGCCCGAGCTCGCGCGTGCCGGAGACCGTCGTGACGCGTTCGCCCGCAAGCACCTGCGCGAGATACGGCTCCAGCGAAGCGAGCGCTTCCTCGCTCTCCGAGCCCTCCGTGCGCACGATCAGACTGCTGTTTCGGTCGTAAACGTGCACGGTGGCGTCCCAGAGCGTGCGGTCGCTCACGAGCAGGCGCTTAAAAACGTTGGAAGAAACAACGCCGCCGAGGTACTGCGCGGATATGCTCGCGATGTATTCGGCGCGCGGCATGAGTTCCTCGGCCTTGATGCCGGAGAATATGGAACGGCTCATGTAGATGAAGGCGACGGAAATCAGTACGGCGTTCACGAGCACCGTAATCAGCACGAACAGCAGCAAGCGTTTTAAGAACCCGCGTTTCATTCCTCCGCCTCAAATTTATAACCTACGCCGTAAACGGTCTTGATGCCCCACTTGCATTCGTCCTCGGGCGGCAGCTTCTGGCGGATGCGCTTGATCTGCGTGTCGACCGCGCGGGTGTCGCCGAAATAATCGTAGCCCCAGACCTTGGAGAGGATCTGCTCGCGGTCGTACACGCGCCCGGGGTGCGAGGCGAGGAGGAACAGGATCTCGACCTCCTTGGGCGTGAAGAGGACGCGCTGATCGAATATCTTTACTTCGTAATTGGCGAGGTTGATGTCGAGCCCGTCAAAGTGCAGCGAGTGGGACTCCTCCTGCGGCTGCGACTGCGCGCGGCGGAGTACCGCGCGGATGCGCGCGACGACCTCGCGCGCGGAAAACGGCTTGACGATGTAATCGTCCGCGCCGAGCTCCAGCCCGAGTATGCGGTCGATCTCTTCGCCCTTGGCGGTCAGCATGATGATGGGAACATGGCTGGTCTTTCGGATCTCGCGGCAGACCTCCGTGCCCGATTTTCCGGGCATCATGATGTCCAGCAGGATGAGGTCGGGCTTGTCCGCGGCGGCGCGCTGCAGCGCCTCGTCGCCGTTGTAGGCGGATATGTACGAAAAGCCCTCGCTTTCCAGATATACCCCAAGAGTCTCGTGGATGATCTCCTGATCGTCGCAGATCAATACCAGTGGTGCCATGCGTATCCCTCCTTCGTAAAATCATTATATTACACGTTTTCCCACCGCGCAACGGCTCCGCCGCAGATGCCATAATTGTACAAAATGCTGACAATTTTGGGCGGAAAACGAAAAACGGCGGGGATATCCCCCGCCGCTTCGCGCTTTTTTGCGCTTATTTGCTGTAATCGTAGAATCCCGCGCCGGTCTTGCGGCCGAGCTTGCCGCCGCGCACCATCTTCTTGAGCAGCGGATGCGCGCGGTACTTCGGGTCTTTGAATTCCGCGTAGAGCGTGTCCATGATGGCGAGGCATACGTCCAGACCGATGAGGTCGCCCAGCGCGAGCGGGCCCATCGGGTGATTCGCGCCGAGGCGCATGGCCGCGTCGATGTCCTCCACGGCGGCCACGCCGTCCGCGTAAATGCCGATCGCCTCGTTGATCATCGGGATGAGGATGCGGTTGACGACGAACCCGGGCGCTTCCTGCACCTCGACGGGCTGTTTGCCGATGTCCTCGGAGATCTTCTTGATCTTCTCCACCGTTTCGGGCGTCGTGTTGAGGCCGGCGATGACTTCCACCAGCTTCATCACGGGCGCGGGGTTAAAGAAGTGCATGCCGACGACGTCGTGCTTGATGC
>JAEEGL013622376.1_pt1 | contig 14116 bp, 13 predicted proteins | sample 9134231 | NCBI WGS metagenome assembly JAEEGL01 (sample SAMN16246548, study PRJNA631951) | gut metagenome | biome: gut microbiome; feature: rumen; material: fiber-attached | host: Bos | place: Iran: Karaj | collected 2018-10 | reverse complement strand
TCGACGACATGAAAGAGATCGCGCAGAAGCTGAGAGTATTGGAATGAATGATGAGATCCCCGAAGCAGCCGCTTCGGGGATCACAAGCTGTCGACAAAGTGTCGACAGCTTGTGAAGCAAAATCAGAAATGTATTCTGATTTTGCAAAGATATAACGTGAGGGGGGATTCCCGTCCCCCCCTCACAGTCCCCCCATGCGGATCGAAACCCTGCATCATAGGTTTGTCTACAGTCTGAGATCCCCGAAGCAGCCGCTTCGGGGATCATTCTGCATTATATCTTTACTTTTCTGAGCGCTAATTTATATCGGTCTGCCGCTTCAATCAGTTCGGAAGCGCTCCGAAGGGTTGTTTCCGTCACGGTTTCTCCTCCGATGATGCGGGCCAGTTCTCGTTTGCGGCCTTCCTCATCCAGGCGCGTGACGCTGGTAAACGTTCCGTCCTCCGTCTGCTTTTTCACGATTGAGAACTGGATATCCGCCATCGCCGCCAACTGGGGCAAATGGGTGACACAGAGGACCTGCCTCCCGGAAGCCAGCGCCGCCAGCTTCTCCCCTACCCGCTGTGCGGCGATTCCGCTTACGCCGGTATCGATCTCGTCGAAGATCAGCACTTCCGGATCCGCCGCGCTTCTCAGTACATTCTTCAAAGCAAGCATGATGCGGCTGAGCTCGCCGCCGGAGGCAATGTGGCTGAGCCTGCCCGGCGACTGCCCTGCGTTGGCAGAAAGGAGGAAGCGGATATCCTCCAGGCCAGAAGCGTCAAAGCCTTCGCCGGTTTTGGGTGCAAAGGATACCCGGAATCGCGCGCCCGGCATGCTGAGCTCCTTCAGCTCGGTCTCCACCGCCTTTTCCAGTCGGGCGGCTGCAGTCTGCCGGGCGTCGGACAGCGCCTTCCCCGCCGTAAGCACGGCGGTCTTTTTTTCTTTCAAGGCCGCTTCCAGCTTCGCCAGATGCTCGTCCAGATACTGCACGTCCTCCAGCTCGTTTTTTGCCTTTTCCAGCCTTTCTCTGGCTGCCGCGGCACTGCCGTATCGCCTGGAAAGGCGCTGCAGCGTATCCAGCCGCGCTTCCAGCCGGTCCAACTCTCCGGGAGAATAGTCCAGTTCTCTGCGGGCATCCGCCACCCGCTCGGCAATATCCTCCGCGCGATACCGCAGGTCTTCGATCTCCGAAGCCAGTGCCGCATAGCTTTCATCCACCCGCTGGGCGGAATTCATGGCGCCCTGGGCCGAAACCAGCAGATCAACGGCGCCCTCGGTCCGTTCGCTGCCGTGGAAGCTCTCATAGGCGGCCGTCAGCTGATCCGTCAGCTTTTCCGCATAGCGCAGCTTACGAACCCGCTGCTCCAGCGCTTCTTCTTCCCCGTCACGGGGCGCAGCCGCTGTCAGCTCCCGGATTTCCTTTTTCAGCCTGGATTCCAGGAATTCCTTCTCATCCTCGCTTTTGCGCAGCGTTTCCAGCTGCCGGCGAAGCTCCTGATACCCATGGTAGCATTGTTCATAGTCGCTTATGAGCGCTCCCAAGCCGCCGAAGGCATCCAGATAGGTCCGATGGCTGCTCTCGGCCAGCAGTCTCCGCCCGTCGTTCTGCCCATGAACATCCACCAGCATCTCCCCAAATTCACGAAGCTGCGCGGATGTCACGGGTACGCCGTTCATTCGGCAGGAGCTTTTTCCTTCCGCCGTGATCCTGCGGGTCACAAGGATATTCTCCCCGGGCGTCTGATCGATCTCATTGTTCTGCAGCCATGCCGCAGCCGCATCGGTAGGCGTGATCTCTGCCGTGATCCTGGCAGCTTCCGCGCCGGTACGTACGAGCTCTCTGGACACGCGTCCCCCCAGGATGGCTCCGATCGCGTCGATAATGATGGATTTTCCAGTCCCGGTTTCACCCGTCAGGACGTTCAGCCCCGGGCCGAAAGCAATATCGGCACGCTCGATCACCGCGGCGTTTTCAATGTGGATCAGTTCCAGCAAGGGGCTACACCTCTTTTAACGGATCAGTTCCCGGATCTCATCGCAGATTCGCTCGGCGGCCGCATTGTCCGTCATTGCGAGGAAAATGGTGTCGTCTCCCGCAAGGCTGCCCACCATCCCGGGCACGTCCATGGAATCGACGGCGGCGCAGGCGGCATTGGCCAGACCGGAGAGGGTCTTGACCACGACCAGATTCTGCGCAGTGGCGCAGGACGCAACGGATTCCCTGAAGATGGTGCGAAGTCGGGCGGAATGATCCGGCGCCTCCGAAGGCTCTTCCGGGCATACATAGCGGTAGCTTCCGTCTTCGTTGAGTTTTTTCACCAGCCGCAGCTCCCGCATATCCCGGGACACGGTGGCCTGGGTGCTCTTCACACCGGCCTCCCGAAGGGCGGCGATCAACTGATTCTGGGTTTCGATAGGCCTTTCCGCAATGATCTTCAGGATCTGAAGCTGTCTTTCATTTTTCATTTTAATCTCCTGCCTCCCGTCAATTCAGCTTATGGCGAACGATCTCATAAAAGCTCAGACTGCGCAGCTTGATCAGCTGTGTCACATAGGAGGACTTGCGAACATAGACAAGGTCACCCGTTTTCAGCGTGATGCAGTCTTCTCCGTCCACAAGCAGCATTGCCTCATCGTTGTCTCCCCGCACCAGCTTGACGCTGGTATGCCGATCACCCGCCAGCACGTAGGGCTTGGCCGTCAGTGAATGGGCGCACATGGGGGTAAGTACCAGGTTTTCCGCAGTGGGTTCCACGATCGGACCTCCGGCCGCCATGGAATAAGCCGTGGAGCCGGTCGGCGTAGCGATGATGATACCGTCTCCGGAATAGTCGGAAATCTTCCGGTTGTCCCCATAGGCGGTCAGGTGGATGGAATGTGCCGGACTCTGGCGGGCTACCACCGCCTCATTGAGGCCGAAGCCGCTGCAGATGCACTGCCCGTCCCTGTGAACCTCATAATCCAGCATCATGCGGTTCTCAACGGTATAACGTCCCTCCAGCACTTCTGACAAGCGCTCCATGTCCTCTTTTTCCAATTCCGTGATGAAACCCATATGCCCCAGGTTGATTCCCAGCATGGGGACGCCGTTCTGCGCAGCCAGCTTCGAGTTGTGGAGCATGGTTCCGTCGCCCCCCAGGCACAAAAGCAGATCTGCGCCGCGGATATATGTACCGGGATCCGGACACAGGAGATCCGCCGGAAGGTCCTCGGGAAGCTCTTCCTTCGGAATCAGAGGGAAAAACGCCCGTGCGTCCGCCCCATGAGAGCGGAGGAAGGACAGCACCTGCATGGTGAAGGTCAGGTCCCGATCCTTTGCATAATTCGTACAGACCAGAATGCGTTTCATTTCAGAGTGTTGTGCGCCTCCTTCACGACCATCTGAGGATCAGGCTGCAGCGGTGCAGGCTGCCTCCGAAGGTGGCATAAGTATTCGATATTCCCCTCAGGTCCGCGGACAGGTGACCAACTGAGGCCCCAGGGCCAAAGGCCAATGGTGGGGAAAAAGAGGAACAGTTCATCCAGGATCTGCCGATGGATCTCCTCCGAGCGGACGACGCCCTTTTTCCCGACGTGGGCCTTCCCCGCTTCGAATTGCGGTTTGATCAGGCAGACGATCTCGCCCTCCGGCGACAGAAAGCGAGCGACCGCCGGCAGGATCAATCGGAGGGAAATGAAGGACACATCCACCACCGCCAGCTCCGGGGTCTCCGGCAGATCGTCAGGCTTCAGCTCCCGAACATTGCATTTTTCCATGCTCACGACGCGGGGATCGGCACGAAGCTTTTCCGCCAATTGTCCGGTACCCACATCCATCGCATAGACCTTCGCGGCGCCATTCTGCAGCAGGCAGTCCGTAAATCCGCCGGTCGATGCGCCGCAGTCCGCGCAGATCTTTCCCTCCGGGTCCACGTCAAATATATCCAGAGCTTTTTCAAGCTTCCGGCCGCCCCGGCTCACATAACGCAGAGTTTCCCCTTCCAGGCGGACGACGGCATCCTCCGGCACTTCTCTTGCGGGCTTCCGTTCAATCCTGCCGTCCACCGTGACGTGACCGGCGCGGATCTCTTCTTTGGCTCTTTCCCGGCCGGAGCACAGCCCGTTCCTTACGAGCAGCAGATCCAGCCGCATCAGTGCTTCATCCTCCTGGCTGCCTGTACGATGGCTTCCGCATCGATCCCGGCGCGGTGTCGCTGCTGGGCCACAGTCCCCTGACGCACGATCCCGTTCCCCAGGTTCAGCGGCAGAAGCGTGCCTGCCTTCATGTGAAGCGCCAGCGCTTCGCCGACGCTGCCGGCGGCAGCGCATTCCTCTACGATCAGCGCGCCGGCGTTATCAGAGATGAAGGGTTCGAGAGCATCCAGATCCAACGGAGCGATCCGCCCCAGCTTGACGACCCTGGCGGAAATGCCTTCCCGCTCCAGCCGCTCTGCCGCCTCCATGACATCGTTGATAAGCGTGCCGTAAGAGAGGATGGTAAGATCGCTGCCCTTGCGCAGCTCTCTGACGGCATCTGCACCGCCCTCCCGATAAGCGCCCTCGGCTCCCCTGGGATAGCGCACGGCGCTGGGACCTTCGCAGCGCAGAGCTTCCGCCAGCATATCCCGCAGCTCCCCGTAGGAGGCGGGACACCATATCTGCATTCCGGGGACCTGACGAAGAAATCCTACGTCAAAAACGCCGTTGTGAGTCTCCCCGTCGGCCCCCACAAGGCCCGCGCGGTCCACTGCCAGCAGCACCGGCAGCTGCAGCAAGGCCACATCATGCTGCAGCATATCGTAGGAACGCTGCAGGAAGGTCGAGTATACTGCGAACACCGGTTTCAAGCCCTGCTTGGCCATTCCGGCAGCCATGGTGACTGCATGTCCTTCCGCGATCCCCTCGTCGAAAAAGCGGTTGGGGAAGCTTTGATGGAAACCGCGCAGGCCGGTTCCATCCTCCATGGCGGCAGTGATCACGCAGATTCTTTCGTCCTGCGCGGCCAAACGGGTGAGCTCCTCCCCGAAAACGGAGGAAAAGCAGGTTTTCTCCACAGGGGAGACGCCCTTTGCCGGGTCAAAGGGTCCGACGGAATGATAGCGCTCCGGATGCTCCTCCGCATCCGGGTAACCCTTCCCCTTTCGTGTGACGACATGGAGGATCACGGGCTCGCGGTAGCTGCGGGCCACATTCAGCATATAGCTGAGCTGTCGGACGTTGTGCCCGTCCACCGGCCCCATATACCGAAAGCCCATTTCTTCGAAAGCAGTACAGGAAAAAATCGCCGCTTTCAGCTTGTTCTTCCATCGCTGCGTCACTTCAAATACTTTGGTCCCGGCTTTGGTTTTCAAAAGCGCCTTGCGGTAAGCGCGCTTCAGCCGATAATACGCCGGCTTCACCCGCTGCCGCGTCAGATATTTCGCCATGCCGCCCACGGTGTGGTTGATGGCGATCCCATTGTCATTGAGTACGATCACCAGGGGTTCGCGGCTCTGTCCTGCGTTGTTCAGTCCTTCAAAGGCCAGTCCACCGGTGAGAGCCCCGTCGCCCAAGACGGCTACCACGTCGTAATCAGCCCCGGTGAGCGTTCGCGCCCTGGCCATACCCAGGGCGACAGAAACGGAATTTGATGCATGTCCGGCAATGAAAGCGTCCGCAGAGGACTCCTCGGGCTTGGGAAAGCCGGAAAGGCCGCCCTCCTGTCGCAGGGTGGAAAACCTGTTCAATCGGCCCGTCAGCATCTTGTGCACATAGCTCTGGTGACCCACATCGAAAACGATCCGGTCCTTCATAGGGTCATATACGTTGTGAAGCGCAACCGTCAACTCCACGATCCCAAGATTGGAAGCCAGATGGCCTCCGGTGACGGAAACGCTTCTGATCAGCTCCTGCCGAAGCTCCGCGCACAGCTCCTCCAGCTGGGAAAAGCTGTATTGACGGATATCCGCCGAGGCGCCGATATGTTCAAGCAAACTCACGGAATTATCCTCTGTATATTTCTATAGTTCTTTGATATCATATCACTATTTTTCTCGCTCTGCAATGATTTCAGCTGGAAATATTCATTCTTTCCGCGCTGTTTTTGAATATTTCCTGCATCATCACCCGCACAAGTCCGTCCGCAAAGCCGATGAATACTTCTCTGTCCGCTGCGGAGAAGCCGATCTCATATCCGGCATCCCGGAGGAGATCTTCCAATTCCTTCTCTTTCATCCTGACTGCGGCGTTACGGAGAAGCTGAAGGCTCCTGCCGATCCTCGCCCGCTCCCCGCAGTTCAATTGAAGCGCCCAGCGGCGCACTTCCGGCAGCGCGGCGGCTCCTGCCTGCGGATTTTCCTCCAGCCAGCAAAGCAGGCTGCCTCCCAGCGCCGCTGCACGAAGTGAGCTCCCTGCGCTTTCTGCCTGCAGCTCGGAAGCATGCTCCAGGATCCGAATAAGCCCTTCCGCATCCGGACGCCCGCCATGCGTTCCCGCTCGGAGCGGATCAGCTTCGATTTCCGTATCCCGCGGCATCTCCGATTCTTCCTGTCCCCACGATGCATCTGCGAAGCCGCAGCCCGCAGCGGCGAAGAACAGCAGGGAAACAAGGACGATAAATGCTCTCTCCCGCAAGGCTTTCACCCCCGCAAGAAAGAATACCACCTTTTAGCGCATCCTATACAAAAAGGCGCCCCGTTCTGCAGGGCGCCTTCCTTCCATATGAAATTGGTTTCCGCGGAACGTCAATCATCCAGATTATCACAATTGTGGAATACGTTCTCCACGTCCTCGTTGTCGTCGAACATATCCAGCATCTTGCTCAGATTCTTGACATCCTCCGGATCGGTAAGCGAAACATAGTTCTGGGGCACCATTTCCACCTGAGCGGAAAGGAATTTATACTTCTTTCCCTCCAGCGCGGTGCTCACTGCAGGGAAAGCGTCGGGATCGGTATAGACGATGAAGGCCTGACCTTCCGTCTTCAGATCGTCGCCCCCGGCATCCAGCACGTCCAGCATGACGGTATCCTCGTCGAGATCTTCGTCCTCGTTGTCGATGACGATCACGCCCTTCCGGTCGAAGGACCAGCTGACGCAGCCTTCCGCGCCCATATTGCCGCCGTATTTATCAAAGAAATGGCGGACCTCGGAAGCGGTACGCTTGCGGTTATCGGTCATAGCCTCCACGATGATCGCAACGCCGCTGGGTCCATAGCCCTCGTAGGTGACGCTCTCGTAGTTTTCCGTGTTGCCCGCACCAAGCGCTTTTTCGATGGTACGCTTGATATTGTCGTTGGGCATATTGGCGGCTTTCGCCTTCGCCACCACTGCAGCCAGGCGGGAATTGTTTGCCGGATCCCCGCTGCCGCCTTCCTTGACGGCCACGATCATCTCACGGGCGATCTTCGTGAATGCCTGCGCGCGCTTGGCATCTGCAGCGCCCTTCGTTTTTTGTATGTTATGCCACTTGGAATGTCCGGACATTGGAATTTCCTCCCCGTTTCACATTACAAGTTATCATACAACAGGGAAGATCAGTTTTCAAGATGATTTTCGCAATTTACCGCTATCTTGCCAGAAGCAGGAGCATCCCGGGCTGAGGTTCCTCCCCTTCCGACAGTTGGTTATAGCTGCGGATGGCTTCACATGATATGCCTTTCTTTTTCCCCAGAGTCCAGACGCTGTCCCCCTCCGAAGCCCGAAGGAGGATCACATTGGGGCAATCCGGCTTTTCCTTCTCCGGCGATACCTCCGCATCGGTGAGAAAGCTCAGCTGACGGCGGCGGACGACCGTGCGCCGGAAGCTTACGGGGACTCTGGCCTCCGCGCCTCCGGCAGAGAGGGCAGCGAAGACTTCTCCGCAGATGATCTCCGGTACGCTGCCGTTTCCTGCGAGACCCGCTTCTCCCTTTCCCGTCAGCAGTTCCATTTTTCCGTCCTCCATCATACAGAGCGCCTTCACCGAAACAGGCAGACGGACGGTATCCTTTTCCTGCCGCGGCTTTCCGCAGTCTGCGGTAATGAAAGCAATGCTTCTGGGCTTGCGGATGCTGTCCAGGCGGATAACGGCAGTTTCAGTTTCCGTCTGGCAGACAGTTTCCGTATCGACCTCCGCCGTCTCGAAAGCAGGGGTGAAAACGCAGTCCGTACCATAGGCGTCCGCGATCCAGCAAATTTCCTTTTCACTGCGGATCACCGCCTGTATAACGCCGCCCACGGTAAGGCCGAAGCCCCCGTCCGTCAGTTCTGCACTGCATCCGGTCATCGCGGTGACAAGCTCCCAGCCAAGCTCGCTCTCTCCCTCCGGCAGCTCCAGGAAGGCGGACCAGGGCAGGCGAAGCTCCGCAGAAGTCACGTCGCCGGCGGTGCTTTGATAGACGGCGGTGACCGAAGCAGAGCCCCGCACGACCAGCTTTCGTCCCACCTGCTCGGCGTCCTCCTGCCGGAGCGAGGCTCTGGCATACAGCAGCTTTTCCGCCGGGTTCTTACCCGCCGGAATACTCAGCACGTCCTCAGCAGTGAAGGTCTTTTCCTCCAGGGCGATCACGCTGCTGATCCGGCAGCGTTCCGTTTTCTTATCCACATGGCAGTCCTCTGCTGCCGCTTCCGATACCCAGCGGAGTTCCTTCGGCATCCACACGCTTACGGTGACGCACACCTCCGCGCGCAGGAGCAGCTTTCTGGAATTCAGGATCCGGGCTTCGCCGCTCACCAAGCGGACAGAAGCGGCGATTCGGGAGGCGTCGTCCGCCACATTGAAGCCGATCTCGGTCTCAAACGGGATCTCCGCCGGCATCCTGCCCAGGCTCCCATCCTCAGCCCGATAGAGCACCGTCAGCTCGCTGAGGCCGGATATGCTCACGCCGGAGCGGTGAACATCCTTGCCCCGGATCATGCTGCATCCGTCCGTCAGCAGGAGCTCTGCCACATCCGGCAGCGCATCCGGCACGATCATTTCTGCGGTGTCTTCCTGCGAAACCGCCGTATTCAGGATCCGTTCATAATACTGAAGGCTTGCGCCTTTGAATCTGATATCCACTTTCTTCGCTCCTTGTTCGATTTGTTATTGAAGGATATGCGCAGGAGCGGCGGCATATGCTTCCTTCGTGTCAACAGCGGCATACGGCGATCCCGCAGGCGATCAGCAAAACGCCGATGCAGAAGGGCCACATCTCCGAGGGCAGAATCAGGGCGGCCAGGAGCATGACGCCCAGCAGGATCATAAGCCTGCCCAGCTTCCGATATTGAAAACGCATAAGAACATCCTCCGCACAATGGATGGTCCATTCTATGCGGAGGATGCCGATGTGGTTTTATCAGAGTTTTTTCATGAATTTTCCGGCGGAGGAAAGCATCAGCTTCTTTGTTCCTTCTCTTTCAAAGGCGATCTCCAGGATGCTGTCCGGTCCCATGGGGCGCACTGTCAGCACCGTTCCCGGGCCGAAAGCGCTGTGTTCTACCGAATCCCCGGCGCTGAGCTGCAGCTGAACGCTGCTTTTCGGCTGCGTCTTTGCATTCGGAGCGGGACGGTATGCACGCTCTCCGTAGGGGCGCCTCTCCCCGACGCCGGTGCTGGTGCGCCCGGTGCTGCGGAAGCTGTCCGGGCCTCGGTAGCTGCTTCGGGAAGGAATGCCGCTCCAGCTGTCCGTTCTCCGCTGCTCCTTTGGCAGCCGTTCCAGCAGCTCCTCCGGCACGGAAGCGATGAAGCGGGAGGGCAGGTTATTCTGGGTCCTGCCGAAGAAAATCCGCTGCTTGGCGTTGGTGATGTAGAGCTTCTTTCTTGCCCGTGTGATGGCAACGTAACACAGCCTTCTCTCCTCCTCCATCTCCGCGTCGTCGCCGATGGACTTCAGCCCCGGGAAGATGCCGTCCTCCGCCCCGGCGATATAGACTGTGGGGAATTCCAGCCCCTTTGCGCTGTGCATGGTCATGAGAGAGACCCGGTCGTCCGTGTCGCTCATCTCGTCCGTGTCGCTGTAAAGCGCCATTTCATCCAGGAAATCCTGGAGGCTTCCGTTACCGCCCCGTTCCTTCATAAAGCTGGCGATGTTGGTTTTCAGCTCCAGCACGTTTTCCAGTCGTGTCACGTTTTCCTGCAGGTCCTTGGATTCCAGCATCGCCGCATAGCCGCTGCGTTTCAGAAGGAAATCGTAGAGTTCGTCCAGCGGTCCCTCCATCAGCTGCCTCGTTTCCTCGATGATGGAAATAAAGCTGCGGATGCTTCCGGCGCTGCGCTTCAGCTCGCTATATTCCTCTGCGTGCTCCAGCACCTCATAAAGGCTGCGGTTCTCGCTCTGGGCAATGGCCGCAGCCCGCTCCAGCGTGGTGTCTCCGATCCCACGGGGCGGCTGGTTTACGATGCGGCGGAGACGCAGGGTATCCTCGGAATTCGCCACGACGCAGAGATAGGCCAGCATGTCCTTGACCTCCGCCCTGTCATAAAAGCGTGTGCCGCCGTAGATTCGGTAAGGGATGCCGTTGCGCTTCAGGGCATATTCCAGGCGGTTAGACAGGGCGTTGATGCGGTATAGCACCGCGTGATCCCGGTAATTCCCTCCGGATGTGATGTCAGCGAGGATCTTTCCGGCGATGTACTGCGCTTCGTCGTTCTCGCTCACTGCTGTGTAGAGGGTGATGCTCTCCCCCCGTTCGTTGTCCGTCCAAAGGGTCTTTCCCTTGCGCCCCCGGTTTTCCCGGATCACGGCGTTGGCCGCGTCCAGGATCGTTCCGGTGGAACGGTAGTTCTGTTCCAGCTTGATGACCCTGGCGCCGGGATAATCCTTTTCAAAATCCAGGATATTCTGGATGGTGGCGCCGCGGAACTTATAAATGCCCTGATCGTCGTCCCCCACCACGCATAGATTCTGCGTCTCCCCTGCCAGGAGCCTAACCAGCCGGTACTGCAGCACATTCGTATCCTGATACTCGTCCACCAGCACATAGCGGAAGCGCCGCTGATAGTACTCCCTAACCTCGCTGCTGTGCTCCAATAGGAGGACGGTGTAGAGGAGCAGATCGTCGAAATCCATGGCGTCCGCCTGGAGCATCCGCTTCCGGTATTCCAGATAAACCTCCCCTACGGTCTTTTTCCACAGATCCGGCCCTGCTTCTTCCAGATACTTTTCCGGAAGCTTTGCCTCATTCTTCGCGGCGCTGATGGCGCTGAGCAGGGAACGCGGCGGAAACTTCTTCTCATCCAGATCCAGGTCCTTCAGGATACGCTTCACCAGGCTCTGACTGTCCGCTGTGTCATAAATCGTGAAATCACGGCCAAACAACCCCAGGACCTGGATATTCCTGCGCAGGATGCGCACGCAGGCGGAATGGAAAGTGGAAGCCCAAACATCTGCCGCCTCCGGTCCGAGCATCCGTTCCAGCCGGGAAACCAGCTCGTCTGCGGCTTTGTTGGTGAAGGTGATGGCAATGATCTGCCACGGCGCGGGGACATCCAGCGCACAGAGAGCTTCAGCCTTTTCCCGATCCTCGGGGGAGTGAAGGAGCGCGTAACGCTCCAGCAGCTCCGCATCCGCCTCCGTCACGTCAAAGGGCACGTCCTCCGAATCGGCGGCACGGCCATATTTCAGCAGCGAAGCGATCCTGCGAATGAGTACTGTGGTTTTCCCGCTGCCGGCTCCGGCCAGGATCAGCAGCGGTCCCTCCGTCGCCATCACTGCCTGCCGCTGCTGCCCGTTCAGATCGGGATAGCTGCTTTCGATGATCTTCCGGCGGGCGGCAGCAAAACGTTTGTTCAAATCACTCATAACAGTTCCTTTATTACGATAATGAGATGTCCCCTGGGGGACATCTCATTTTATACCAGGATTCGCGATTTGAAAAGCTCTATTGCAGGCTTTTCCTCAGGATTTGCAGCGCCCGCCGTTCCAGGCGGGACACCTGCACCTGGCTGACCCCCAGCAGCTTTGCAGCCGCCGCCTGGGTGAGGCCGCGGTAAAAACGCAGGGCGATCACCGCACGCTCCCGCTCCGGCAGACGGGTCACCGCCTCCCGGAGCGCCAGGGAATCCAGCTTCCGTTCCTCCGCCTCCGGGTCATAGATCACCTCCTGCAGCTCGGGGCCCTCCTCTCCGATGCTTTGCTGCAGGGACGCCACTTCCTCCGTTGCAAGGTCGATCTCGGCGATTTCCTCGGGGGGCAGACCCGTCTCGGCGCTCAGTTCACTGAGGAGAGGCTCTCTCCCCAGGCGCTGGGCCAATGCGTTTCTGGCGCTTCGGATCGTCAGGCTGCGCTCCTTGACGCTGCGGCTCAGCTTTACCGGCCCGTCGTCCCGCAGGAACCGGCGGATCTCTCCGCTGATCTTGGGAACGGCATAGGTGGAAAACCTGGTGCCGTAGCCTTCATCGAAGGTCTTCAGCGCTTTCAGAAACCCCAGGCAGCCCAGCTGATACAGGTCCTCTCCGTCCACGCCGCGCCCGCAGTATCGCCGGACCACGCTCCAGATGAGGCCGGAATTTGCCTCCAACAGGATCTCCGCCGCCTGCTTATCCCCCTCCCGGGCTGCCGACAGCAGCTCGTGGGCGTAAGTCGAACTCACGGCCGGTGTCGCGGGGATATTTTTTTCCGCATGATCACCGTGGTCCCCTTGCCGGGGACGCTGCGCACCCGGAGCTTGTCCGTGAAGCAGGCCATGATGGAAAAGCCCATGCCGCTGCGTTCTTCGCCCCCTGTGGTATACATGGGCTCCATCGCTTTCTCCACATCCGGGATGCCGCAGCCCCAATCCTTCACTGTGACCTCCAAAATGTCTCCCTCCAGCAGTCGGAGCTTCATCAGCACCCTGCCGACCTGGGCGGGGTAAGCATGGACGACAGCGTTGGTCACCGCCTCGCTGACGGCTGTTTTCAGATCCCCCAGTTCTTCCAGCGTAGGATCCAGAGGGACGGCGAAACAGGCAGCGCAGCTTCTGGCAAAGGCCTCGTTTGCCGAAACGCTCAGAAATTCCACCTTGACAGTATTCAATGCCGGCATATGTATCGCTCCTTAGTCCGTGATGGTGATGCGCCTGTCCGCCCCGGCTGCTTTCAGCACACGCAGGGACTGCTTCGGTACTCCGCTGAGGCAGAGGTCACCCTCCAGCTGGCGCATTTTCTTCTCCGCCCGAAGGATCAGCGCGATCCCGGAGCTGTCCATAAAGCTGAGGCCCCGGAGATCCAGGACGCAGTGCCTGGGCAGGAAGGCGTCGATCCTCTCCGAAAGGGCTTCCATGGCCTCCCTGGACACATGATGATCCAGTTCCCCGCGAAAACGCAGGGTCAACACGCCGCCTTGACAGGAACCCGTGATATTCATTCAATGCCTCCAGAACAGCAAAAATGGACCCGCGGCATATCTGCCACGGGTCCATCATAATCGTTTTTGTCTGCGAATTGCGTCGGATCAGCGGAGCGCGCGGAGCTTTGCTTCGCTTTCCCGGAGATTTTCCACCAGAGCGTCCAGCTTTCGGGCCTTTTCTCGCTCCGCAGCCACCACCTGCTCCGGCGCTTTGGAGAGGAAGGCTTCGTTAGACAGCTTAGCCTTCATCCCGGCGGCCTGGCCCTCCGCTTTCTTCAGTTCCTTTGCGATGCGCTGAAGCTCCTTCTCCACGTCCACCAGTTCCGCCAGGGGCAGATACACGCGGGCGTCCTCCGTGATGGCCACCGCGCAGCCGCCGGCATCCGCCACCGGCTCGGTGGTGACGTGTACCTCGCTGGCGGAGGCAAGACGCATGAGGAAAGCCTCCCCGTCCCGATAGCTGTCGGGATGGGCGGTCTCCACGGTCATGCTGGTCTTTTTGGAGGGGGGCACGTTCTTTTCCGAACGCAGCGTACGTACAGCCTTGATGGCGGCCATGACCCGCTCCATTTCCGCTTCCTCCTCGGGGAATTCCAGTGCGGCGTCAGCCGTGGGCCAGGAGGCCACCATCAGGGCTTCTCCCTCGTGGGGCAGAGCCTGCCAGATCTCCTCTGTGATGAAGGGCATGAAGGGATGCAGCAGCTTCAGCACTTCCGTCAGCACCCAGAGCAGCACCCGCTGGGCGTTCTCGCTGCTCCGGGCGTCGCCGCTCTGGAGACGGGACTTGGTGAGTTCGATATACCAGTCGCAGTAGCTGTCCCAAATGAAGTCGTAGATCTTCGCCACTGCCACGCCCAGCTCATACTTCTCCATATTCTCCGTGGCTTC
>JAEEGL013186801.1_pt1 | contig 14116 bp, 13 predicted proteins | sample 9134231 | NCBI WGS metagenome assembly JAEEGL01 (sample SAMN16246548, study PRJNA631951) | gut metagenome | biome: gut microbiome; feature: rumen; material: fiber-attached | host: Bos | place: Iran: Karaj | collected 2018-10 | reverse complement strand
GGGGACCAATTACACTCATCTGGCCAATAAAGATATTAAGCAGCTGAGGAAGTTCATTTATCTTTGTTTTGCGCAGGAACTTGCCCATTGGCAGAATGCGGGGGTCGTCTTTTTGGGTAAGAACACCGCCTGCCATGTTAGGGCTGTTTCGGAGCATTGTTGCAAACTTCATTACACCAAAAGGTTTGCCACCTTTGCCAATGCGGGTTTGCTTGTAAAAAATATCATGCTCGCCGGTGAGTTTAAGACCAATCATAATTGGAATCATAAAAGGCAGCAAAATGATAATGGCAAAGCCCGAAAAAAGAATATCAAAAAAACGAATCATTTATTTTCCCTGTGCCTTAAGAGCTTTGATAAGTACATCACAAACCAAATCAACCTGTTCATTTGTCATTGTTGGATACAATGGTAAAGTCAATTCATGTTCACTTGCATACTGTGCTTTTGGAGTTTCATTAACAACTCCCTTGTAACCAGTAAAGTTCTGAATAACAGGATAATGAATACTTGTCTGAATCTCATCTGCTTTCATACTTTCGATTACAGCAATACGGTCAATTCCATCTTCCAACATAATAGGCATAATATGGAAATTTGGCTTTCCACGTGTAAAATTACGGAAAGGAATTTTTACCCCATTTACACCATCCAGTCTTTCATAATAATGATTAACAAGCTTTGTGCGAGCCTCGTTTGCACCATCAAGTTTTTTAAGCTGAACAAGACCAAGTGCACTTCGCATTTCATCAATACGATAGTTCAAACCAGCCATTGCAACATCATAAGTAATTGCGCGACCCTTAAAGCGGTCAAATGAAGGAACTGTCATACCATGAGAACGAAGTCCACGAAGACGTTCAAGAATCTCATCAGATTTTGTAACTACCATACCACCTTCACCAACAGAAAGATTCTTATTAGTAAAGAAACTGAAGCATGAAACATCACCAAAGGTTCCGAGTGCACGACCTTTATAATCTGCTCCTGGAGTGTGTGCACAGTCTTCAATTAAATAAAGATTATGCTTTTTACAGATTTCACAAATTGCATCCATATCACAAGCAAAGCCTGCATAATGAACAATAAGAACAGCCTTTGTTTTAGGTGTAATCTTTGCTTCAATATCAGCAGGATCCATACTCCAGTCATCATTAGATGTAATGTCGGCAAGAACATTCTTAGCACCCGCCATTGTTACAACATTCTGATCTGCAATGAAGGTAAGAGATGGAGTAATTACTTCGTCTCCAGGTCCAATACCAAGTGCAAGAACTGCCATATGTAAAGCTGCTGTACCGTTTGAAACAGCAAGCCCCTTTACACCTTCTCCAAGATAATTTGTAAACTCTGATTCAAAATCAAGAGTTTTCTGCCCCATTGTTATCCAAGCAGAATCAAGAACCTCTTTTACAGCTTCCTGCTCCTGTCCGTCGAAATTTAATTTAAAAAGTTGTACTTTCCACATATATTTTATCTCCCAAAAAAGAATTTATTAATTATTTACTATATTTTCATTTTTATAAATTTTTTCCATTTCACTTAAGCTTTTTTCTATTGAAAAATTCTGTATTGATTGTTGTCCGGCTTGTCCTATCTTGTTTAGTAATGAATTATTTTTTAATAATGAATTAATTATTTGAGCCAATTTCTTATAATCATAAGGTTCAAATAAAAATCCAGTCTCTTCATTAATAATATAATCTTTAATTCCTCTCCTATTACTACCAATAATTGGTAATCCAGAACTCATTGCCTCTAACCCAGCAATACCTAGACCTTCCCAAAGTGATGGATATATAAATATATCAGCAGCACATAAAACATTTGGAATATCCTTTCGAAAACCAGCAAATATAACATTTTCTTCCAAGTGAAATTCCTCTATCAGTTTTATTAATTCCTCTTTTTGATCCCCTTCTCCACAAATGATTAATTTTAACTCTTTATTTTGAAGTTCATTCATGGCTTTTATTATAACATTTTGATTTTTTCGTATCGATATTTCTCCTACTGTAATAAGAACAAAATCATCTTTCTTTATGCCTAATTCTTCTCGTATATTATTTCTTATTAATTCTCGTTGAGAAATTTTAAATTTTGAAAAATCTAAGCCAATACCAGGAATATAATACACTCGTTTAGCATGCAACTTTTGTGCACGCTCAAAATCCTCATGACAGATTGTAATTATAGCATCTGTAAAGAAAGACAATATATATTCAAAATTATAATATAATATCCAATGTTTTATAGGTGCTCCAGAAAAGAAATGAAAACCATGCACAGTATATAAAACATATTTTTTGTTTAATTTTCCAGCTAATCTCGCTAAAGCACCTCCCACAGGCTCATGACAATGTATAAAATCAAATTTTTCTTTTTTAATTAAATTTGATAACTGCTTCAAAGCTTTGATATTCTGTACTTTAAATGGATTTCTTGCAAAACATATTTCATTTAATTTCAATCCATATTTATTTATTAATTCATCAAAATAAAAGCCTGTACGAGAACAAGCACATTCAACATAAAATCCCATAGATTTTAATTGATTAATGTGTGGAATTAAAAAATTCCAAATCATTGAATCTGTTGTACAAACAAAAAGTATTTTCATAATATATCCTTTGTAACATATGATTGCTTATTATATATTCGCATAAATTTCCATAATTTTATCAACACATGCTTTATATGAAGTTGTTTTCATTGCCATATTACGACAATTCATAGAAATTTCAATATATTCTGAATCCGAAATATTGTTCCACCATCTTAATCCTTCTACCAAGGCCTCTGATGAAATCCCTTTTGCAACATAACCAGTGTTCTTACCATTAATAACTTCAATTGCAGTTCCAATATTAAATGCAATCACAGGAACACCACACGATAAAGCCTGATTCACCATCATTGGACCTGCATCTATAACTGAACCAGACAGATAAATATCCGCAGCCTGATACAATTTTGTCAGTTTTTTTGTATCTACATAGCCAAAAGTTTTACAATTAAATTTTACAACAGATTCTATTTCTTTCTCCGCACGACCTGCAAGAATTACTATTATATTATCTCTTTCGACGGATGAAAGTCCCTCATAGAAAATATTCAATGCTTCAAGAACAAGTTTTCCACCTTTCCTGGTATCATTAAGATTCTGGCAAGCAAAGAAAATGACTTTCTTTTTTTCATTTATATTTAATTCTTTTTTTGCAAATTCTTTATCAATTGGGCAAAACACACTTTCATTAATCACAGGAAAAATAAATTCTCTTTTAATATTTTTTAATATTGGACTTTTGGATGCATAGTTTTCATCCATATATTTATTAACTAATAACACTGGATTTATCTTTTCATATATTCTTTTTTTCTCAAGTGCATTCTTATTGGTAAAATCTTTTGGATTATTTGAATACCAAATTTCACATGAACCACACCCCTTTTCAAAAGTCGGACAATCAGAAATAAAATGACATCCACCTGTCATTGGTGAATAATCCACACAATTAATAAAAATTGGACATTTATATTTATCATACAAAACTTCTAAAGAAGACGCACTAAGCATTTCCTGCCAAAACATGATTAAAATCAAATCATAATGTTTATCTTTAGGCAAGGATTTTAATAATCTTCTATTTGAAACTGGCGGCCTCCATTCATACTTATAAAAAAAATAACGCTGCTTTAGTAATTTATAATCACGTCTAGTAATAATTCTGAAAAACTTAAAGCATGCTCGTTTTATAAAACTTATAACTTTTCGAAAGTTTTTGCTGACACAATTTTCTTTAATATATAAAAAATCAGGATAATCAATAGATTTATTTTTTGTAAAAAACTCAACGTTTGCACCAGATTTTGTTAATGCATTGTAATAATCAACTGCAAGCACACCTGCAGCAACAGAGGGATTTGCAGAAGATACAACCAATATATTCATATTACTTTCCATTTTACGATCTATTAAGTTTTCTTTTTACAGAATTAACAATTTCAAGAAAAAATTCATTTCTAAAAAACAATAAAACAGCAATGTAAAGTGAAATACTAGAAATAATACTAACAATAATTCTTAATCCAATATTTTCAATATTACATTTTATTAACAAACATAAAAAAAATATTATAAGACTTCCTAAAACAGGAGAAAAAAATAACTTAAATTTCTGTTTTATTTTAATTCTTCTGTCCATAGTTACAATTAAAAGAATTAATATTAATAAAGAACTACAAGCAGTTGTCATAGCAGCTGCATAAACTCCCCAAAAAGGAATAAATATATAATTTGCAACAACATTAAACGCAGCTGTTATACAGCATATATTCATAAACTTCTTTTCATTTCCCGAAGGAAGAAGAACAATATTTCCAAGAAAACTTCCTCCAACAAGGCTGAATAAAAACGCAAGAAGTAAAATACGCAAAACTAAAGGCGATTCAACATATTGATTTCCACCTATAAGTAATATGATTTCATCTGAAAGAACTGTGGCACCTGCAAAACAAGGAATTCCGAATAACAGAATATATCCTAAAATTTTGCGTAAAACCATATTAATACGTTCATAATCTTCATTCGCAAAAATGTTAGACAGTTTTGGCAAAAGAACAAATAAAACTGAAGCAATTAACTGACTTATCAAGTTATTAATTTTAACTGCAGTAGAGTAAATTCCAACAGAATAATCATCTTTCATTAGACCTAACATTGTTACATCAGCTGTATTGAAGATGGTTTGCGAAAGAATCATAACAAATAGATAAATAATTGGAGCGAAATGTTTTTTCCATTCAATCCTTAAAATTATCTTCATTTTACAATACTTTCGTCTGTAAAAAATATTTGCAATATTTGCGCCACTTACTGACATTACTGATATTGCCGCATATTTATAATAATCAGAAGATGATTTTACAAAAAGAAATATTAGAATAATATGAAGAATCTGAAAAATAATCGTTCTGAATGTAATATATAAAAAATCTTCCATCGCAGTATTAATCCAATCAGCTCCTAGCGTAGTAAATACAATTGAACTTCCATAAAGAATGATTAATACACGATAACTATCTAGTTTTCGGAAAAAGACTAAAGCTAAAAAAAGAAATATATAAGCAATGAATGTTGTTAAAATATTTATAGAAAATATTTGGGATGAAATATTTTCTAACAAATCTTTATTATCTCTTACTTTAGCACATTCCCTTATCGCATAAGTTCCAATACCCAAACCAGCAATTAAAGAAAAATAACTTATAAATGAATTAGAAAAATTTACTTTTCCAATATTTTCCGGCATGAGAACTCGAAGCACATAAGGATATGTTATCAAAGGGAAAAATATTGTTGAACATGTTTTTATAACATTAAGAATTGCATTTATTTTTATACTTTTAGTTTTCATTTTTCACTGATTGATTTTTGTATAAAATTATTGAGATTGATAAATTCCAATATACGAATAATACTCACTTCGCAGAATTGCTAGAACAATTTTATCTTTATATTTTATATCTGAATAAATTTTGGAAGGTATCACTCCAGCTTCTTTAAAAACATTTCTTAAAATTCAGTTTTGATAGAACTCATAAACATAATATCCTTATATTTCCCATCAATTTTTTTCATATCCCTAAAAATTCCTTCTGAAATAAACCCTGCTTTCCTATAAGCTTTATAGGCCGAAATATTATCTGCCAAAAGTCGTAAAAAAACACGATGGAGTCCAAGCTGATTATGTGCGAAATCAAGTACTAGTTTTGCAGATTCAGCCCCAATACCTTTGCCTAAAGCTGATTCCTCACCAATAAAAATTCCAAATTCTGCACTGGAATTTTCCCGATCTATGTCACGGAGATAAACAGAACCAACAGGTATTTTATTGCCGTTTTCATCTTTCTCAATTATAAACTGTACAACTTCACCTGTGGCAACTTTTGTTTCTAACCAATTATTGTGAACTTCCTCTGTGAATTCCCCTCGATAAAGAAAATTGTTCCTAACAAAATTGCTATTCCGCCAGCGAACAATCAAAGGTGTATCTGATAGTGTTATAGGACGCAGAGTTACACAATTCCCTTTTATCGTCACTTGATAATTCATTTTTCTAATTTTCTCCTTTATTAAATATTAAAGAGATTTGAACCTAGAATTGTTTCCAACATTTTTTTTACTGTAGTATCATACCATTTCTTTGCAGTATACCAATTCTGATTTTTTCTAGACATCTTTGCCAATGGAAATTCTATTAAACCATTATTATCTGTATTGAACTTAAACTTGGTAAACAAATATTTTCTTTCAGGACCGATATCGCGAACAGAAGAGACATAAATATCACAGTTTTGCTTTTGTAAATATTTTAAATTATTATCTATTATGACATCTGTATCAGAAGCAGAAGTAATAATCACTGATACTCTTTTCTTGTTTCTATCAAATCCTTCAAGTCTTGCTAAAAAATCATTAGGAGCATTAACTCCGTTTGCAATCTTTGGAAGTTGCATTTTATTGCCATTTATATCTTGACAATCGAGTAGTGTAAAACTTTGATTTATCAAATAATGAGCACAAATAGCAACAGCATTTGTTTTACCAGTATTTGGAGCTCCACCAATTAATAACACTTTCATATATCACAATCCAAAGAATTGTTTTACAGTATTAATAACAGATTCAACTTCAGCTTCTTTCATCCCATACCAAAGAGGAAGTCGTACAAGTCTGTTGCTTTCAATTGTTGTATATTTATCATTTCCGTCAAAACGTCCAAACTTTACTCCAGCAGGAGATGAATGAAGAGGAATATAATGGAATACGCATCCAATTTCATTTTCTTTCATAAAACTGATAAATTTTGTTCTTTCTTCCAGATCTTTACATTTTATATAAAACATATGTGCGTTATGAACACAATTTTCAGGAATAGCAGGAAGTTCAATCTTTCCAGAATTTGCTATAGTTTTAAATGCCTCAAAATAACGATTCCATACAGAAAGTCTAGAATCATTAATCTTATCTGCAACTTCAAGTTGCGCCCAAAGATAAGCTGCATTTAATTCACTTGGAAGATAGCTTGAACCGTAATCAACCCAGGTATATTTATCTATCTGACCACGCCAGAATTTAGAACGGTTTGTACCTTTTTCACGGATAATCTCAGCTTTCTCAATATCTTCTGTATTAGTATTGATTACGATTGCACCACCTTCACCCATACTGTAATTCTTAGTTTCATGGAAAGAATAACAACCATAATCTCCGATTGTTCCAAGAGCTTTACCTTTGTAAGATGACATTACAGCTTGAGCAGCATCTTCTACGACTTTAAGATTATGATGGTGAGCAATGTCCATAATTGTATCCATCTCACAGGCAACTCCTGCATAATGAACAACACAAATTACCTTTGTTTTTTCTGTAATAGCTTGTTCAATCAACTTTTCATCAATATTCATTGTATCTGGTCTAACATCTACAAATACAATTTTGCACCCACGCTGAACAAAAGCATCTGCCGTAGAACAAAATGTATAACTAGGCATAATTACTTCATCTCCAGGCTTTACATCGCAAAGAAGTGCCGCCATTTCCAATGCAGAAGTACCACTTGTTGTTAGGAGCACCTTTTTAGCATTAAAACGTTTTTCGAGCCATTCATTACATTTTTTTGTAAATGAGCCATCACCACAAATTTTGTGATTTTCAATAGCCTGCAAAATATATGTATTTTCTGAACCAATATATGGTGGTATATTAAAATTAATCATAAAAACTCCTGTTAATATTCATATGTAAATACTTTTATCTATTAAATTTTTATTTATTTTTTTGAAACAACTGGTTGTATAATTAGTTTTATATATTACTAACATTCGAATTTCTATATTTTATTCCTAAATATACAATCAATAGGGAATGTAAAACATATCCTCCTTCAAGAAATTCACTTTGCAAGCAGTATATAAAAACTATATAAAGAGGAACCAAACTTGTTTTATCTTTATTTTTTATTTTCTTTTTAAGTATCTCTCTCATTAACATACATATCAAGAACAATCCTGGTATACCCCATACCACTATTACTTCCAAAATTCCTAAATGACAAGGTTTGTAAACGACCTTTCCTTTTGACATAGTTACTAAGCTAGGATATTGTGCCCAAATACTATTATCATATGGATAAAGTTTAAGCATTTGATCTGTATATTTATAAAGACCTGTACCAAATAACAGGTTCTTCGGGCTTGACATAATATGCCTAAAATAAAATAAACTAATTGATGTTCTTCCTGTAGAGAAATCACCACTTTTAAAGCGAGCTATTAATACATGAATTAAATCACTAAAAAAAACGCAAAAAAATACAATTGCAACTAGAGCAAAGCCGCCTCTTGCAATCTTTCGATATGAAATACCATGATATCCAGAAAATAATGTATAAAAAATATATGCTAGCACTACACAAAGAATTGCTGATTTTGATTGGGTTAGCAATATGGTCATAATAATAGCAACAATAACATATTTATCACTTCTTTTTTCATTTTTTTTATTACGAAGAAGTAATAACATACACAATGCGATGAGGCAAATATAACTATTAACATTAGGGTTAATTAATCCTCGAAAATCTTCATAATTCCCATTAAGATTTCCAAGTCGTTCGAAGGACAAGATTGAATAACCATTTTGTACTGTACACGCAAGTATATTTATGAAACTACAAACAAGCACTATATATGCAAAGGCTCTTACTATAAAACCAAAGTCGCAGTTTTCCTTACTATTATCCATAAGCAGTATGGTTAGAGCAATCAAGGAAACAAAATTCTGTAAAAAACCATAGAGGCGCAAATGAGATTGATTTATATGCAAAAACTCCAATATTACCATCAATAAAAGAGGAATTATTGCTCCCATTCTTATTCTTTCTAATCTTGCAAAAACCCCCGCAGAAACAATTAACAATGCAATACCATTCTGCATAATACCTAACATAGGTAGTAAGCAACACATACAAGCAATCAATTCTTCTTTACTACAAATAAGCACCATAAATAGAATAATACCCAAATGTATAATTACTGGTATATTTATGGTTGATACAGTTCTTATAAAAGAAATCAATATGATAAAACACATAGGTATCCAAAATTTTATATGTGTGATTTTAAAATTAATTCTTCTACCTATAGGCATATTAAAGCTACTCCATTACTCTCTACTTAAACACTTTTTCTTTTATATCATCCAAGCTATTTTCAGTAATTGGCTTATAAAGGATATCAATATTTTCTTTTATATTGTTATATTCAAGTAGTGAATAGTCAATATTGATTAATTGTTCTGTTATCTTCTGAGAAAAACGATTCTTTATTATTTTAGCAGGAACACCACCAACAACAACATACGGAGGCACATCTTTATTAACAACGGCTCCTGCCGCTACCACAGCCCCTTGTCCAATATGAACTCCAGATAATATAGTAACATTAGCACCAATCCACACATCATCATCAATGACAATATCTCCCTTTGATATTGCCTCTGTTTTCTCTCCAAGCACCTTAACCTTAAAAGGAAAAGTTGAAACCCTATCGATAGGATGTTCTGCTTTCAGAAGAAATAACACATTGGGACCTATAGAGCAGAAATCACCAATCTTAACTTTAAAACCTTCTCCAAACGTCAAAACATTTAAACCACCATACGAATATCTACCGACTTCAACTGTAGATAAAGGAAATAACTCCAAAGCATATGTGTTATTATGTTTATTTAAGCGTCTCCATTTCTTTTTAAAAAATGCCAATTTAATAGATCTTGTTATAATACTCACAACAATTAAACCTTATTATTTAACTCATTATTCTCTATTAGAGCATCTCTTATAGCTTCAAGATTTCCGTAACCATTCAATTCATCAGGCTCCAAATACCCTCCCTCTGCCCACTCGTTCCATGCAAATACGAAAATCATATCAGTTGGGTATTTTTCTTTAGATATCTTTATCATTTTGCTGAAATAATTTCTAAACTTCTCGGTTGTTCTTCCAACGAACACCCTTCCTTTGTTACCCCATCTTGGAGTATTATCCCAGTCTACAGGTGCGCATGGAATACACTTTGGAAATTTATCTATTCCCTCTAATGCTGTATCCCATACTTTATCGTATGATTCTAAACGAGGTGAAGTAGAAATATCTCCTTTTAAAAATCTAGGCAAACTGCTAAACTTAAAGTTTTTTTCAATGAATAGTTTTATCTTACGTAACTTTTGATGTGATGTTGAACTCTTATCAAGTTTCATCCAAGATGTAGCAGGCTGATATTCAATACAATAGTTAAACATAGAAACATCTTCATCAGGATAATTATAGAGAATACCAGGATGCTGAAAAGCATAGCATATTCCAGGTAAACCATTCTCAATTGCAAGCTCATTCCAATACTCAAGCATTTCTCTACGTTTTGTAACCAATTCAGGACGATAAAGGACAAAAAGAGGTTTTCCATCTTGATATATATATCTTTTATCCTTCAAGAAAGGTAGTAAATAGTCAAAATGCTCTTTCCACTGAGGTTTCTCACCATACTTTTGCTCAATAAGCACTCTGTCGTTTTCTGTAGCCCATTTGTTAGTCCAATGTTCATTAGCCCAACAAATACAAAATGGGAAGTCAATATCTTTTGCTTCTAAAAAGTTATCAACAGGTTTTTCTAAAAGTTTTTTCCCGTTGAACCAATAGTGATAAAAACAAAAACCATAGATACCATATTTCTTAGCAAGACTAACCTGCCATCTCATAACATCAACATTTGATAAATCATAGTAGTTATGATTTAACGGAACTCTTGGTTGCTGATGTCCTTCAAAAAGAGGAACAGCTTTTTTAACATTAACCCACTCTGTAAATCCATGCCCCCACCATTCATTATTCTCAGGTATTTCATGAAATTGTGGTAAATAAAGAGCTATTGTACGAATCATATATATCCTTCCTGTCAATATTTTTGATTTATAAAAAAATATTTTATATTTAATACTTCATTTATATTATTGCCCTTGAAGTATTTTTAATGTATGTTCAACACCTTCCTTTAAGGAAAACGCCCCTTTCCATCCTAATTCAATAAGAGAAGAACTATCAAGACTTGAATTATCCATCAAATTATATCCTTTAAGCTCTTCATCAGAAGGATTCTCAAACAAAACTTTACGACCGGAACTACTTGCTATTTGATCAGCAAGCTCCCGTATAGTCACTACAGATTTTGGATTTGAAATATTATATGCTTTAGTAGATTCACCTTCTATTAGAGCAGTCATAATTGCCGAGACGCAATCAGCAATATAACAATAGCTTCTTAATTGGGTACCAGCACTTTTCATTATAATATCTTTTCCAGAAATCACATCATAAAAGAATTGTGTTGAAGCTCGTTTATCTGAACTTCTTGCTGTTGGCCCATACACATGTCCCAATCTAACAACCACACTATCAACATTATATTCGCTGTAATATGAAGAACAGAGCGTCTCACAAGCTCTCTTTGCAGAAGGATAACATGCTCTTGGATTTAAAATATCAACATAACCATATTCATCATCATGATATGGTTCAGAATTGTTTTTTTTCCCATATACTTCACTACTAGATACAAATAAGACTCGCTTTACATCATGATGCCTCGAATACATCAGGATATTATTTACTCCATTTAAGTTCGAAAGCATCGTTTCTACTGGTTGTTTAACATATAATGGCGGATTAGCAAGGCCAGCACCACAAATAATATAATCAACATTATAATTCCAGTTAATCTCATTCAATGCATCATATTCTACAAAGGTAACATCATTCCTGCTAAGAAAAATACCAAATCTTTCTTCAGTCTTTTCAAAATTTCGTGCTGCAATATATACATGAAGACCATAGTTTCTTGTATCATTCAGGTTTATCAAAAAATCTACAATCGCAGAACAAACAAGTCCAGTAGCGCCTGTAATTAGGAATGAACTATTCTTTATTTTTGTGATGTTACTTATGTTATTTTGGATTAATGTCAGATCGTTTATATATGTAGATGTATATTTCATTTTAACTATCCCTTAATCCACTCATCCTGACGAGTATGAAGTAAAGCCTTAAATATACGAAGGTCATCAAGTGTAGTAATCTTAATATTCTCTTCTGAACCTTTAGAAAAATAAGTTTCTTTTCCAAGCTCTTTCATCAGCATACAAGAAGCTGCAGTTCCTTTTATTCCCTTCTTTTCTGCTTCTTCATGAGCCCAAAGGAGATCTTCTAATTTATATGTATGAGGAGTTTGAGTTCTAAACAATTTCTCACGTTCAGTCGAAACATGCGAAGATATTCCATCATCACTTTCAAATACTACTTCAGTGCAAGGAATTACAGCAACAGCTGATCCACGTTTTGCATAAGTTACAAGACTATCAGATATTATTTCTGAAGACACTAGAGCTCGATTACCATCATGAACCATTACAACAATTTCCTCATTTGGAAATTCTTCGTGTAACTTATTTAGACCATTTCTGATGGAATCTTGCCCAGTTTCTCCACCTGGGACAACCCATTTCAATTTCGTTATATTGAATTGATTTGCATATGCTTTCAAAACTTCTGTCCAAGATTCAAGAGTTACCACTATAATTGCATCAATACTTGGATGGTTTTGAAAAGCCTCCATTGTATATACAATTATAGGTTTATTATCTACATGGATAAACTGTTTAGGAATATCCTGATGCATTCGGGTTCCAGTTCCTGCTGCTGTCAACAATGCAATATTCATTTAATTTGCTCCCTTTATAATACTACGAATAGAATAAACCATAGATACTATATTTAAGAAAAAATATACTACTGTAAATATTCCTAACAAATTACACATAATTGCAACAAAAGACATAACCATTGCTCCGCCTGTTATCGAGAGAATATTGAATGCTAGGATTTTTACAAAAGACTTCTTCTCAACTGCTTCAGTAATAGAACCATTTTCTGGATAGGTAGATCGAAGTTTATGATAAATCAATCTTGGAAACAAACATGAAAGACTTGATACAGCCCCGCAAATTATATAAAAATGCGCAGGAAGAACTCTAGCTATCAAATCTGGTTGATAATAAGCTCCTATACCCATTCCAAGGAACAACAACGCATATGCCGAATAACCACCCATGGTATCAAATAAATCACCGAATTTTGAAAATTGTTTTCTATATCTGGCCATATTTCCGTCTACGCCATCAAGAAGACTCCATAAAAAATAACAGAGCCAAGCAATTAACATAAGATTTCTTGAATTCGCAAAGCAATTTATACCAAATCCAATAATCAACATTACAATAGATATGAATGTAACATGATTTGGAGTCAATGGAGTATACAAAAATGGAATCGTAAGTAAATAAGTCAGTTTTCTTCCTACATAGAAAGAAAACCAATCATCTTTACATTGTTCCTTTTTTTCCGGTGGCATTGCCTTATTTTCAACATCTTTGTAAGTAATCATCAGATTATATCTCCTTATGTATATTAAACAAAACACGCTGCTTATAGAAAGAAAGCCAATCTCCTGACTATAAGAAGGTAAAAATTTCTATATCTATTTATTTTTTTTATTCTGAGTAAACATTAAAAAATATTAAACAAAAAAAATCCATCAGCGGACACTCCCGTTGAAAACGAAAAAAAGAGACGCAAAAGGATGGTGCTGTGCATGCTGCCGAAACAAGCTATACGACTCAATCATCCGCTGAACACTGTATGGATACAGTATCTTTTAGTATAAAGCATTTATATAGTAAAAACAATTAGGTTTTGTGAAAAAGTATGTAGATTTAGTTGAGATATCGGAGAATGTGACAGTTTTCGCAGTAGGCGCTGGAGCGGCGAGCAAGGTTGTTTCAACAACCTTGCGAGGCAACCGGAGGCGGCGGATTTCGCCGCCGAGACAATATGTTGTGTCTCCTATTTGCAGAAACATGGATTTAGCTGCAAAATTAGGTAAGACAATAAATCTAATTTGTAGCATTACCAAAATGCAAAAGGAGACACAACATGGAAAG
>JAEEGL011186702.1_pt1 | contig 14116 bp, 6 predicted proteins | sample 9134231 | NCBI WGS metagenome assembly JAEEGL01 (sample SAMN16246548, study PRJNA631951) | gut metagenome | biome: gut microbiome; feature: rumen; material: fiber-attached | host: Bos | place: Iran: Karaj | collected 2018-10 | reverse complement strand
GTGATTTCGCCGCCGCTTATCTTGATATTCCCGGCTCCGCCGCGATAGCCGCCGCCGATACCTGCGGCGTCGTTGCCGCCTGTGGCGTTGATCACGCCTCCGGTGATGGTGACGTTCGCGGACCCGCCGTACCCGCCGCCTATGCCGGCAGCGGAAACGTCTCCCGTGGCGTTGATCATGCCACCGGTGATAGTAATATCAATGGAATTACTTGAATATCCGCCACCGATACCGGCGCCGCCGTTGCTGTAAAGATCACCTTCATTTTCACCGCTGGACGCGGTGATCGTTCCGCCCGTGATGATGATGGATCCGCCTGACGTGTAATCCGCGGACCCGATACCCGCGGCTTCTCTGCCTCCGTGGGCGGTGATGACGGTATTGTCACCGGAGATCGAAATATCTCCGGGGTCGGGGTAGAAGTTGGCTCCTCCTCCTCCTCCGATACCCGGGCATCCGTAGCCGCCGGAAACGGTTATGACGCCTCCGGAGATATCTATTGTTCCTCCGTCGTGGTTGTATCCGGATCCGATGACGGCTCCGCCGCCGCGTTCATAGCTACCGCAGCTTGCGTCAATGGTTCCGCCTGTTATGACGATAGACGCGGTCGAACTGTTCGTGCTGCCGCCTATGGCCGCAGCGCCTGATTGCCCGTAAACGGTAAGTTTGCCGGCGTTGATCGTGACCGTACCCTGTGTATCGGAGTACCCTGCGGTCCCGATGCCTGCACTGTAATATTCGCCTCCCGTAGCGTTTATGACGCCTCCGTTGATCGTGATGTCTCCGGTGGTCCCTCCTTCGCCGGTGCCGCCGATTCCGGCGGTATAGTTGCCGGATCCTGTGCTGACGAGAGTCCCGGTGCCTTCCTCCTGCTGCCAGATCGTCAGTGAAGCGCCCGCGGGAACTCCTATACCTTGGGAAGCAGTCAGCGTGGCTCCGTCGCAGAGGATGAGATTCACACTGCCGTTTGTTGCGATACGAGTATTGATCGTCACGTTTTCCTTTACGGCGTACCAGCCCGCGTTGAAGGACCGGGTCTCCGACGTGACCGATTCCGCCATGGCGGGAGTCTGCGCCTCCCCCGCGGCGTCCACGTAGGGGACGCCCTCAAGGGTCGGAGCGTAGATTATAACGTTGGCCGAGGGCATCACTATGGTGTAGTAGGGACCGTCTCCGGTCAGAGTACCGTCGCTTGCCCTGAGCTCGCCGAAACCGGGATCCGTTCCGACGTATTCCGCTGTCAGAGAGACCGTCGTGCCCGCTTTGGCGGCGAAATGACCGTCGCAGACCATGGCGCCGTCATGCAGTTCGATGGTACTCGTCTCATACTTGAAGGTGTAAAGACCCGGATCGACGGTCACTTCCACGTCCGTGCCTCCGGTTACACTGTACCCTACGTCGCCCGCGTTGCCCCAGTTTCTTGCCGGGCTGCCCTTCAGGCCGCTTGTGTGTATGACGTTGGTGAAAGTGCGCCCGGCGGTGTCGCCGAGACCCACGGGGTTTACGCCGCCGCCGGTGTAGGTACCGCACTCAAAGCAGTTGATCATGGTGACCGTGGCGGAGTCGCTCCAGCCCCAGATGCCGCCGACGTTGTCGCCGCCGGTGACGGTTCCGGTGAACGCCACGCCCTCCAGGATCGCAGTGGAGTCGAGACCGTGTCCGATCACGCCGCCTCCGTACTGCCCGGTAAGGTCGATCTCCGCTTTGACCAGCACGTCGGTGACGGTGTTCTCGCCTTTCATGGCGCCGACGAGGCCGGCCGCGTGCTGGTGGCCTGTTACCTTGCCTTCGATCACGAGGCCGCTGATGCTCGCGTCGGTTATGAAGGAGAAGGGAGCGCTGTAACGCTGTTCGCCCTCGCCCGTTATATTGACGATCAGGGTATGACCGCCGCCGAGATAGGTTCCTTTAAAGGGCTTTGCTTCGCTGCCGATCATCGTCGTGACTCCGGCGATATCGGCCGTCTGGACGAAGTATTTGCCGGAAGTGTCGCCCTCGGAAGTGAAACGGACAAGCTCGTTCCAGTCGTCGATTGTGGCGATCTCGTAGGGATTGTCTTCGGTTCCCTCGCCTCCGAGGTCGGCTGTGATCAGGTTGCACCACGCGCAGTGGCCGTTGCTGTTTCTGTGTGGGTCGCAGGACTCGATCTTCACCCAGCCGCCGCGGCAGGTGCCCTCGCGGTCCGCGTAAAGGACGGGCTCCGTCGCTTCGGAGGAGTTATACACTCCGAGGCCGTCGGAAATGACGAGGTCTCCGCTGTTGCTGTTATGCTGGCCGTGTCCGATCGCCTCGGTGTCGTAGCCTGAGGCGGTGACCGTTCCGCCGGTGATCGTGACTTTGCCTCCGGCGGAGCCGTTTGCACCGCCGATTCCGGGGGCTCTGTGCCCGCCGTTGGCGAAAACGGTGCCCTCATTGATGGTGACGGTGCCGCCGTTTCCGCCGTTGCTCGTGGTGCCGGAGTCGCCGGATCCTCCTCCGCCGCCGATGCCTGCCGCCCAGGAGTAGCCGTTGGCGGTGATGACGCCTCCGTTGATGGTGACGGTTCCGCACGTCTCTTTCGAGCCGCCTCCGATACCGGCCCGACCGGACACTTTGTTTCCGTAAATGTCGTTGCCGGTGGCGATCAGCTTGCCCGCGACGTTTTCGTCGTAGCTCTGAGCCCAGATCGTCAGACTTTCGTTCTCGCCTACGTTGATGCCGGAGGTTGCGTTCAGCGTAGCGCCGTCGCAAAGGATGAGATTGACGTCTCCCGTGACCGTTATACGGCTTTCTATGGTGGCGTCAGCCTTCAGCACGTACCAGCCTGTCTCAAGGGCCGTCTGATCGACGAGCTCCGTGTAATCCGTGCATTCCTTTACGGGATTTGACGAATCCGTGGGATCAAGATATGAGTTCTCCTGCACCGGATTCTTTGAGAAATTCGCCGTGAGGGTACGGTCGCCCTCGGCGGTGAAGCTGTATGTCGTCTCGGTACAGACCTCCGCGTCGTCCTCCGTCCAGTTGACGAAGGAATAGCCTCTTTTCGGTGCGGCGATCAGTGTGACCGTCGCGCCCTGCTCGTACGTTCCCGCGCCGGAGACCGTGCCGCCTTTCAACGGTTCGGCCGAGGCCGAGATCGTGTAGCGGGACGTGGGTATAAGCTCAAAGTTCGCCGTGAGGGTACGGTCACCCTCGACGGTGAAGCTGTATGTCGTCTCGGTGCTGACCACCTCGCCGTTCTCCGTCCAGTTAAGGAAGCGGTAGCCGTTTTTGGGCGCGGCGGTCAGAACGGCCGTCGTGCCTTCTTCATAGGTGCCCGCTCCGGTGACGGTACCGCCGTTCGCCGGTTCGGCAGAGGCGGATATCGTGTACCGGGATGAGGAGATCGGCTCAAAGTTCGCGGTGAGAGTCCGGTTCGCCGAAGCGGTGAAGGTATATTCCGCGTTCGTACTGACCTCCGAGCCGTTTTCCGTCCAGTTGACGAAGCGGTATCCGTCGTTCGGAAGAGCGGCCAGGGCAACCGTATCGCCCTCCTTATATTGTCCTCCGCCGATGGCAAAACCGCCCTCCTCGGGGGAGGCAGTCGCGGTGACGGTGAAAACGGGAGAGAAGGCCGCCGCCACCACCACGTCGTAATCCGGCATCACGAAGCTGTTGCCGGAGACAGGCTGCATGTTGTAGGTGGTCTGTCCCTCTACGTATTCGGCGATCAGGAAGGTGTCAAGCGCGTAGCCTCCTGCGGGCTCCGCCTTAAGCTCCACGGTCTGACCGGCCGTGTACATGACCTGAGGCGATACGATCGAGAAGGAACCGCGCGTCGGCTGGTAATCATAGGTGAAGATCCTGCGTGTTCCCTGCTGGAAGGCCGCGATCACCAGGATGTCCGTCCGGGGCGGCGTGGTATAGGAGGCGTCGCGGGAGAGTATATCGCTGTTTGTGCCGTCCTGCCACTGCCACCACAGGAAGCTGTAGCCCGGGGCGGGGGACGCCGTAAGGGTGACGTCGCCGTTGTCCTCAAGGACGGTCCGGACCTCGCCTGCATCCGTCGAGGGATATACGAACCCCAGTACCGCCACAAGAAGAGTGTCCTTTTGCGGGACGAAGACGAAGGGATTGGTCGCGCCGAGCACCTGCGACGTTCCGGTAGACTGGTCGTAATCCACCCAGTATAGGAGGGTGTAGTTCTCGGAGGGGACGACCTCGGCTGTGACCTCTCCGGTCTCTTCGTTCAGACTGTGGTTCAGAGACCCCTTTCCAGACGGGAACATCCCGAACGTCACCTCGGCGCCGGGGATCGGCGCGAATTCCACGTTGATATCGGCGTCGTAATCCGCGGGGAAGGTGACGACGTTGCCGGAAGAGGTCCAGCCCTCGGGTACACCTGTAATGTGGCTGGCGTAGTAACCCGGGTCGGGCCGGATCGTCAGCGTCACCTCGTCTCCCTCAAAGTAAGGGCCTCCGGGAGAGAGGGATGCTGTGCCGTGAGACCCGCAGGAGACGTTGATATTGACGGAATACAGCGCACGCGCCCACGTGTGGTAGGCAGGCATGGTGAATTTTCCGTCGCTTCCGATGCGCTCCCAGGTCACGGAGTCGGCCAGACCGTCCACGTCCCGGCCGATCTCATAGGCGATGCTCCTCCCGTCCTCGGGCGGCGCGACCAGCGTGACTTCTGCGCCGGGAGCGTATGAGTCGGCTTCGGGGAGCACGACCATTTCCAGAGGACGGTTGACGTAAACGAAATGCTCCCCGTCCCTGATGAAGACAGCGTCCCATTCGCAGTAGCTCTCGGTGAGTACCGTGGAATACTGTCTGTCGTAGGAGAATTCATCGGTCTCGTAATTCACCCACCACATAAACTGATATCCGCTGTTTGGTGTGGCGACAAGAGTGATCCTCTGTCCCACGTAATGGGGAGCGGGGGGATAAGCCGCTATTATGCCGGCGGAACGTGTAGGCGTTATGAACAGATTGAGTGTACAGGGGTCGCCTGTCGCGTTGAGCTCCGCCGTGCCTGCGCTGCGTTTGCCGGAGGATTTCGTGACGAGACGGTCTGCCCGGCGGGTCAGAGAGGCGGCGCTCCCCGGTTCCTCCGCCGACGACGCCTCCGCCGTATCGACTGTGAACGTCGGAACCAGACCGACGTCCGGCTCCTTGATCAGACCGACGTCGACGTCCGCGGCGGTGACTTCGCCGCCGACGGCGTTCACCGGTCCGTCGATCTCGATACGCCGCGCGGCGCCGGACACGTCCTTTGCGGCGGTGTCGGAATACGTGACCTCGTCCTGTGCCGCTCCCGTCGACAACGCAGTCGCCGGCGTCATCGAAATCAGCATGAACAGGGCGAGAAAAATCGAAAGTGCTTTTCTGAGTCTCATACGGTACCTCCTTGTGTACTCCCTCTCTGTCGAATTGCGTCTTTAAAATATGCATGAATATTCATGATATGGCATATTCTTCTATTATTATACATCTATTAATATGTCAATTCAAGTACAAACCGTATTTTTTTACGATTGTCACAAGAAAATAGCCGGGAGTTTTTGTTCCCGGCCTTGTATTTTGTTGTGATTGACGAAAAGAGGATCAATCCTCTTCTTCGTCCTCCTCGTCCTTTTCCTTCCTCCTCGGTTTAAGTATCGCGGTCAGCGCTATGTTTCCGCTCTCGCACGCCTCTTTGAAGGCGGCGAACCGCGCCTCATCCGAAACGTTATTCCTCAGCATAGCTACAAACGGGATATTCCCGTCGCGGACCGCTTTTATTAAAAGCTTTTCCGCAAGATCGGCGCTTATTCCGCTTTTCAGCACCGCGAACATTGCGATGTTCCCGCTGTCATACGTATCCCGTATGATTTTCTCTTCCTCCTCGGCGGTGAGTGAGAGCGGGGAAAGGTCGATCCTGTCCCTGTCGCTGTCAACGGAATCGGGGTAATCGATTTTGCCGAACAATTCTTTGTTTTTCTCCGCCTCAAGGAGAGGAGAGACTGCGTTGAACTCATCCACGGTCAGTTTTTCCTCCACGGGTTTTCCTTCAATGATCGACGAGATCTTTTTGTCTCCTATTATATCGTCCACCGTGACTCCCAGTTCCCCGGCGAGGGCGCCGAGGTTTGAGATGTCGGGCATGGCGATCCCCCGCTCCCAGTTCGAGACCGCCTGATAGCTTATGCCGAGCCTGTTTGCAAGCTCCATCTGTGTGAGTCCGGCGTTTTTCCTCATAAGTGATATACGCCTGCCCACGTCTTCCATTTTGAACATTGTTTTATCCTCCGAAAAATCATTTTAATCAGCTGACGTGTTCAGTATATCATGCCCCGCGCGATTTTTCAATAAATCAGTGATTGAGTCGTCTGAAACAGGGCGGTCGGAGTCGTCCTCAATCGAAGATTGAGATTTCTCCATTTTTGCTATTGCAACCGGCTCCCGGACGGTGTAAAATGTATGTGTCAAGAAAACGGAGGTGACTTTGATAATGGATTTCCTTGAAATAGAACAGGCGGCGTACGCCGCCGCGCATGAGCTGTGCGCGGCAGCGGGGCTCGCCGAAGGGCAGGTGCTGGTGGTGGGATGCTCCAGCAGCGAGATCGTCGGAGGCCGTATCGGCAAGGCGTCGAGCCCCGAGGCGGCGGAGGCGGTATACCGCGGTGTGTCCCTGGCCGCGGCGGAGGTCGGCGCGTATATCGCCGCCCAGTGCTGCGAGCACCTGAACCGGGCGATCATAATTGAAAGAGAGGCGCTCCGCGGCGCCGCGGTCGGGGAGATCGTGAACGCGGTCCCACAGATCCACGCGGGAGGCTCGTTCGCCGCCGCCGCATACGCCGACATGAGCGATCCCGTAGCCGTGGAGGAGATCCGCGCCGACGCCGGGCTGGATATCGGCTCGACCCTCATCGGGATGCACCTGAAGCGAGTGGCGGTACCTGTTCGCCTCGGCGTCCGGTCCATCGGAGAGGCTCCCGTCACCGCCGCGAGAGTCAGACCGAAGTTCATCGGCGGCAGCCGGGCCGTCTACGACGAAAAACTTATGTGATTGCCTCTCCGGTCAAGGCGCGACAAACGAATATATCTTTTTTGAAAGGGAAGAATCAAATGAAAAAATATTTGGCCATTTTTCTGTGTCTCGTTATGGTCGTTCCGGCCCTGACTGCCTGTTCGAACGGGAAGGGCAAAAAAGGCGACAACGGGATCGGAGAAAACGACGATCAATACACAGTCTACGTAAAAGAGCTGGCCGGCGAGGTGAACGTGGAGGGGCAGACCTTCACCTACATTGGACGCGGAGGAGAAAACTTCCCGATCAAGAACGAGGAAACCGGCGATATAAGCAGCGACGCTCTGTACTACCGTCAGAGAGATCTGGAGGTCATTTTCGGGATCATCTGGGAACCGGTCATAACCGAGATCGGACCTGACACTGCAGACTCGGTGATCAACGACGTTATGGCGGGCGGAGACTCGTACGATCTGGTCCACGGCTCCACTCAGACGGGGGGGCAGGATCTGCTCAGAGCCGGGGGGGTCCAAAGCGTGGACGGTCTGGATTACGTAGATCTGTCGAACGAGTGGTGGATAAAGGAAATGCAGACCGACTACTCGATAAAAGGGCGGACGTTCTTTCTCACCGGTCCCATTGTGGCAAACAACTACTGCGACACGACCTGCATGCTCTTCAACAAGAGCGTCACCGAAATGTACGGAATAAACGACGCCGATCTTTACCAGACGGTGAAGGACGGCGACTGGACCATCGATAAGATGTTCGAGGTGGCGTCGGCAGTTCCCGAAAACACTTCCGGAACGGGAGTGTGGCGCTACGACGAGCCCCCGGGGTTCGACTTCATCCTGACCTCCGGCTACAAGATCACGAAGTTCGACGAGGAGGGAGCTCCCTACGTGGAGGACAAACTTCCCGTCGAGTATTCAGATCTTGCGGACAAACTTTGCCCCGTGTTTTCCGATGACACCCAGACCATCAACGTCAAGTACAGGAAAGGCGAGGAGGCCGAGAAAAAGTACGGAAACGCGGATCTCCGCACACTGTTCATCAACAACCGCGCTCTTTTCAGATTCGGCACCACCGAGGGAGCGCTCCTTATGCGTAACGAGGACGTCGTATTCGGCATTCTCCCTTATCCGAAGGTCGACAGCAATCAGAAAGAATACTGTTCCTATGCCCGGATGGGTCAGGACAGCGCGGTCTATATTCCGAGGACCGTAAAATCTATGGAACTCACAGACGTTATCACCGAGGCCATGGGCGCGCTCAGTCAGAAATACATCAAAGCGGCGTACTACGAAAAACTGCTCAAAGGGCAGAGCGTATTCGATTTCGAGTCGTCCGAAATGCTTGACCTCATTTTCAGTACCAAGGTCTACGATCTGATCGCTCTGTACTCGGGTGCTGATTTCGAACAATGGGGCCAATTTCTGGACACTCTCAACGACTCCATCCAGTTCGACAACAGCAACATGGCCTCCGGATACGCGGGAAGCGCCTCGCTGACCAACCTCTTTGCAAAACAGCTTGTCAAGGCCGTGGACAAAATAGGATAGTGAGATCAGACGAAAAAACGAGCCCTCCCGTGATTTTTTTGCGGGAGGGATTTTCGTGTTGCTTTTTTTCTCCATCGGGAGTATAATTGTCACGGATCGATCAAAAGCAAACGCAAAATATGAAATTCATACTTGTGAAAGGAAAAAACAAATGAAAAAGATACTTGCGATTTTCCTCTGCCTTGCGATGACTGCTGCGGTATTTGTTTCCTGCTCGAAAAAAGAAGACACTCAGCAGAATAAGGTTGCCGACAACGAGTACACTCTGTACGTCCAGGATCTGTCGAAGAGCGTCGACTTTGCCGGCGAGACGTTTGTTTTTATTGGAAAGGATGACGGGAATTTCCCGGTAAAAGACGAAGAGACCGGTGATATCGGAAGCGACGCTCTTTACTACCGTCAGCGTGATCTCGAGGACTTTTTCGGCATATCCTGGGAACCTGTCAAGACAGAAAAAGGACCCGATACTGCCGACTCGGTGATCAACGACGTCATGGCGGGCGGAGATTCATACGATCTTGTTCACGGGTCGACGCAGACGGTCGGACAGGAACTGCTGAGATCCGGAGTCGTCCAGAGCGTCGACGGTCTGGACTACGTGGACCTCTCGAACGAGTGGTGGATCGAGGCGGTACAGACGGATTACTCGATCAAGGGACAGTCTTTCTTCCTGACGGGGCCCATTGTGGTCAGCAATTACCGTGACGCGACCTGCATACTGTTCAACAAGTCCGTGACCGCAATTTACGGGATCAACGACAGCGATCTGTACAATACAGTCAAAGAAGGGAACTGGACGATCGACCGTATGTTTGAGTTTGCGAGCGCTGTTCCTTCCAACACCTCAGGCGCCGATGGCGTATACCGCTATGACGAACCCGGGGGATACGATTTTATTCTTACATCCGGGTACAAACTGACCAAGTTCAACGAAGAGGGCGAGCCATATGTGGAGTCGGCTCTGCCGAGGGAGTATTCAGACCTGTCGGATAAGCTGTGTCCCGTGTTCTCTGACAACAATCAGTCCATTTTCACAAACTACAAGAAGGGTGAAGACGCAGAGAATAAATACGGCGTTCAGGAGTTAAAACAACTGTTTGTCAACGACCACGCGCTCTTCAGGTTCAACTACACGGAGGATGCGCTCAATATGCGTGTGGAAGAAGTGGAGTTCGGAATCCTTCCTTACCCGAAGCGTGACGACAGTCAGGAAAACTACTGCTCCTACGCAAGGATGGGAATGGACAGCGCCGTTTATATCCCGAAGAGCGTAAAATCTATTGAGATGACCGACGTTATCACGGAAGCGATGGGCGCGCTGAGCCAGTATTACGTAAAGAATGCGTATTATGAAAAACTGCTGAAGGGGCAGAGCGTGTTTGACAGAGAATCCTCCGATATGCTCGACATTATCTTCAGCACAAAGGTTTACGATATGATCGCTCTGTACTCCGACGCGGACTACAACCAGATGGGCGAATATCTCTCGACCCTTGACAACGCCATCAAGTATGACAACGGAAATCTTGCGTCGGGCTACGCCGGAAGCGCGGGATTGACGAACCGGCTGGCACAGATGCTTGTCAAGACGGTCGACAAGATGGGCTGATTCCCGCGACGAATCGAAAATCCCTCTCCTGCCGTCCTGCAGGAGAGGGATTTTTGTCTTGATTTTTCACGTCCGCGGGAGTATAATGACGTATGTCGGATAAAGCATTGTCCGCAAGGAAGTACGGAAAGGAATCAAGACTATGCAATTTAAGACTGAACTCCATTGCCACACCTCTCTCGCCAGCGGCTGCTCCGACGAGAGCGAGCGGGACACGGTGGAGAAATACATAGAACACGGCTACACGACTCTGGTGCTGACAAATCATTTTCATCAGGGGGAGATCGATTCCTGCGGGGGAGGTTACTACGACGCGGTGGACCGCTTCTACGAGGCGTACCGGCTGGCGCAGGAGGCGGCGGCGGGCAGGATCAACGTCCTGTGCGGCATGGAGATCCGCTTCACGGAGTGCGACAACGACTACCTGGTGTTCGGCATGACCGAGGAGTACGTCAGAGCACACGAGAACATCCACGACAACGACGTCCGCGACGCTCACGAGATGTTCCGAAGGGACGGTATCCTCCTCATCCAGGCGCACCCCATGCGCAACAGGATCCGGATCGTGAATCCCGCGTATCTTGACGGGATCGAGGTCTTCAACGGACACAACGCCGTGTTCTCCCGCAACGAGATGGCGGAGGCGTGGTACGAATACAACAAACGGTTCTACCCGAATCTCATAAAGACCTCCGGCACCGACCACCACGACGACTGGCACAGACCCAGCGCCGGGATCCTGACCGACGAGCCGGTCAGGACCATGGATCAGCTTGTGGCGACGCTGAGATCGGGGAACTACGAGCTGATAAAGCGGCCCGATATCGCCAAAAAACACCCCGACGAATAAAAAATAGCCGCTGCACCTCGGTGCAGCGGCTTTTTTTTATTCGCCAAGCAAGGCAAGGAATTCTGTTTCGTTCAGCACGGTGACGCCCAGCGCCTCCGCTTTCGTCAGCTTCGAGCCGGGCGACTCGCCCGCAACGACGTATGACGTCTTCTTCGACACGGAGCCGGTCACTTTGCCGCCTCTCTCTTCTATCTTCGCCGTCGCCTCGTCCCTCGTCATGGTCGACAGCGTTCCGGTGAGGACGAAGGTGGAGCCGCTCAGCACCCCGACTGCGTTCCTCGCCGCCTCGCGGCGGGCGATCTCCTCCTCCGACAGATCGGTCACCACTCCGTAGGAGCGGAGCCGGTCCACCAGCTCGCGGGTCTCGGGCAGGGAGAAGAACTCCACGATCTTCGATGAGGTGACCTCGCCCATGTCGCGGACGCGCATGATATCCTCCGCCGTCTTGTCGAACAGCGGCGTGATCCCGCCGAACTCGGCGATCACCGCCTCGGAGGCGGATTCCCCGGTGTGGCGGATCCCGAAGGCGTACAGCAGGCGGGCGGGACCCGCCTCTTTCGATCGTTCGATGGCGTCGATGAGATTCTGCGCCGACTTGTCACCCATACGGGGCAGGGAGGCGATCTGCTCCGCCCGGAGCGCGTATATATCGGCCACGTCCCCGACGAATCCCTCGTCGATAAGCAGCTTCACCACCGCGGGACCCATTCCCTCCACGTTCATGGCGTCCCGGGAGGCGAAGTGGACGATCCGCCGCTCCCGCTGTGCGGGGCAGAGGGGGTTGATGCATCTGACGGCGCCGCCCTCGGCGTCCTCGCCGTCCTCCTCGTCGGGATCGTCCCGCACCAGCATTTCTCCGCATGAGGGACACCTCTCCGGGAAGCTGAACAGCCGCTCCGCGCCTGTCCTCTCCGACGGAACGGAGCCGATTATCTCCGGTATGATGTCTCCCGCCTTCTGGACGATCACCGTGTCGCCGATGCGGACGTCGCGGGACCTTATTATGTCGATATTGTGCAGCGTCGCACGGGAGACGGTGGTTCCCGCCAGGCGCACGGGCTCAAGAATTGCGGTGGGCGTCAGGACGCCCGTCCTGCCCACCTGGATCTCCACGTCGACGAGTTTCGTCTTCTTCTGCTCCGGCGGGAACTTGAACGCCACCGCCCATTTCGGGGTGCTTGTCCCCTCGCCGAGGGTCCGGCGCATTTCGAGGGAGTCCACCTTCACCACCGCGCCGTCGATGTCGTAGGGCAGCCCGTCGCGCTCCTCTCCGATGGAGCGGACGGCGCGGATTATCTCGTCTCCGTCGCCGGTCAGCGCCGCGATCCCGATGTTCGGGAATCCGAGCTTGCCGATCTTGTCGATAGTCTCGCTGTGAGTTTTCGGCGCGTGTCCGTCCTCCCACAGGTCGCCGGTCTGATAGTTGAATACGAATATATCGAGGGCGCGGAGGGCGTCTCCCGCGGAGTGGAGCCGCCGCAGAGATCCCGCCGCGGCGTTGCGCGGGTTCGCCCACAGCTTTTCTCCCGCCGCTTCCTTTATCTCGTTCATCTTCTCAAAGTTTTCCCGGGGCATGTAGACCTCGCCGCGGACGACAAGATCGAGCTTCTCCGGCAGGGCCCGGGGAATGGACGGGATCTGCAGCACGTTCTCCGTCACGTTCTCGCCCACCTGACCGTCGCCGCGGGTGGCGCCGAGAGTCAGACGTCCCCCCTCGTAGGTCAGCGCCACGGAAAGCCCGTCGATCTTCGGCTCCACGGTGAATTTAATCTGCTCCCGCGGGTATCCCGCCTCAAGGAGCTGATCCGTCACGCGTGTGACGAAGGCGAGAAGCGAATCCTCGTCGAATACGTCGGTGAGACTGCCGAGAGGGACCGCGTGGCGCACCTTCTCGAATTTCTCGGACGCCGCGCCGCCCACCCGGTGAGTGGGGGAGTCAGGGCTGTCCAGCTCCGGGAACGTCCGCTCGATTGTCTTCAGCTCCTCGAACATCATGTCGTACTCGTAGTCCGAGATCACCGGCGCGTCGCCGTTGTAGTACAGATCGGAATGATACCTTATGAGGCGCACCAGCTCGTCTCTCCTGTTTTTTGCCTCTGCGGCGGATCTGAAAGCCACTTCCATTTTTTCCTCCTTGAGGTAGACGATTGTCTAAAGTTTCGTTCGTAAAGCTTGTTTTATGCAAATGCCTACAGATTTTCCTCGTTCTTATCCCATTCGGGTGTGTAGTCCTTCACGGAGGACGACCGCTCCTGCATGAAGCCGTCAAACCCCAGCTCAAGCGCGACCCGGCGCACCTCCTCGTATTCGAAGGTGGTGACCCGCCGCCGCATGGCTCGGTCGAGGGCGGGATCGCCGCATCCTCTGAAAAAATCGGGCGTGTACTGGCTCATCAGCGACAGAAGGACGTTTTCCGTCCCCGCCGCGTCCGCTACGGCGCGGAGAACTTTTTCGGAGTCGCGCCGCAGGCCGGGCAGAACCAGGTGGCGCACGATGACGCCGCTTTTTATCATGCCGTCGCCCCCGAAAGCGGGCTTGCCGGCGATCCTCACCATCTCGCGGAGGGACTCCGCCGCGTATTTTGCGTAATCCTCCGCTCCGGCGAGGATCTTTGATACCGCCGGATCGAAGAACTTGAAATCCGTGAGAAAAACGTCAGCCGTGCCGGCGAGGGCGCGGATCGTCTCCGCCTTCTCGTATCCGCCGGTGTTCCACACCACGGGGATCGTGAGCCCACGCCGTCTCGCCTCTCCCGCGGCGGCGATTATCCGGTCCGTGAACGGGGTAGGGGACACGAAATTGACGTTGTGCGCGCCGTCACGCTGAAGGTCCAGCATGATCCGGCAGAGTTCGTCACCGTCGATCTCCCGTCCGGCGCTCCCCGCCGCGGAGGGGCGGCTGATCTCGCCGTTCTGACAGAACGCGCACCCCAGCGGGCACCCGGTGAAGAAGATCGCGCCGCTCCCGCGGGAGCCGGAGATCACCGGCTCCTCGTAAAAGTGGAGCATCACCCGGGCGATCCGCATCCGGTCGGTACATCCGCACCGTCCGGGCCCCTTTTTCCGGTCCGCGCCGCACCTGCGCGGACACATGACGCATCCGTTTTCTGACTCGGTCATATTTTC
>JAEEGL010816642.1_pt1 | contig 14116 bp, 9 predicted proteins | sample 9134231 | NCBI WGS metagenome assembly JAEEGL01 (sample SAMN16246548, study PRJNA631951) | gut metagenome | biome: gut microbiome; feature: rumen; material: fiber-attached | host: Bos | place: Iran: Karaj | collected 2018-10 | reverse complement strand
TCCTGATAAAAATTTTTAAATTTATCAATTGAAGATTTTATAAAAGTTATTCTAAATTCTTCATTTCTTTTAATTTCTTCATTTAATTTTTTATAGTCTTCATTTAATTTATCAACTTTAAAATTAAATTGTTCTAATTCATATTTATATAATAATTCATTTGCTTTTGCATTTGAATTCATTTCTATTAAATTATCATTAACTTCTTTTTTAACATTTGATAATTGTTTATTTTGAGATTCAAAAAAAGAATAATCATATGATAATTTATAATAATTATTTTTGGTATATTCTACTTTTTTTTTATAAAATTTATATTCTTTTATTATTTTTGCATAACGATATAAATTATCTTGATAAATTGAATGTTGAGTTATTTTAAATTGTTCTAAAGGTGATATAATATCAATTATTATTTTTGATAAAACATTTTCAGTATTTTTCATTATTGGAAGAAAATTTTGAAACATACCATTTATATTTGTTAGTAATATTGAATCATGTGCTATTATGTCAGGATTTTTTAATTTTTCTTTAAAACTATTTATTGATTCTTGATAATTTTCTACAAATATTTGAAAAAAATTTGATAATCTTCTTATTTCTATTAAATTAATTTGAGATGATTGTAATAGTTTATTATTTTCACTTTCAAAATTTAAATTTTCCATTTTTTATTATTTTACAAATTAAATAAATTTAAAAAAACAATTCAAATTATATTTTACAAGTTTTAAATATTATAAAAAAAATAATAAATATAAATTATTATAATTATAAAATAAGAACTAAAAAAATATGAATATTCAGAGAGATACATTTTCTCATCTAAAAAGAAGAATATCAGATAATTCATTTTTAACTACTCAAAACAATCTTAAATCAAAATTAGATTCAATAAATAAAGAAATAAAAAGTTCAAGAATTCGTTATGGAAGTTTAGATTTTAATAAACAACAATACTTAGAAAATCAAAAAAATTATTTATCAACTAAAGTTCATAGAAACTTAGCATCAATGACTTATATTGATATTGATCCCTCAAATTTTACAATTAAAAATTATATAAAAATATTAAAAAAAGATCCAACAAAAAGAACATTAGAAGAATCAAGTATAATAAAGCATTTTATAGAAAATTCAAATTTAAAAAATAAATTAAAAAAAGATGGAATTGAACAATCAAATTTTGAGAAAATGGCAATAATATATTCAACATATGTTAAATATGAACATTTTGAAAAGAATCATATTATTTATCGAAATGATGATCCTTCTGAAATGATTTATATTGTTCTAACTGGAAGAGTAATTTTATCTACTCCAGAACAAAGAAATGAAAATATAACTGGTTATGAATATTATTGTAAATTAATTGAAATGGAAAATAATTTAGATGATTCTTTACTTAGAAAAACTATTGGTATAAATAAACCAATTATTAAAATTGATTATAATGATTTTAAAAGAATGAAAAATATACTTTTGAAAATTATTTCTCAAAGAAAAGGTTTTTTAAAAATAACTAAAGAAGATTTACAAAATTTAAAAATTGATTTAAAAGAAATTGATATTAATTTTGACAAAATGTCAAAAAATGAAATTAGTGATAAAATAAATGATTATATATTAGAAGTAACATTAGAAGATTGTCAAAAATATGAAATTTTATTAGATAAAAAAAGAAAAAAAGATTTGATTATTTATTATTATCAAGATAAAGAAGATGCATCATGTGGAAATTATTTTGGAGATTGTGAAAATTATAAATATTTAGAAAGAGCAATAGCTTATGAAGATACTGAATTATGTTTATTAAAGACTAATATTTATAATGAATACTTAGAAAGTGAAGGTGGAAAAATAAGAATAAAAGATTTAAATTTTTTATATAATTCATTTTTTTTTTCACAAATTTCAAAAAGGAAATTTGAAAGAGAATATTTTCCTTTATTTATGAAAGAATTATTACCAAAAGGAACTATTTTATTTAAAGAAAATTCACCAGTAAAATATATTTATTTTATTAGTAATGGAAATATTGAATTATCAACAACAAAAAGTGTTTTAGAAACACATGCTTTTATTAAATATTTAAATAATATTCAAGATGAAGATAATAATACTCATTTTGTAAGTGATGATTCTTTTTTTCCTAATTTAATAAATCATCCTAATCAAATTTTAAATGATTTATCAAAAAATAATTTAAGAAGAATTTTTATTTATGATAAAAATGAAATGTTATCTGTAATTCCTTTTTTTTATGGAATGAATAATTTTTTTACTGCAATTGTTGATTCTGATGATGCAATACTTTTTAAAATGAGTGTAAATCATTTACCATTTATTTTAGCTTCAGAAGATGAAAAAACTTATATTTTATTGGAAAATATGTGTAGTCATCAATTAGATATTATTAAAAATAGATTTATTAATATAAATAATATTTCTTTAAGGGTTATTGATAAAAATTTTGTTGGGGTTTTAACTGAGAGAAAGGAAAGTTTGATTAAAGAAAAAAAACAAATTAATAAGAATAATATTATTTCTAATAAAATTGAATTGGATAATAAAAAAAGGATATTATTAAATGAAAATATTTTCAAAAATAATAGCATTAGAAATGTTAAAAGCATTAATTTACAAAATATTATAATTAAAGAAAATATGAATAATAACATTAATCAAAATATTTTTGAAAATATTTATAAAATGAAATCACAAAAGAAAAATAAAGAATTTAATGATAATTCAGTCCCAAAATTTGAAAGTTACGAAGATCGATTATATAAAAAAGTAAAAAAAAATATGTCAAATTCCCCCTTTTTAAATAATATAGAATTTGCTTCAAATTCACCGACATTTTATGAAGATATAATAGAAGAAAAAATAAAAAATAATTTCAATAAATCAAAAACTTCAACAGCATTTTTAACATCTCTAAATAATAATATAACAAATTATAATTATAGTATAAATAATAAAACAAATAATCATACATCACAAAGTACTTTCTTTAATAATACAATAAAAACATTATCATCTTTGAAAAATACTAGAAAAAATATTAAAAAAAATCATAATCATAATATTTCAATACAAAATTCAAATTTAGGTTCTTATAAATCTCCAATTACTTTAAAAAAATTACAAAAATATAAAGTTATTGATGATGGTGAATTTCCAGATTTAGATACTTATTTCTTTCATAAGAAAAAAAGAAAAAATTGGAGAAATGAACTTCAATCAAATAATCAATTACTATATTCTAGTGCTCCAAGAGAAACTGGTTCTGTTTTTAGAACACAATATAAATTTAATAAAAAATGCTTTAAATTAATTAATGAAAAGAAAATTATTTATAAAAGATATAAAGAGAAGTTAAATGAAAAATATAATAAAACTAAAAATTTTTAAATGTTCTTAAATATTCATATTATATATATATTTAATTGATATATTATTTTTTTTTGAAAAAAATATAAATCCATTTTTATAATTTCTTTTATTAATTTATAATAAAAAAAATATTTTACATAACATTAATTATATATTATATAATATATAATAAATTAAAATGATTCAAATCATTATCATTTTTGTTTTAATTTTTTTAAATAATACAATAAATTCTACTTTTCAATTAAAATATTATTTTTTATTTTGGTATTTATTAGGTTATAATAAAATCTTGATTTCAAAAATATAAAAACTGGAATTAACTTTATCATAAACTATTTTTGATTTCTTTTTTTTCTTTATAATCATCAATAAAATAAAGCTTATACAATAATTACTTTATAATATAATTTATTAAAAGATTAAATGTAAAATTTTTATTTTTTATAATTATTAAATGATATAAATAGAAATATCTTTTAATTATTTTTAAATATGGTGCTCATACTTAATAAAACAAATATCAATTTCCAATTTGAAAAATCTCAAATAAGAAGACAACAACAAAGAAAAGCAATTGAAATAATTTCTGATTTATTAACTGGAATATGTGAAGAAAGTAATAAGAATAAAGACAATAATTCAAGCTTTATTAAACCATTTTTATCGAAAAAAATCCCTTCAATTTCAATTTGTGATTTCTTAGAAAGAATTGTAAAATATACAAAAATGCAAGATTCAACTTTAATGTTAATTTTAATTTACATTGATAGATTTTGTGAAATAAATTATGTGAATTTGAATTTTTTTAACATTCACAAATTAATAATTGCTTCAATGATTGTTGCAATTAAATATAATGAAGATAATATTTTAAATAATGAATTTTATGCAAAAGTCGGTGGTGTTAGTAAAAAAGAAATTGATATTTTAGAATATGAATTTCTATCTCTTATTGAATTTTCTCTTTATGTTGATGAAGAAACTTTTCATCAATATGATAGATATGTTCAAAATAGTAATTTTGACTATTAAAAAACAGAAATAGTATTATTTGGTATAAATTTTATTTAAATTAGTTTATTGTGTTGCATTACGAATAAGTTTTCTTGTATATATATTTGTAATGCTAATATTATTTTATATAGGATTTTTTAATTTTATTCATTTAAATAAACTCAATAATAAAATTAATTATTTTTTTCATTCCATTAACTTAAAAAAGTTACGTGGATTAATTTAAATTAAAATTATTTATAATATTTTAACTATTTAAAAAGTGACAATTATCAAATCAAAAAATATTTTTTTGATTATTTAACAATTTATCAATATAACCTTGTTCTTCTTTTGAGAAACTATCATATGAGCTTGGTTGATTTATTTGTTCATTTTCTTTTATTTTATCTAAATTTTTTTTATAAATTTGATATTTACGCATATTTATTCCTTTGTTTGTGTTAAAAAACTTTTTATTATTATTATCCTTATTTTTTAAAAATATCATATTCATTATAAAAATAATAATAAAAGAAATAATATAAAAGATATATGAAAAGATTTTTAAATCTTTTTCATTCATTTTATTTTTTTCATTTAATTTTGATTCAACCTCAAATATTAAATTAATACTTCTAATATAATTTCTTAAAAAAAATTTAAATTCTTTAATCTCATCAAAAGAAATTTTTAACTCAAATAAAATTTTAAACATAGTTTCAATTGCCTTAAAATCTAATAGACAACTTTTCATAATTAATAAATTTTCATTAGATATGATTTTTATTATTTTTTGAATTTTATTAATTACTTTTAATGTATCCTTTTTTATTTCATTATTTAAATGTAGAATATCATTGTTATTATTTATACATTTTTCAGTAAAATTAATTAAATATTCTTTATCTAAATTAACATATTCAAACATAAATAATTTTTCATTTTTTAATTTCATAAATGATTTAAGTAAAATTGATTGTAAATAAAATAAGTTATTTAACTTATCATTCGAATACGTAATTCTATCTTCTAAGAAATCTAAATTATTTAATTGTTTATAAAACATTATATGAATATAAGATTTATAACCAGATAAAATTTTATATAAGAAATTCATTGATTTATGATTTTTAAAATTATTTTCATTAAAAATTGATTCCCAAAATAAACTTTCTTCATCTTTTAAAAGATTTTCTAATAAAGAATTATTATTCATATTTAAGTTTATAAATTTATTTTCACAAAAATTATTACCACCACATTTATCTATTATTTGAAAGTTAAAACATTTATTTCCATTTAAATTAGAAATATTAAATTCTTCTGGATAAATACCTTTTGTTAATTTATTTGTTATTAATTCCAATGTATCAATATCACATTCAATTTGTTCTTTAAATGAATATCCATTGTCATCGACAAGAGGAAAAATTGAATTAATATTTTCTTTTGATTTATATTTTTCAATTATAAATCCATATATTCTTATGATTATTATTAATAATCCAAGATTATATAATGTAATTTTTTTCCAAAAAGAATTAATCATTTTTTTAAATAATTAAAAATAATAATAATTTAATAAAATTTTAAAATAATTAAATAAAAAAATAATCAAAAAAAAATATAACAATCAACTTTAACTTATTATAGATAATATAATATAAAATATTAGAATCGAATTAAAGTCTAATAAGTAAATTGCTATAATAAATATTACATTTATTATTATTTTTCTTATTTAAAATTTGAAGATATTAATGTAATAAAAAAGGCAATAATATAATAATTAAAAACTAATCCCTATATTCAAATTATAATTATTAATAAAATAAAAACATTTATATAAATGAATAATTCAAAAAATGATAAAAAAATTGAAAAATTAAAAAAAAAAGTAAATAAATTAGAAATAAAATATGAATTAATAAAAGCTGATCTTCTATTTTATGATAGTAGAACAATGAATAGATATGATGCACATAAACTATACAAAAGTTTAATGGAAAATTATTTAAAAAACAAACAAAGAAAAAAGATTCCTAATAAAGCATCAATATCAGAATATTTACAAAGTAAAAAATTTGTAGCATTAAATAAAAAAAAGATATTGTCGAAAATAAGCAAATATACAAATGCAGATATTACAGATGAAGAATTAATAGAAGCTCAAATTAACAATCCAAATAATAACGAAAGAAGAAATAATTTAATCGACGAAACATGTGAAAAAATATTAAAAGAAACATTAACAGAACAAGAATATCATAATTTACTAATAATATTAGGAATAAATATAAAAAATAAAATAATATATGAAACATATAATCATCCAGAAAGATTTATTCCATTAAAAGAAGCTGAAAAAGCAGAAGAAACTTCAACATTATTTGTGAAAGGAATCTTATCAAAACTTTTAATAAAAAATAAAATAACAGTAGCAATAAAAAAAGAATATATAAAAGAAAATAATGAAATTGCCTTATCATTACTTCAAGCAATATCAACAGGAGATGCATTTAAAAGAATAATAATGTTAACATATAATATAAATGAAAAAAAAAATCCAGCATTATTAACAGATGAAGAAGTTCAAAAACAATTTTTAAATAAAAAAAGAACTCAATATTCTCAATCATTAAATATCCCAGAAAAGAATTTAAATATGTTAAAAATAGGATATAAAATATACTCATTGGAAATATCAAAAGATAACAATCAAGAAGAAAAAGAAGAAGAAGAAAAAGAAGAAGAAAAAGAAGAAGTAAAAGAAGAAGAAAAAGAAGAAGAAGAAGATAAAGAAATTTTATTAAATTTAAAGAAAAGTGATGAAGAAATATTTAATATAACATATAATTCATTATTAGCAGGATGTGAATTAACAGAAAATATGTTTGATAAAAGAGGTCATAAAATAAATAGATATGATTGGGGTAAACATAAAAAAAGAGGTCCACCAAATAATTTAAAAGATTATGATCCTCCAATAGGTTATATAGGATTTGGTTTAATAGCATCTCGTCAATATGATGATGGTGATGATACATGGTTAAGTTGTGAGAATGTTGAAGGTGAATGGTATATTGGATATCATGGAACAGGGAGTAATGAAGTTATTGGGAAAATTATTAATATGGGATTAGTACCTGGTGAATATCAAGATTATTATAATGAAAGAAATATTAATGAATTATCTAATGAAAATTTTCCTACATGTGGTAGAGGTGTTTATTTAACTCCTGAAGTTGATGAAGCTGAAGAATATAGTGGAAGTAAAAAAGGAATTATTTTAAATAATATACAATATGATCTTATTTTTATGTGTAGAGTTAATCCTTTTAAAGTTAGAATTGCTGATAAAGGGGATCCTGCTTATTGGGTTGTTGGTGGTGATAGTGGTGTTAGTAAAGAGGGATATAAAATTTCTGAAGAGTGTAGACCTTATAGACTTTTATTGAAGAAAACTCATGAAGATGATGTTGAGTTTAGTGAAAGTTAATTAGGGTTATTTGGGATTTTTTATTTTGTTTTTTTTTTTTTCTAAAAATTCATATATTTTTTTTTATTATTTATAATATGGTTTTTGGTTGCTTAAAATTGGGAATAATATGCAATCATTAAATTAAATATTATAATTTTTTATGAAATTATTTTTTTAATCTTTTTTAGAATGAATATGTTATATTAAGGAGTATTCATTATTTGTATTTTATTAAATAATTTGGGAATTTAATCTCTATTATTAAGTAAATTAACAAAAATGAGTAATAATAACTTTATATATCTTATTTTACTATTTTTAATATCTTTTTTATTTTGTAGGGAATTATTTTATGTTTAAAAAAATCTTATAAATAAATGAAAGCTAATAGAGATAAAAACATTAAAAGATTAAAAAAGGAAATTGAATTAAAACAAAAAATATACAATCAAATAAAATATGAAACTGAACTTATTAAAGAAGGTTTATTAAATCAAGGCATTAACTTTAATAAAATGTTAAAAGAATATAATAAATATAAAAAGAATTCTATATCAAAAGATAAATTAATAAATGAATATAAAATAACTCAAGATTTTATTAAAGAAAACGATCAAACTGAAAAAATATCAGATATAAATTCATTCACAAATTCAAATATTACTGAAAAAGACTTAATTCAAGCTCAAATTAATAATAAAGAAAATTATCAAAAAATAAATAAAAATATTGATAATTCATGTCAAAAATTTATGAATTCAAAATTAACAACAAATGAATTTAGAAGTTTAATAACAACATTAGGAACAGATATTAAAAATAAAATAATTTATGAAACATATCATCATCCTGAAGACTTTATTCCTTTAAAAGAAATAGAAAACTCAACTGAAGATTCACCTTTTTTTATAAAAGGAATTTTATCAAAATTCCTAATTAAAAATAATATAACAGTAGCAATAAAAAAACAAAATGAAAATGAAAAAAAAAAAGAAACCTTATCAAAAACAATGATTCAACTAATATCAAGTGGTGAAATATTTAAAAAAATAATGACAGTAACATATGATTACGATGAAGAAAAAAACGCAACAATACTAACAAATGAAAAAGAAAAAAACAATTTTATAAAGCAAAAAAAAAAGAATATGCAGTCCTATTAAAATTAAAAGAAGAGAAAATAACATTAACAAACTTTCGTTTTGGTTCTATATCATTTGACTTAATATTAGACGGTCAATACAACGAAGAAATAATATCAAAAATAAAAAAAGATAAAAACATTCATGGAATAACATATAAATCTTTATTAGAAGGATGTATACTTGAAGAAGATATGTTTGATGAGAGAGGAAATAGATATAGTGATGAAGAATGGGGAAAAGATGAAAAAAGAGGTCCACCTCATCATTTAGAAGATTACATTCCTCCAATTGGTTATTTAGGATATGGATTAAAAGTTTATAATGAATTTGATAATGGTGATAATACTTGGTTAGGATATCATAATGTTGAAGGTGAATGGTATATTGCATATCATGGTACAGGGAATAATGAAGTTATTGAAAAAATTGTTAATGAAGGACTTAAAAAAGGTCCTAATCAAAATTTTTGTGAGAGTGAAAATGTTAATGAATTATCTAATAGTATTTTTCCTATTGTTGGAGAAGGAGTTTATTTATCTCCTGATATTGAAAGTGCTCAACATTATAGTCAAGAAAAGGAAGGTGTTGTTTTAAATGGAAATGAATATTATATTGTTTTTATGTGTAGAGTTAATCCTTATAAAGTTAGGTTTGTTAAAAAAGAATATGCTAAATATTGGGTTGTTGGAGGAGATAGTTTTAAAAAAGGGAATAAAAGTTCTGATGAAATTAGACCTTATAGGATTTTAGTTAAAAAAATGTTTGATTCTCTTAATAGTTCCAGATATCAGGATTCATGATTAAGTAATATTTCTTTTTTATTTGTTTTATTTCTTTTTTTTTTTTTAATTTTTTATTTATTTATTTTTTGCTTTTTTATATAATAAAAAATATTAAAATGGGGTGTAGTAAGTCAAAGGCAGTTTCAGTAAATAAAAATAATAATAAAAAAACATTAAAACCTTGTTCAGAGGATAATTATATTTTAACTGTTTTTCATGTTGATGATGATAAATTAGAAATTGAAAAAATACAAATAATAAATCAATCAAAAGAACTTGAAGAACAATTAAAAGGAAATTGTAATATTTATGTAGATGGTAATATAATTGATTTTTCCTTTAATTCCATATTCAAATCAACAGAAAAAGAAATCAAAATAAAATTTAATGTTTATTTAGATAATATAAATGCTTTCTTTTCAAATTGTACTTCAATTTATTCAATTGATTTATCACATTTTTTAATAAATGAAATAACTGATTTAAGTAAATTTTTTTATAATTGTTCAACATTAAAAGAAATAAACTTTTCAAATTTTAATACATTTAATATAAATAAAATGTCAAATATGTTTTCAGGATGTGAATCACTTGAAAAATTAGATTTATCAAATTTTAATACTGAAAAAGTAACTGATATGAATAATATGTTTTCAAATTGTTCTTCTTTAATAGAATTAAATTTATCAAGTTTTAATACTAGTAATGTAACTGATATGTCATGTTTGTTTAATAATTGTTCTTCTTTAAAAGAATTAAATATATCAAATTTTATAACAAAATCAGTTAATAATATGGCAGGAATGTTTTCAAATTGTTCTTCTTTAACAGAATTAAATTTATCGAATTTTAAGACTAATCAAGTTAAAGATATGACAAATATGTTTTATAAATGTTCATCTTTATCTAAATTAGATTTAAATAATTTTACTACTAATAATGTTATTCATATGGATGGAATGTTTAATGAATGTCAAGAATTAAGTGAATTAAATATTAATACTTTTAAAACTAATAAAGTTACTGATATGAATTCAATGTTTAAAAATTGTTCAAACTTAACAAATTTGGATTTAAATCATTTTAATACTGAAAAAGTAACTGATATGAATGAAATGTTTTCAAATTGTTCTTCTTTAGATGAATTAAATGTTGATAATTTTAATACTAGAAATGTTACTAATATGAGTAGAATGTTTTATAATTGTTCTAGTTTAGTAAATTTAAATTTAAGTAAATTTATTACTGAAAATGTTACTAGTATGAAAGAAATGTTTTATGATTGCTCATCTTTACAATTATTAAATTTATCAAATTTTAATACTAAAAAAGTTGGGGATATTGATTGGATGTTAAATGGAATTAATTCATCATGTAAAATAATTCAAAATGATAAAAATATTAAACAATTATGGTCAATGAAAATGTCAAGAATTTTTTAAAAATCTAAGTTTAATAATTAAAAAAATAAATTTTACTACATATTTTTTTATAAAGATTTAAAATTTCTAAAAATATAATATCATCATAAATATTTTTACACTTTATAATTTAATGCAATTTAAATAAAAGTTACAAATCTTTTTAAATTTTTTGCATTATAAATACCATTTTTTACTAAACAATATATATATCTTTTTATTTATAAAGAAATAAAATAGATTACTCAATGTTAAAACTTAATTAAAAAATATTACATGTTTCACAACAAATTATTTCTTTTTCATTATTTCTTTCATAATTCATAAATTTATTTTGATTTTTATAACTTTCAACATCAATAATTTCAACAATATTATCATATTTATAAACATTATTTTTATTAATATTATTTTTATTATTATCATTATTATTGTTATCATTATCTTCATTATCTTCGATGACAGATAATAAAACATTATCAGCAAAACTAATTTTTTGTTTTCCCCCTTTTTTAATTATTTCTCCAAAAATATCTTTTCTAATTTTATTTGACATTTTCAATGATAAATCTGGAGTACTTAATGGCTTTCTTTTTGGACGTGTATATTTAAAGTTATTCATTGTCAATATATTTTTATTACTATTGGAAGGGATAATTGAATTTGTTGTTGTTTCTGAATTAATTGAATTTTTATATCTTGATTCATCACTCATTAATTATTATATATATAATAAAATTATTATCTAATCAAAATTATAAAAATTTTATTTTTTATAAAATTTTTTTTAAATATTTTTTAAAAACTAAAATAAATTAAATACTAATAAAACTAATATAAGCATATTAAGCAACTAACCAAGTATATTTTTCCACAGAATAAATTGGAATTAAAGGTATTATAATAGGTGTATTTTTAACATATTCTTGATATTCATTATCTTTACTGTAACTTTTATTTTGTCTAATTTCCAATCTCCTTGCTCCACTAAACATAACATAAATAATTAGAATATAACCAAGAATAGCAAAAATCCAATAATATAAATAATCATAGATAGTAATCCCACCAATAAATACTCCAGTCCATATTATTATTTCACCAAAATAATTAGGACATCTAACAATTTTATATAAACCAGTATCAACAAATCTATTAGGATTAATTTTTTTAGCTGAATCTTTTTGTAAATCAGCTAAAGTTTCAATGATTAAACCAAATAAAGTAATAAATAAAGAAATTATATGAAGAAGATCAGATTTTTTTTCAGAAATTAATCTAAAAGTAACTGGACAAGTCATAAAACCATATAATAAAGAACAAGAAATCCAAATAAAAAGTTTATATATCAAACTAATTGAATCACTTGGTTTAATTTCTCCTTTGATTTTATCATTATATGAACTTTTTGATTCTCTAATATATAAATAAATTGATAAACGTAACCCATATAAAATAAATAGAATACATGATAATGATGTTGCTAAATTTAAAGATGAATGAAATGCTATTATTAAATATATTCCTATTGCTGCTATTGCTAATCCATATCCAATTGAAATATACCATATGTAATTTATAAATCCTATACTACATGATACTAGTGCTACTAAAATTGAAATATAAAATTCATTCATATAATTTGTCATAATTTAATTTTTGAAATTTTTATTTTTTTATTCTTTTTTAATTTTTTTATAATAGATTTTTTTCAATATTTATTTATATTTTTTGTTTAGATTTATTTATATTTTTTTTATAATTTATTTTCCAAAATTAAATATTTTTTTTAAATTAAAAAAATAACAGAAAAAATGAATGATGAAAATGATCCTTTACTTAAAATTAAACAAATATGTAAAAAACATTTATCAGAAATAGGAGGATTATGTGATAATATATTGTGTCAAAAAAATGAACAAATGAAATGTGTAAAATGTATATCAGATAATAATGAATGTATAAGATCACAAAAACATAAATTTATAACAATAAAAGAATTTGTTGATAATTTCTTCAATGTTGAATATAAAATTTTAAAAACTAATTATAATACTTCTAAAAATACTAATTATGCAGAATCTTATTGTAGAAATGCAGAATTAATTTTAAATACTTTTTGTTCTAAAAGAGATAATATTTATCAATGTTTTTTAAAAAATTATGAAGATATTATTACATATTTAAATGAATTAAAAAATAATTTTGATGAATTTTATAAAAATTTTATGGATGAAAAATTAGAACAATTAAAGGATTCTTTAGTTAATTTAGATTTAATAATAAATTATGACTCATTAGAAGGTTTAATAGAAGATGATTTAAAAATAAAAATGTCAAAAATGCCTTTTGATACTTTAAATGGAACTTTTTTAAAGATGAAAAAAACAATAGATAATTTAAAAAATAATAAACATATTGAAGATGTAAAAATAATAGAAAATATAATTGGAATTGGGGATGGAGATTTTATTTCATATCTTCAAAATGATATGGATAATATTAAAAATGATTTAGAAAAAAGTTTTGAATTATATAAAAATGAAATGAATATTAATTTATTTAGGGATAGAAACATTGAAAAATTTAATTGTTCTAATTTTAAAAAATATTATGATATGCCAATTGATTATTCTATAAATTCTCATTTTTTATATAAAAAATTTTCTATTTATAAAAGTATTTTTGATAATAATATTTATTTTGCTTATCCTACTTCATTAAATATTATTAAAATTGAATTATTTTCAAATATTATTTCAGCTAATAAAATAATAGAAAGTAAAAAACCAAATGATAAATTATTTTTAGATACTGGATTTAATTCAAGAAATAATTTATTATTTTTTAAATTAGAAGGTCATGTTGGAAAAATATTAGATATTC
>JAEEGL014340642.1_pt1 | contig 14117 bp, 9 predicted proteins | sample 9134231 | NCBI WGS metagenome assembly JAEEGL01 (sample SAMN16246548, study PRJNA631951) | gut metagenome | biome: gut microbiome; feature: rumen; material: fiber-attached | host: Bos | place: Iran: Karaj | collected 2018-10 | reverse complement strand
TCACCGATGACGTTGATGGGGCGGTCCACCTTGATGGTGCCGTGGTCGGTAGTGAGCACAATCTTGTAGCCATTCTCGGCCATAAGTTTGAAAATCTCCAACACGTTAGAGTTCTTGAACCAGGACTCGGTGAGCGTGCGGTAAGCTCCGTCGGTATTGGCCAGTTCGCGAATCATCTTAGACTCGGTGCGAGCGTGTGACAGCATATCTACAAAGTTGAACACCAGCACATTGAGCTCGTAGTTCTTGAACATGCCGAAGTTCTGCAAAAACTTCTCACCGGCGGCGCTGTCGTTCATCTTGTTGTAGGAGAAGTGCACCTTGCGGCGGTAGCGGTCGAGCAGCGTTTGGATGAGAGGCGCCTCGTTCAGGTTCTTGCCTTCCTCACTTTCCTCATCTACCCACAAGTCGGGGAACATGCGCTCGATATCAACGGGCATGAGTCCCGAGAAGATGGCATTGCGTGCATATTGTGTTGCCGTGGGCAGAATGGTGGTGTAAAGTTCCTCTTTCTCGATGTTGAAGTAGTCGTTGAGCAGCGGACTGACAATCCTCCACTGGTCGAGCCTGAAGTTGTCGATGACGACAAAGCAGACTTTCTCACCGTTGTCAAGCAGCGGTAGCACCTTGGTTTTGAACAACTCGTTGCTGCGCAGGGGATGCTCGGGTTGTGTCATCCAATCCTCATAGTTGCGTTTGACAAACTTGGCAAACGCGTTGTTGGCTTCAACCTTTTGCATGTGCAGCATTTCGTCCATCTTGGTGTCGGCGTTCGAGAGGGTGAGCTCCCAATGCACCAGTGTGGTATAGAGTTCGTACCAGTCCTCGATAGTTTGTGCCGCATTGATCATTTGGCTGATGCGCATGAATTCCTGTTGGTAGTCTCCAGTGACTTTCTCGGTAATGAGTGCATCGCTGTGCAGGTTTTTCTTGATGGACAAGAGAATCTGCATGGGGTTGACAGGCTTGATCAGGTAGTCGGCAATCTCGCTGCCGATGGCCTGATTCATGATATCCTCCTCCTCGCTCTTGGTGATCATGATGACGGGAACGTTAGGCTGCAGCATTTTAATGCGTTGCAATGCTTCCAGTCCGCTGATGCCCGGCATGTTCTCGTCCAAAATGATAAGGTTGAAGATCTGGTTGCTCAGGCAGTCGATGGCATCACGGCCATTGGTGACGGTCTCAACCTCATAGCCCTTGTTCTGCAAGAACAGGATGTGTGGCTTCAACAGATCTATTTCATCGTCGGCCCAAAGGATTCTTTCTTTGCTCATATAGTTGGTCTCAACGTTATGTGAAATTAGTCGTTTTTCTTTTTGTTACGGACTGAGCGTGTACCAGAATTGGACGGATTCTTCGGTTTGTTGTCATTGTCCTTGTTCGGTGCCACGTTGTCTTCTTTTTTATTGTTGTTCTTCACGCCGTTTTGGTCCTCCTTTGGGGGATTAACAGTAGCGTTGTCATTGTCGTTGTCAGTTTTCTTGCCGCCCTTTTTGTTTTCCTTTTGTGAAGCGGCTTGATTCTTGCGCTCTTCGGCCTTTTCTTTGCGTTCTTGCTCACGCTCCTTGGCCCGCTGCTTGCGTTCCTCGTCGCGTTGCTTGGATTGCTCTTTGCGCTCTTTTTGTTTCTCCTTGCGCTGGCGCTCGCGTTCTTTGGCCTTTTCCTTGCGCTCTTTTTCACGCTCCTTGGCAAGTTGCTTACGCTCTTTTATCTTGTCCTTGCGTGCCTGTTCTTTAGCCTTCTTGGCATCTTTCTTGGCTTGCTCGGCAGCCTTGTAAGCAGCTTTGGCCGAATCTTCACGCCACTTGTAGCGGAAGTCACGTTCTTTTTCTTTCTCCTTCTCGGCCTGTTCGATAGAGTCTTGCTCGGCAATCTCCTCGAGGCGTGCCAGTTTGCGCTGGTACTTCTGTTCCTTCTTGATGCTGTCATCAATCTGTTTCTGGCGCTTGCGTTCGGCCTTTTCACGGGCTTTTGCTTCACGTTCAAGTTGCTTGAGGTGCTCCTCCTCGGCTCGTTCCTGAGCCTTGAGTTCCTTCTCGGTCAAGGTGGTTTGCGATGATGTAGCCACTGTCGAGCGGTTACGGTAGTCGCTAGCCTTGATTTCCTTGCGTTCGGCTTCTTGACGTGCTTTTTCTTCGGCCTCCAGTCGTGCCTGTTCGGCAGCCTCGGCTTCCAGACGGGCTTTCTCCTCGGCTTCTTCAAGAGCCTTGGCTTCAGCGTCGAGACGTGCCTGTTCGGCAGCTTCACGTTCATACCGTTCAGCCTCGATGCGTTCCTGTTCCCGCTTGGCGGCGGCTTCCTTCTCGGCCTCTTCCATGGCCTTTCGTTCTGCCTCGTCGAGTTCCTTTTTCTCCAGGTCGCTGTGTTCCTTATCGTTCTTTTCCTGGAGATAGTTGAAGTAGTCTTCAAATGTACGTCCCTCGTTCAAGAGCAGCTTGAAGTTGTCCACGCTGATGATGACATAGTGTACCTGCTTGGGAATGGTGATTGTCTGGTCCTGCTCAAAGAGTGTGCGGTAGTTGACGGCTTCCTTGAAGTTGTCTAATCCCTTGACTACAAGCAGTCCCAGTGAGCCAAAGCTCATCTGTTCTATGTCATAATTCTTGACGCGGAATGTGTTGAAGTTGTGTCTTGCCACCTCATAGAGCAGCATGTTGCCATTAATGCTATCCAAAGGATAGAGCAGGATGAACACCTGTGGCTTGTCGTTATCTTCGGCAAAGGGGGTGAACGTTCTTTCCAACGCCTGGGGTGTGGTGTCGTTGCTCAGTCGTGTGGACCACAACATGCCGCGCATGTTAGTGCCGCCGCCTTCGAGTCTGCGCCCCTGATTAAGTTGCTTGACAATCTCGGACGCTACGGGTGTGATGTCGGTCTGCGGGTAGCGCTGGAGCATATCTTTGAGTGTCTCCTTGAATTTGTCGTGATCCTTCTCGGTGAGGTAGCTCAAGGCATCAATGAACATGAACTTGGGCATGATCTTTGATAGCGGATACTTGCGCATCATCTCGGCGTAGGCCTCGTGAACTGCAGTATGGTTGTTGGACAGGTAGTTGGCATAGGCAGCCTCGTACATGCGCTCCTGATCCTTGTTCATGTTCTTGAGGTTCTCCAAGTAGTTGGGATCCTGCATCGCCATGCCGTATTTGGATTCAGGGAACTGTGTAATGATGCTGTCGCGGTAGGGCTCGGCGTCATCCACTTGTCCATTGCGCATCTACATCATGTACATGTTATAGAAGACGTCCATGCGGTAGGTGTTGTCGGGATATCGTTCAAGCAATTGGTTGAACTCATAGGCCGATGCGTTGTAGTCTTCCATCTTGTCCTTGAGGATGATACCCATGTTGTACAGGCCCTCCTGTATGATTTCGTGAGCCGCCTGGATGTCCTCCTCGGTTTTGGGAATCTGTTTGAGATAGTATTCCTCACAATGTGGGTCCTCGGCGCGTTTAAGGGCTTCGACATCCTCGGCCGTGAGGTCTTCGACTCTGATGGTATCACCATTCTCGTTAACGATCACACTGTCGGCCAGTAATGCGGCCTCGGCCTCCTCATCGTTAAACGAGAAGGTGGTCTTGTTGTAGCGTCGCCAGTTGTCTTCGAGTTTGCGGCTGCCCCAAGTTTTCTGGAATTGCGTCTTTCCTGCGTTCTTGGTGGCTGTATTGTAGAAGTACCATGAATTGTCGGTATTCATGGTGTAGGTCGATGGGGTATTGCCTTGGTCTTTTATCTGGCTTCCCTTAGCATTTTGCTGTGCCAGGTATGCCTCGCGCTCGGCGGCTTCTTTCTCCTCTTTTTCCTTTTTCTTGAGTTCCTCGATAATCTTTTTGATGACCTCCAATTGCTGTTCAGGCGTCATTGCGGCAAGCTTGAGGAGTGAGTCCTGCAAGGTGACGTTTTGGGAATACACGGCCAGTTCATCGAGCACGTCGCTGCGCTTCTTGAGCAGCTTGTAGTTAGGATAATCCTCATTGACCAGTGGAATGGCCTCGGCATAACAGGGCTGTGCATCATCATACTGGCGCTGGTCGAAGTAGATGCCGCCCAGCGTCAGTTGGCTGATGGCCTTGTCCACACCATTGCGTGTGCTCTTCTCGGCCGCAAGTTTGTAATTCTCGATGGCTTTTACCGTGTCGTTATGAGACAGGTAAAGGTTGCCGATGGCATAGTAAATCTGGTCAAGGTACTCCTTGTTGCGGTCATACCGCGTCATGCGCTTGAGGGCTTTTACCTCGTTGGCGATGTTAGCGCCCTCATAGACGGCGCTCTGCTTGATGCGCGCGTTGAACTTGGTGCGGTAAGAGGATCCGCTGCTGCTGCCCGCCTGCTTGTAGGCAAGATAGGCATTGTGCTTGTCACCGATGTCCTCATAGAGCTGTCCCAGCAGGAAACTCATACGCACCTTATCATTTCCCTTAAATCCCTTGACGGCTTTGGCCAGATAGGGGATGGCCTGTTCGGGTTCTTGGGCTTTGATATGGTAGTCGGCAAAGGCGGCGTTGGCTAAGGCCCGCACCTTTTTGTTGGTGATTTCCTCCATGTGCACGTGGCTGAGCACGTTATCGGCCTCGGCGGGCCATCCCATGGCACAATAGCACAACGCTTCACGCACTTGGCTCTCTTGAACCAAGTCTTTTTTCCAGGTGAAGTGTCGTGTGATATAGCGGAAAGTGGCTGCCGCATCCAGGAAGTCGCCTTTCATGTACTGTGCTTTGGCCAGCATGTACCATGCGTTGTGCAGATAGGGGTTGTACTCATCGCGTGCGAGCCATTCCTGATATTTCGGGTCGCGGTTCTTGCCACTCTTGCGTTTGGGCTTTTTCTTGATGGAGTGCAGGGTGATGGCCTTTTCCATCTTTTCGATGGTGCGGTCAAAACTGCCGCTGGGTTGAGGTGCCTTGGGGTTGGAACGAGCTTCGGCAGGGTGCATGAAAAGGTGCTGCGAGTAGTCGTCTTCGTAGGCATCCATCATGGCTTTCAACTGCTCATCGTAGTTGGTCTTGCCATGAAAATAGACGTTATACTTGGTGGTAAAAGATTGCCAAAAACGTGACCTGGCGGTATTGGTCTTGTTGCTGCAGGCAGCAAGGATGACCAGCATCGCAATCAGCATCAATGGTATGAATCGTCGTGTCCTGTTCAAATCGTCAGTTCTTGTGAATATTGTATCTTATAAACGCAGGAAGTGGTGTTTTATTGTTTGCCGCTGCGATGTTCGGTTGCAAGTTGCAGGAATTCCGCTTGAATCGATGCCGGCATGACCAGTCCGCGATGCTTGATGCTCTGCCCCCATCCCAGCAGCTCTGAAGGCTGCAACGTGTACAGCACATCGCGCCACTGCTCCTCCTCGTCAGGGGTATAAGCCAGGCTGTCGCGCCCCGCAAAAGCATCCAGTTCCTCGTCGTCATAATAGACGACTTCTTGCTTGCATTCACCCATGAGAAGCTGCTCGCTAGGGCAGATGGGACGGATGCCGCACGACTCGTCGGCACAGCCTTGAGAGGGACGGTTTTCCTCGGTTTCATCGACTTTTTCGTCATCATTTTTGTGATAAAACAGCCTGTCGATGAGCCAAACGATGGCCCCTCCCACCACAAGTATCGCCAATAATAAAATCGCCGGTTTCATCGCATGTAAGTATCACCGCCCCTCAGGGCGGGAAATAAAACAAATTATTATATAACTTTTCTCGTGCGATAGCACGATTTTTCTTCCAAGCGTATATTTCGACACACTTTCACTTAAACCCTCAATGGCTCCACAGCAGCAGGTCGATGAGGGTTGTGACGTCACCGATGTCAAGGTGGCCATTGCCGTTCAAGTCAGCGGATTCGAAATAGAACTCGCTGCCAGAGTTTTTACCTAACAGTTGATCGATGAGGGTGGTGACATCGGCTATGTTGATATCGCCGTCGCCGTTCGCATCACCGAGGCCTACTGAGCCGAATCCCTCGATGTTTTCAAACTTATACCAGTAATTGGTGGCGGTGTAAGTATCAATGTAGTTGCGGTGCACCTTCAATGTCGCTTTTCTGTAGGCTGCTGATGAGAAGCAGTTGCTGTTTGCCATGACAGGCGGCACCGTGCCCAGGCAGGTTACTGTCTGTAACGCATTACAGTAATTAAAGGCCCGTTGGCCGATGCTGGTCACACCATTGCCGATGGTCACACTCGTCAGTCCCGTGCAACCCTGGAACGCCTCATCGCCAATCGTTTCCACCGCATCGCCGATAACCACACTGTTCAACTCATCGCACCCGTCAAATGCCCCGTTTTCAATGCCGGTAACTCTAAATTGCAAATCTTGATTTGTAATACTGTCAGGTATCACCACTTCTCCCTGATAATAGCCTTCTCCTTCAGGATTCGGAATAACCGTAGCCGTGCTATAGTTTTGTGTGCGATAATAGATACCGTCCACTTTAAACACATCAGCTAGTCCCTGAATGTTAGTGAAGTACTTCCAATAGTCAGCTGCCAGGTAAGCACTTATGCTTGATTGGGGCACCTTGAGTGTAGCGTTACTGTAAGTGGAATTGTCAAATACGTAGCTGCCTGCTAACGTAGGCGGCGTGGTGGCTAAACAAGTGACGCTGGTCAAGCCAATGCAGTATTCGAACGCCTCCTCGCCGATGGACATGACGGAATTGGGGATGGTGATGCTCGTCAGACAGCTGCAACTAGCGAACGCCCAGTTGCCGATGGTGGTGACGGAGTTAGGGATGTTCACGCTAGTCAGACCGCTGCAGCCACAGAACGCACACACGCCGATGGTAGTGACGGAGTTGGGAATGGCGACGCTGGTCAGGCCGCAACAGCCATAGAACGCATTGTCGCCAATGGAGGTGATGGAGTTGGGGATTACCAAATCAGTCACTTCTAAGCTATTCAGATAGAGATGATGAGCATAGAAAAGAGGATTGGAAAGAGGATCTGAGAATTGAATATGACACCAAGCTCCTAAATCAGTTATATTAACGCTGGTTAGCCCGCTGCAGTAACCGAACGCATTGCCGCCAATGGTGGTGACGGAGTTGGGGATAGTGATGCTGGTCAACCCGGTGCATCCAGAGAACGCAGAGTAGCCAATAGCGGTGACGGAGTTGGGAATGATGACGCTGGTTAGTCCGCTGCAGTCACCGAACGCATTGTCGCCAATGTAGGAGACGGAGTTGCCGATGGTCACTCTGGTAAGTCCGCTGCAGTCCCAGAACGCATTATCGCCGATTATTGTGACGGAGTTGGGGATAGTCACGCTGGTCAGTCCGCTGCAGCCACAGAACGCACTCTCGCCGATGGTTGTGACAGAGTTGCCGATAGTGACGTTGGTCAGGCCGCTGCAGTAACCGAACGCATTGTCGCCAATGTAGGTGACGGAGTTAGGGATGTTGATGCTGGTCAGGCCGGTGCATCCAGAGAACGCAGAGTAGCCAATAGCGGTGACGGAGTTGGGGATAGTGGTATTCATGCAACCAGCAATAAGCGTGTTAGTAGCTGTTTCAATGATGGCGTTACAGTTATTACGTGAATCGTAAGTTGGATTATTACTAGCCACTGATATGATTGCGAGACTAGAGCAACAAGCGAATGCGGATTTGCCTATGGTCGTGACGGAGTTAGGAATGTTGATGCTAGTCAGTTTCGAGCAACCCCAAAAGGCCATTTCGCCTATGGTCGTGACGGAGTTGGGGATGTTGACACTAGTCAGTCCGCTGCAATCAGCGAACTCCATTATGCCGATTGTTGTGACGGAGTTGGGGATGGTGACGCTGGTCAGGCTGCTGCAGCCATGGAACGCTTCTCCTCCAATGGTGGTGACGGAGTTAGGGATGTTGATGCTAGTCAGTCCAGTGCAGTTATAAAACGTCCTAAAACCAATGTTAGTGACAGAGTTGGGAATGATGATGCTAGTCAGTCCTGTACAGCAGGAAAACGCACTTCGAGCAATTCCGAGTGTTCCATCTCTTAACGTAATACTGGTTCCATCTGGCATAGTGCCTTTGTACTTGTATACCACGAGACCAGCATAAACCACACCATCTGATTGATTATTATACCAAGCTGTGTTGTTGAACGCACTTTCTCCGATGGTCGTAACGGAATTGGGAATATTAATGCTTGTCAGTGCAGTGCAGCGATCGAACGCATAGTCTCCAATGGTCTTAACGGAATTGGGGATGGTGATGCTGGTCAGTCCGCTGCAGCAATAGAACGCATAATCGCCGATGGCGGTGACGGAGTATGTCTTTCCATTATATGTCACAGAGGCAGGAATAATCACGTTACCGGTGTATTCGTTGGAATACTGGCTACCATAAGTTCCCCGATAAGTGACGGTGGCTTCGTTGCCGTTGATGTTGTAGTAGATGCCGTCCACTTCAAAATCGTGGGCGATAGCACTGGCTGGCAGCATGAATGCCAACAACAGGAGTGAGAGCTTTACTAGCTGTTTCATTGTTATTAGGTTAATGTTATTGTTTGTTATTGCTTTTTCCTTGCAAAGATAAACAATGACAGTGAAACTTGAACATGAAAAAGATGATTTATCGTGACATCCGCACAAAAAACCAAACAAACGCCTGATAATGGTAATTGGACTATTGTCTGGAAATAAGACGAACGTCAAAAGCGAAATTATAAATTTTGTTGAATTTCCCGCCCACAGGGCGGTGAATGTTACGAGTGCCGTTGTCAATTTTGGCTTCGGTTATGAAGTTTTTTTGAGGGTGTCGACATAGGTGCCGACGTCGGCGAATTCGATGAGCTCCTTGTCGCCGCGGCTGTCACCGTAGGCGTGCAGCACATAGCTGTCGCGGTCGGGTTCTATCTCCTGGAGGCGATTCACTTTTTCTGCGCCGAAGCAGTTTTTTGTCTTGAATTGGCCCGTGATGCGCCCCTGGTCATCAACTTCAATTTCCGTCGCCAGTACCGCATGAACACCAAGTTGCTCACACCAGGGCTGTACCCACTCGGGCAGGCTTGCCGAGATGACATATACCGTGTCGCCCTTAGCGACATGTTCCTGCAGGCGCTGGATGGTGGGTTCGTTCCTCATCATGTCGAGTTCGGTCCCAAATTCCTCTCCCAGTGCCTTGAACCAACTGTATTGCCAGCCCTTGAAAAAGTGGGAAAACACCCGCTGTTTGGCCTTCCAATTGGGGTACAGGTGCAGTAGCATCAAGACCAGCATCGGGGCAAAGCGAATGAAGCCGGTATAATAGCTTACCGATCCGCATGCCCACTTGATGAAGGCCAGAAACGAGTCACGGGTCGTCAGCGTCCCGTCGAAGTCAAAAACGGCGATATTCTTTTTCATCATTGTAAGTTTGAATTATAATCTCAATTTCTTCATCACAAATCTTTCAACAGGATAAGTCAGGAATGACAGCCCGGTTGACAACAGGAAAACGAGCCCGGCATCTATCAGAGCCTTGATAAGTGGTAAGGGGATATTACCATAGGTGTGTTGCCGCAAGAGGTGTACGCAAACGAACACGACACTCTGGTACAGATAGATGTTATAGCCCCGCTCGCTCCAGAGCTGGAAAATCTTGTTGTTCTTGATGGTAAAGTGACTGAAAACAAGACTGACGAGGCACAGTACAAACAGGTTGTACATGACAAACAGCCAGTCCGGCGGGAATTTGTGGCCCTGCATGGGGCAGAAATCCACTCCCAAAAACAGCACCCCGAGCAGTACGATGGCTAATGCGGCAATGCCTGCAAGCGCCATGATGCCGGTTTTGATTCTCCGGTAAAAGAGGTAGCCGCACACCATGAATACGTTGTAGCACAGCACATGCCTGAGCAATGCTATTCCAGTGAACTGGGCCAGGAGAAAGAGTCCCAGGCAAAGGGCAAGATAGATCCAGTCGCCCACTTTCCCCATCAGTTTAATCTGGAGCGGGAAAGTGCAACTCAGGATCAGGTAGGGTGGGATGAACCACAGGTGCCAGATGAACGGGAACTGCGGGATGTCTTTGCATAACAGGATGGCTGCAATGTCTTTCCAGCCATATCGGGTAATATCCAATGCCGGGAAAACGGGTATTGCCAGATTGACAAGCGTAATGACGAGACCGATGGCGATCAGCACAGCAGCATAGATGTAATAGGGCGCGATAACTCTCTTGAACCTGTTGATGATGGTCTGCAACAGGCCCCGTTTGGAACGGCTCACCCACAGTGAGGCTCCCGACACGAAAAAGATGAGCGGCATCTCGACCAGCAGTAGCGACAGGTAAGGCTCTCTCCCGTCTCCCAACCAGTACATGACGTGAGTGACGCACGGGATATAGAGCATCAGGAGCGCGCGGTAGATGTCCAGCTGGGTGTCTCTCATCACGTTGAACGGCAGGTGTCTAGAGATAGAGGAGAAGGACAAAGGAGATGATCCAGCAGATGACGCAGCCCTGGATGAAGCGGTCCTTGAGCAATACCTTGGTGGGGCTTCCGCTTTTTATCTCCACGACGGTAATCTGCAGATAGCGGATGATGCCCGCCAGCACAAACAGCGATGTGACATAGATATACGGGCTGTTGAAACGTTCAACGACTTCGGGCGAGACCGTGTACATGATATAGCACACCATCGTGATGCTGGCGACAATGCTTATCGCCAGATTCATGAACGACAAGTTGAAGCGGTTCACATTTTTCCTCATGGCAACCCCGCTTTTTTCATACACCACCACATCGTCACGCCGCTTGGCGAAGGCGAGAAACAGCGTCAGCAAGAAGGTCAGCAACACGATCCAGTGCGTGAGACGGATATTTGTTGCCAGACCGCCCGCTAACACGCGGAGCACAAAGCCGATGGCGATGATGAATACATCGATGATGGCCAGTTGCTTGAGCTTCAGCGAGTAGGCGATATTCATGACGATATAGCCACCAACAACCATGAATAGCAGGCTGTTGCGGCCGTCGGGGCGACGTATGAGCGTCAGCAGTGCAAGCGAGACAATAAAGCACACGGCCATGACGATATAGCCCGTTGTCTTGCTGATGGCACCGCTGGCGATGGGCCTGTTGCGTTTCACCTCGTGTTTCCTGTCGGCCTCGGCGTCGCGGATGTCGTTAAAGCAGTAGATGCCGCTAGCCGCAAAGCTGAACGCAAAGAACATGATAACGCAGGGTAACAAGTATTCCGGATCAAAAAGGTGCCGGTCAAAAAACAACGGCAGGAAAACGAACAGGTTCTTGATCCATTGTTGGGGGCGCAGTAGTTGTATGATGGGTGTCATGCGAAATAAGATGCGATTTGGTTGAAAATATCAAGAATTATCGTGAAAAACCTTTGTTGGAAGGTGTTGATGTGGTCAAGCGGAGCATTGTAGGTGGGGACCGGGGCGAGCAGCACCAGCAGGATGTAGGTGAAGGGTGAACTCAGCACTTTGCTGTTTGAGATCCATCCTTGGATCCTGCTCGACATTTTTGTCAGGCATGATGCAAACGCTACGGGTTCCTGCTTGAAAACATAGTAGAACAGGCAGGAAGAAATCACCCAGTAGGGTATCGTTCGGCCCCAGTCACAAGATAAGACGGTGAACATGGGCAGCATGGCGATGAATTGTATCAGTGCCACGTTGCTCATCAGCACATGGTTCATGGGCTTGGGCCGGTACAGGCCCATATCGACAGCGTTCAGTCGGGTAACCAGATAATAGGCGGTCAACAGGTTGAAGATGACGAGCGGAATCCTCCAGACTGCCGGCGAGACATCTCCCATGAGTGATGTAGAGAAGTGGCTGGGGAAAATCAGTTCAGGAGACCAGGTCAAGGCCGATACGCCCCATCCCATGCTTGACGTGTCCGCCTGGTATCTACCGATGACTGGAGCCCATGAGTTCCAAATGGCCTGGGCCACGTTTTCATTGCCCTTGAAGATGCATACAGCAGCCATCACCAGTATCACTGGAAGGAATTGCAAGATGCAAGTACACAAACTTTTAGCAACTGACTGCCGTTGGCCAAGGAGGTGGTGGAAACCGTAGAGCATCAGGATGGGGAAGGTGTAGAAAAATGAGGCCTCATGTATCAACAGCTGCAAGGCCGACAAGACATAAAATGCCACCCAACCCAACCATTTGCGACGGTGGGAGAGCACATGCCTGAAGAGCAGGAACAGTGCAAACATGAGCATGAGCGAGATGTAATCACGGCGTCCCCACAGGTTGAACAGCGTGAAACCCAGGCAAAAGCCGGTGGGCAAGATGAGCAAGGCCCATCCTTCCTTCTTGAACACGCGCAGCAAGACGTAGAGAAAAAGGGCAGAGGCGACCAGGCTAATTCCCATTATTGCCACCCTGATGTCATGGGGGAACCACTGCTCCATCGACCAGAGCAATTGACCTATGAGGCCTCGCCTAACAAATCCCCCCTCGTAATTGATGAGCCACTCGCTGATTTCCCATGACTGATAGCTCATGTGCAGGAAATCGAGATGAAGGATTTTTCCGAAGCTGTTCAGGCAAGTGGCGGCAAAGAACAACAGGAAAACTAACCATGAAAACGCCTTTTCATAGTTTGCCCCTTTGTTCAATTGATGGTCTCTCTTCATGAGGTGTGCTGTTACACTTACAAAGTTACAGTTATTCGTTGACAGAGCGGTTGCTCGACTGTTTTTTAACATATTTTCAAGAATTAGTGGACAATGGTGGGTTAAACTATGTTAAATATTGTGAATAATTCCGTTGTTTTGGGGCGCGTTTCACATTAAATATTGCGTGAATGCAGGAAAAAGAGTACTTTTGCGCCAGCATTCGTGAGAGGGGGCACTCGGGCTTCCTCGTTTTTATTATAATAAATTGAACCGATGATTGATAAAACGGCACTTGAACAAGTAATCAACGAGGCGCTGGAGGGCACCAAGATGTATTTGGTCACCTTGAAAGTGAGCAAGGATAACATCATTGACGTGGAGCTTGACAGTGATGAGGACATCACTATCGATGACTGTGTGGCGGTGAATGATGCCGTGCTTGAAGCGTTTGACCGTGACGATGAGGACTATGAGCTCACTGTGGGTTCATACGGCATCACTTCTCCATTTGTGTTGCCTCGCCAGTACCGCAAGAATGTGGGCTACGAGGTGGAAGTGCTTACCTGTGACGGCCGCAAGCTCAAGGGCGTGCTGGCCGATGCCGACGACGAGGGTTTCGTCCTCTCAACGACCGTTAAGAAGAAACTCGAGGGCAAGAAACGCCCTGAAATGGTCGAGGAGCAGGAGCGGTTCAAATACAACGAAATTAAATATACAAAAAATATCATCAAAATTTAGTTGTCAGTTGTCGGTAGCCAGTTGCATGCGGCATCCGCAAGCATCTGAAAACTGAAGACTGAAAACTGAAAACTGAAAGAAGATTATGGCTAAAAGAGAAGAAGCGGTAAACATGACCGCACAATTTGCCGAGTTTAAGGAACTGAAGGACATCGACAAGACGACTCTGATCAGCGTTCTTGAGGAGTCTTTCCGCAGCGTGCTGTCCAAGATGTTCGGCAATGACGACAACTTTGACGTGATTGTAAACCCCGACAAGGGCGACTGCGAGATTTACCAGAATCTGGAAGTCGTTGAAGACGGCGAGGTGGAGAATCCCAACAAGCAGATTTCGTTGAGCGAAGCTCAGGCCGACGATGACCCCGACTGCGAAGTGGGCGAGGAACACACGCGCAAGATAGACTTTGCCAAGTTCGGCAGGCGTGCTATTCTGAATTTGCGTCAAACCTTAGCCAGCAAGATTCTTGACCTGCAAAAGGATGCCATCTACAACAAGTTCAAGGCCCTTGAAGGACAGCTTGTTGCCGGTGAGGTCTATCAGGTGTGGAAACGTGAGGTGCTGCTGCTTGATGATGACAAGAATGAGCTGCTCCTGCCCAAGGAGGAACAGATTCCCACTGACATCTACCGCAAGGGCGATGTGGTGCGTGCCGTCATCGAGAAGGTGGACAATACCAACAACAACCCCAAAATCATCGTGTCCCGCACGAGCCAGAATTTCTTGCGCCGCCTGTTTGAGCAGGAAGTGCCCGAGATTCACGATGGTCTCATCGTCATCCGTTCAGTTGCCCGCATTCCTGGCGAGCGTGCCAAGATTGCCGTCGAGAGC
>JAEEGL013043565.1_pt1 | contig 14117 bp, 11 predicted proteins | sample 9134231 | NCBI WGS metagenome assembly JAEEGL01 (sample SAMN16246548, study PRJNA631951) | gut metagenome | biome: gut microbiome; feature: rumen; material: fiber-attached | host: Bos | place: Iran: Karaj | collected 2018-10 | reverse complement strand
TCGTCCTGCAACACTGGGCTTAATTTCTACTCTGTTAAGGGCGGAAACTTCCCCGGTGGTATCAATAATTTCTCTGACATCTGCTGTTTGTACCGTATAAGGAACATAATTTTCTGTTACAACTTTTTCTTTTTTATCTTTAAGCTGGTAAGTTATTATTATTCCCAGCACAAGAAGCACTGCAAAAATTATTGCTACTTTTTTCATTTTATTTCTCCGTTGGTATTTCCTGTCAATTTATCCCTTTTTGCCAAAGCTAAATTATAATTATATAAAGCTGAAAGATGTGTAATTTTACTGTTAACGAATTCTTGTTCAATATCCTGCCATGTCTGAAACTCCATTGTTCCTGCTCTGTATTTTACGGTTGCTTCTTTCTGTCTTTGTATAGCGGCTTCTAAAAACATTTTATAAATATCTATATTATCTCTTGTTTTTTCAATTTCTGCGGAATTTTCTTCAAGACTTGTTTTTGTCGTTAAAATAGTTTGATTATAACTTTCCTGAGCTTTTTCAAGAGCTGTTTTTGAAGATTTTATATTGTTAATAGTATTTGTTAAACCACCGGCAAACAGAGGATAATTAAGCGCTACGCCTACGTTCCATTGCTTGCTTTCTGCCGGAGGAATGGGCTTTATTTCATCGGAAATACCTATCGATGCAGAAGCTGAAATATTAGGATATAAGTTTCCTTTAGTTGCCGAAACATTGTAACTTGTTATTTCTATAGTTGCAGAAGATAAAATAACATCCGGGCAATTATACACCATATTATCTACATCAATAACAATATCATCTTTTACTTCTGAGAGTTTGTATTTTATTGTAGTGTTTTTGTCCAAATCTTTACCGAGAGTTTGTGCTAATACTCTTCTTGCTACAGCCAGTTCTCTTTTAGCATTTGCCACATTTACAAATGCCGATTGTTTCTGTGCTTGAGCTCTTAACATATTTCCTTTACTTTCTTTTCCGCCTTCATACTGCAGGCGAACAATGTCTGCACTCTGTTTTCTTAACTCATAAATACTTTGTAAAAGAGTTACGTTTTCCTGTGCATAACACATTTTTAAAAAAGCTTCTTTTAAAGAAAAATAAACATCCGCACAAGATTTTGTTAATTGTGCTACGGTTTTGTTTATGGAAGCTTTTTTGCTTTTTATCTGTGCAGTATCAGAAAAATTGTATATCGTTTGAGAAGCGTTAAGAGAAGCACTCCAATTGTTTGCAGTATGTCCATTACCGCTACGGGAAAATCCGTATCTAAAATTTACTGACGGATAATATTCGTTTAAAATAGCATTATAATCGTATTCGGCAATCTGTAAATCCTGTTTTGCCATAAGGAGTGTTTTGTTAGATTGATTCGCTATATTAACGCAATCCCGCCAAGTTAATGACTTTGCTTGTGCTGAAACAGCAAAAAACAAAGAAAAAAATAGTATAAAATAAAATTTTTTCATATATTTTAGACAAGTTCAATATTAAAAAGTTACAACTTTTTTATATATACGAATGTTTATTTACATATAAATTCTTGACAAAATTCACTTTGTTAGGTATACTTATATCGTAAGTATACCTAGCTTGTTAACTACAGTGATAGCTGTGTACCAACAAATTATAGACAATATTTTGTATATTTGCAAGAGAAAAATTAAAATAGAGGTTTTGATATGAACAAAAACTCAGTTCGTAAAAAATTAGGTTTTTCGTTGATGGAATTATTACTTACGATTACTATTTTGATAATTTTATCATTAGTATCAGGTCCTATATACAGGAGCCACGCTTACAAAGCAAAACTTGGCGAAGGGTATGCTTTGTTGGGAACAATTCGTTCCGCCCAGCAAACTTATTTTGGCGAATATGGGAACTATCTTAGCAGAGGAAACACAATCAGTTCTAAGAATAGTATCGGGCGAGCAGGAACAGCCAACGAAGAAATTTTAGGAATTGATGCCAGAGCGAATAAATATTATACTTGGTTTAATATTTGTTGGACTACGGGCGGGGATTCCAAAAAACATGCTTTTACGGCTTCGGTTTATGGTAATGGTGCTCCTCATTTGTATTTGATGTTCAATAATACAAGGCCTCCAAAAGTAGATTCTGGAGATATAAATGAAGTCATAGCGGCAAATGCAGACTAATTTAAGGAGAAAAATATGGGAAAAAGGAAGAGTGTAGGTTTTTCGTTGATGGAATTATTACTTACGATTACTATTTTGATAATTTTGTCATTAGTATCAGGGCCTATATACAGGAGCCATGCTTACAAAGCAAAACTTGCCGAAGGATATGCTTTATTGGGAACAATTCGTTCCGCCCAGCAAACTTATTTTGGCGAGTATGGTAATTTTCTTGAAAGAAAAAATACGGCTCATGCTAAATGTGGTGGTGATGCTAATGGCCATCAATGGTTAGGAACAGCCAATGAAGAAGTTTTAGGAATTGATGCCAGAAGTAATAAATATTATACTTGGTTCAATATTTGTTGGTCTACACAAAGAGCCAATCCTTCTTCGTATGCTTTTACAGCCGGAGTTTACGGTACAGGAGCACCACATCTGTTTATGATGTTTAATCAAACATCGGGTGTAACAATGGCTTCAGGGAGCACCAGTAATATAAGTGGGGAATAGAGTACAAATAGCAAATTTAAAAGGGTAACAAACATATTTTAATTATAAGACGAAACTATAATAAAATGTAGTTTCGTCTTTTTTGTTTATGTGTTATAAAATAAATAAGCTAAATTTGTGCCGAGAAAAAGTGTAGAAAAGCTATTTTTATATTGAAAAATGTCGGGGAAATTGTTAAAATGATAGGAAATAAAAATTAGATAACAAAAAGTATTACATACAGGGAGAAAAAAATGGAATTATTTAAGATGGCAAAAGAAGCAATGTCGATGAGAAGCAAAGTTAAAGAGATGGAAAAAGCATTAAAAGCAAAAGTCGTTGATGTAAATTATAAAGGTATTTTGATATCTATGAATGCGAAGAATGAAATTTTAAGTTTGAAACTTCCTGAAGATTTTGCAGATAAATCCGTTAAAGATATGGAAAAGCTGATGTTTTCTGCTTTTGAAGAAGCTATCAAAGAAGCTCAAAAAGCTATGGCAGAAGAAAGCAAAAATCTTATGGGTGGGCTGAATATCCCCGGATTGAATTAAAAATTGCAAAGCAATTTTTAGTTGCTTAAAGGGTGAATGGGTGAAAGGGTAAATGGGTGAATGGTTAAAATCCTGCATAAATATCTTCTAAAGGAGTTTATAGCTTCGTTCGGGTTTGGTTTGATAATTTTTTCTGCTATACTCCTGTTAGACCAAATATTTCAGTTTGTGGACTTATTCTTGTCTAAAGGAGTAAGTTTCTTTCTTATTTTACAGCTGTTTATTCTTATCATTCCGAATATTTTATCACTTACCATTCCGATGGCAATTTTATTTGGTGCATTATTAAGTTGCGGCAGATTTGCCGAAGATAACGAAATTACCGTGATGAAATCGACCGGAATTTCGTATAAAACTATGGCAATGCCGCTGATAGTTTTTGTGATATGTATCAGTATAGGTTTGGTATGGTTTAATCATTATTTGTCACCCTCAACACATCAATATTTTAGAACTTTATATAAGAAAATTTTAACCGAAGCTCCTCTTGCAAAATTCAGTGAAAAAACTATCACATCTATTGGCGATTACAAAATTTATGCACATGAAGTAAATTCTAAAAACAATACTCTTACCGGCATAAATATTTATAAGTTTGAGAAGATTGAAAATAATACTGACAGAAAATCCGATCATATTCCGTGGAGAATTGCAGCTTCTTACGGAACTATCGGTGTTGATAAAGGTACCATCATTTTAACACTTTACGATGGGTATTGGCAGAGAACGGATCCTAACGAATACGGTTCTATGATACACATGAATTTCGGAACATACAAATTTACAATTCCGATTTCGTCTCAAATTGATTTTTCGGATGTTGCTTTAAGAGAACTGGACTCCAAAAAATTGAGAAAAAAAATAAAAACTGCGGCAAATGATACGGAAAGAAACAACCTTACCAACGAATATTGGCTTAGATGGACCGTGGCGGTTGCGCCGATAATTTTTGTGTTGATAGCAATTCCCGTAGGTATTATGGCGGGAAAAGGCGGGAAAGCAATCGGTTTTGGTATGAGTTTAGGTGTGATTTTTATATACTATTTGTTGTTGGTTATATCGTTAAATGTCGGCGAAAAAGGGTATGCTCCGTCGTGGTGTATAATGTGGCTGCCGGATTTTGTTTTGTTGATCGTCGGTATTTTGTTGTTCAGAAAAATGTTAAAGAAATAAAATCACAAAGTGATGCTTAATTTGCGGAGCACATTTTATAATGTTTAAAATTTATTATTATTTATCAAAACAGTTTCTCAAACCGTTATTTTTTATAGCATTTGCTTTCGGTTTTGTGGTGCTTATTTCGGAATTTTTCAGAGAAATGAGTATGTATATGGAACTGAAAACTCCGTTTTTTACCATAGCGGAATATTTGTTATGTAATTTGCCGTGGTGGATGATAGATGTTTTTGCGGTTTCTGTTCTTTTGGCTCTACTTTTTTCTCTTGGCGAGCTTGCTAAAAGAAACGAAATTACGGCATTGAAAGCTTCCGGCGTGAACATGTGGCGAATTATAAGTTTATTTATGATACTTGGGTTCTGTATAGGGGTTTTTGATTTTTCCGTTAGAGAATTTATTATTCCTCATACCGTTGTAAGAGCAGAATATGTAAAAAAAGTAAAAATTAAAAAAAGAAAAATTAACGAAGTTGCCAGTGAACATAAAAATATTATAGTTTCTATTCCCGGCAACACCAGAATGTCGGTTGGTTATTTGAATATAAAAGATGCCTATATGAGAGATATTATTATCGACAAGTATGATGACAAATATCATATTAAGGAAAATATAGTTGTCGGTGAAGGTTATTATAAAAATGGTGCATGGGTACTGAAAAACGGTGTTATAAGAAAATTTACAAAAGATAAAAACTGGAACGAAGAATTTTTTGATACTAAGCTTTTTGCTTTTACGGTTAAGCCACAGGATTTTGTAGTAAAAGATACTCGTTACGAGCAGATGAACTTGAAAGCTTTTAAAGAGTATATTCAAAAAAAACAAATGCTAGGTGAAAACACATTAAAGGAACAGATAAAATATCATTCACGTTTTGCCAATGTTTTTGCACATATTATTGTTATGATGATAGGTATTCCTTTTGCATTGGGGTTAGGAAATAAATTTGGCAAAATAATCAGTTTTACTTTCGCGTTAATCTTTTCATTTATTTATTGGGCGGTACAAGCTGTTTGTTTGTCGCTTGGTGAAAACCTGGTGATTAATGTGTGGCTGGCTGCATGGCTGCCAAACATAATTTTTGGTATGATTGGTATTTATTTAATGTCGAGAATAAAAAAGTAGTTAATTCGATTTTGATAAATTTTAGAAAATTGAAATAATGAGAGTAAAAATATATAATGTTTTTGGCAGTTAATAAATTATAAATTTTAAATTTTATTATGATTCCTTCTTCTGTTAAAACAAATAATCCCGATAACCTTGTTTTTCTTGATGTGGAAACTACGGGTCTTTCCGTGGATCATGGAGCAAGAGTTTGTGAAATTGCTATGCTTAAAATTCTAAATGGTATTGAAACGGAATATTCTACTCTTGTTAATCCCGGCCATCCCATATTGCCTAAATATTCGCAAATTCATGGTATTACCAACTCAATGGTTAAAGATGCTCCTTTGTTTAGCGATATTGCACAAAAAATTGCAGATTTTATAGAGGGCAGTGTGCTTGTGTGTCATAATGCGCCTTTTGATTTAGGTTTTATTTCAAAGCAGCTTATGGAAAGCGGTGTTGCTTCGCCTGAAATGTATTATCTTGATACATTGATAATTTCTCGACAATACTTTAGTTTTCAATCCAATAAACTTGGTGATATTGCCAGAACCCTTGATATAGAAATAGAGCAGGCTCATCGTGCAATGTCAGATGTAAAAACCATGCAGGGAATATCAAAATATTTGTTTGATAATTTGTACAGAAAAGGAATAGATTTTTTGGAGCCGACCTACTTTGCACAATCTTTGAATATAAAAAAATAATATTATGATTATCAAAACAGATCAATCAACATTTGCACATTATTTGGAAGATGCTTCGGGAATGTTAGGAGCAAATGCAGAAAAAGTGTATATTCCCGAAACAAGAGAAGAAGTTTCTTCTTTATTAAAAGAATTATCTGAAAAAAAAATACCGGTTACTGTAGCTGCAGGCTGTACGGGAGTAACCGGCGGATGTTTGGCATACGGCGGTGTAATTTTATCTACGGAAAAGTTTAATTCTATAGGAAATATTATAGAAAATCAAAAACAGCAAACGTCAAACGGTCAGAGCCTTCGACAAGGTCAGGATGATAAAAAAGATACAGCGACGATAAAAGTCGGCAGTGGAGCGATAGTAAACGAAATTAAAAAATATGTTCTTGATAACGGCTGGATGTATGCTCCCGATCCGACAGAAAAAAATGCTACTATCGGCGGGAATATTTCTACGGATGCTTCCGGTGGAAGAGGATTTAAGTACGGGACAACCAGAAAATATATCAATGCACTTGAAATAGTTTTTACTGATGGTTCTTATGCAAATATAAGAAGAGGAGAAACTTTTGCTTCTGACGATGGAACAATAATTTTAAAAACAAATCTTGGTAATAAAATATTACACTTGCCAAAATACAATTTACCAAATATTAAAAATGCCGCTGCATATTACAACTACAAAAATGCTGATTTGATAGATGTTTTTATCGGGCATGAAGGAACTCTCGGTGTAATAATTTCTGCGGAGCTCACACTAATAAGACCTTTTGAAATGCTGTTTGGCGGAATAATATTTTTCGACAAAAAAGAGAAATCATGGGATTTTGTGCAAGAAATAAGAGCTTTGTCGGAAAAAAATAGAAAAAGCGGTATTGTTGATATCAATGCAATGTCTGTAGAATATTTTGATAAAAATGCATTAAACTTAATTAAGCCGTATTATCCGGTAATTCCGGAAAATGTTGATGCAGGGATATTGTTCGAGCAGGATTGCACAAAAGACACATACGATATACTTATGGAAAAATGGATTAATATTATAGAAAAATATAATATCAATACCGATGATGTGTGGTTTGCATCAAATGCATCGGAACAGGAAGAATTTAGAATTTTTCGTCACAAAATTCCTGAATGTGTTAATGAAATAGTAAAGAAAAATAAAATTCCTAAAGTTGGTACGGATGTTGCCGTTCCTCATAACAAATTGCACGAAATGATATATTTTTGTGAACAAAAATTTAACGAAAATAAATTATTTAATTTAACTTTTGGCCATATCGGCGAAAGTCATTTACATGCAAATATAATTGCTTCCAACAAAGAAGAATATGAACGCTGTAAAAGTTTGTATCTTGATATTGCGCGTAAAGCAGTATTTCTGGGTGGTACGGTTACGGCTGAACATGGTATTGGGAAAGTAAAACATCATTTTTTAGAAGCAATGCTTGGCAAGCAGGGTATAGACGAAATGAGAAGATTTAAACTGTCTTTAGATCCATCAAATATTCTCGGCCGTAATAACATGTTTAAAAGCATTGAATGATATGGTAAAAAATGATAAAATACGAAACGGCAATTTATAATTTAAAATTTATAATTTATAATTAACTGCAAAAAACGTTTTATGAAAATTGAAACTATAAATTTAACTAAAAATTATTTTCTTCCTAACAATCAAGAGGTTAAAGTTCTTAAAGGTATAAATATTGTTATCAATTCCGGAGAGAAAATAGCTCTTACGGGCCCATCAGGAGCGGGCAAAAGTACATTAATTCATATTTTAGGATTGATGGATAAGCCCACTTCGGGGAAGGTGTTGATTGATGATGAAAATATAACAGATTTCGATACGCTAAAACTTGCACAAATGAGGAAAGAAAATATCGGATTTATGTTTCAGTTTCATTATCTTTTGGCAGATTTTAATGTTTTGGAAAATATTTTAATGCCCGTGTGGGAGAAGAAAGAAGAAAAAACAAAAGATGCATTGAAGTTGCTTGAAACTATGGGATTAACCGACAGAATTACACATTTTCCAAGTGAGCTTTCCGGCGGAGAACAGCAAAGAGTGGCACTTGCTAGAGCATTGATAAATAATCCAAAAATACTTTTTGCTGACGAGCCAACCGGTAATTTAGACAGAGAAACAGGGAAAGTAATAGAAAATTTGATGTTTGAAATATGTGATAAAAAAGATACTACTTTGGTACTGGTAACGCACAGCCCGGAGCTGGCAGGCAAAGCGGACAGAAGTATAAATATAATGGACGGAATAATAAAATAATTGTATAATAACAAAGATATTTTTACCAATATTTATTTTTATAAGGAGACAGAAAGATGAAAATCTATCTAAACGGACAGTTTGTAGAAAAAGAACAGGCAGTAGTTTCCGTATTCGACCATGGTGTGCTTTACGGAGACGGAGTTTTTGAAGGAATTAGAGCATATAACGGAAGAGTGTTCAGATGCAAAGAACATATCGACAGACTTTATGACAGTGCAAAAGCCATTGCCCTTGAAATAGGTATGACAAAAGAGGAAATGGAAACAGCTCTTTTAAAAACACTTGAAATTAATAATCTTGATGATGCTTATATAAGATTGGTTGTTACAAGAGGAGCAGGTGATTTAGGGCTTGATCCCGCAAATTGCGGAAAGCCTACGGTATTTATTATTGCCGATAAGATTTCTTTGTATCCTGACAGCTTGTACAAAAACGGGCTTGAAGTTATTACGGTATGCACAAGAAGAAATTCTCCCGATGCATTAAGCCCGAACATAAAATCTTTGAATTACTTAAACAACATTATGGCAAAGATGGAAGCAAAGAGAGCCGGTGTTTTGGAAGCTATAATGCTCAACAGAGAAGGATATGTTGTTGAGTGCAGCGGCGATAACATTTTTATCGTTAAGAACGGAATAGTTATTACTCCTCCGGCATCTGCAGGCGCATTGAAAGGTGTTACAAGAAATGCATCAATAGAATTGATTAAAAACAAATTAAATATTGAACTTAAAGAAGAACTTATCGCTCCTTATGATTTGTATACAGCGGACGAATGTTTCTTAACAGGAACTGCAGCAGAATCCATACCTGTAGTAAAAGTTGACGGAAGAACAATCGGTGATGGTAAGCCGGGTAAAGTGTTCAATAAATTGTTGGCCGAATTTAAAGCTTTAACAAGGTCAACGGGTACACCGATAAAGAAACAATAACTATTAAAATTTAATGTGGAAACTGATAAGATATGTTTTATATTTGATGGTGTTTATAGGTGTATTTTCTTTTACGTATAGAAACAGAGAATACTACTATCTACCGTTTATCCAAAAAAATATAGACAAAATATCAAACTCTACATTAAATATAGGGAGTTTTTCTTTAGAATTTCCGTGTAAATTAATAGTTTACAATATATCGTATAATAACAAAATTTTTATAGACAAAACAACTTTGAGATTTGAGCCGGTAAAATTTATACAAAATATAAAAACACCGCTCAAATCTCTTGTTGGTATAAATATTAACAAAATTATTTTTGCAGATTTTAATCCTTCACATAAAAAAGAAACATTTTCTTTCGAACAACGAAAAGCAAATAAAACTTCCATAAGTAAAATTATTAATCTTTTTAATTTAAGTTGCGATATTGATAAATTTTATGCTTTGTACAAAGGCAAAGTGTTAAAAGCAAACGATATAAATATTGTGCTCAACAAAGAGCTTGATATCGGTGCAAAAGTAAATTGTTTGAATTATGATATTAGAACAAAAGGAACATTAAATTTTGATGACGAATATATAACAGGGAATTTCTATACGGAGTTGGATGGTTTTGCAAAAATAAAATACGATTCTACGGGATATTATAATATTAATGACAAAACTTTTAAATATAATATCTATACTAAAGAATTTCTTGTAGGTGGGCTTGTTTTTGACAATATAAAAACAAGTATTACAAAAAGTTCATCGTCAATAACGGCAATATCCTACGGAGATTCCGTAAATACATACTTTGAAACAGACAATGATTTAAATATAGTATCTTCCACAGGAACAATTAAATTAAGAGATGCAAACGATGTCTTAAATTCTACACTTAAATATTCGGCAAAAATAAACAACAAAAAAATTGATGTCATAAATGTTACGACACAAAATACAAAACTTTTCGGATACAATATCGGTAATTTGGATTTAGATGTAACGAATAAAAGCAATAAAGGTTATATTATTTCTTGTTTGCATGATTCGGGAAATAGTTTCAATACCATTGTAAAAAGAGACGGTAACCATAAAACTGAAGTTTTCAATAAAGATACTAAACTGGGAGAAATAATCGGAAATTATAAAAAAGGAGTTGTTTCCGTTGATGTAAAAAATCTGCTGGTCAAAAACTTACCGTTTGTTACCAAATTCAGTAAAACGGCTAAAGGTAAAGTTTCTCTCTACGGAAAAATTAACGATAAAAAAGGTACCATATATTTAAAAGGGAAAAAGCTTGCATCTAAAAATTTAAAAGGATTCAATATATCGGGAACTCTTAATAAAGAAAATTCTATGTGGACAGCCAATGTAGAAACAGAAGATAAAAAAATAGTTGTTAACAGTTTCTACGAAAGGAAGGATAATAATGGCGTAAAGATTTTTTATAACGGCATGGATGCTCATAATTTAATGAACATGCTGGGGAAAGAAAAATCTTCTCTATATGGAAAAATCGATGGTACAATTACTTTTTCATCTAAAGATTATGTGACATATATTGACACAAAATTAAAAAATGGTTCTTTATTAAATAATAAATTTAAAAATTGGACTATTTCCGGAAATGTCTCAAAAACACAATTGAATATTTCTTCTTTTACATTCACGGGAGAAAAAACTTTTGTTGATATAAAATCTTCTATAGATTTTACAAAACAGGAAGACAGTTCCTTTTTCAACTGTTCAATAAAAAATTTCAAATTGAACAATATAATTCTTAATTATGATATGAATTTTACGGGCAGATATGCAGGTGTCGGAGAGATAGAAGGTTTTTTTAGATCGGAAAACTTAAAGCTTAACGATTTCAGTTTTCCGCATGAAGCTTTTATTACTCTTTCATTAAACAAATTGAATATAAAAAATTTTGTTAACAGTAATGGTTTAACCGGTGAAATAAATTTCGACTATGCAACAAAAAAAATAGATGCCGTACTTAAAAATAATAATTCTAAAGTTTCTGAATATCATCCTGACATAAAAGGAAGATTGACGTCTGTTTTGACGATTTCCGGGAACCTAAAAAAACCGGAAATATTTTTTGACGGAAACATCAAAAATGCATTGTACAGTAACATGTTGTTTGATGCAAAAACAAAATTTAGTTATAAGGACAGCAAATTTTCTTTGAAAAAATTTCAGCTGGTTTCAGGTAAAAAAACCGAAACACAGGTGGATGCTTATGGAACAATGACTAAGAAAAAGACAGATATAAAAGTGGAATTTGTAGGAATTTCCGAAGATATAATTAATAAAGCCGTCGGTTTTAGAACTCCGTTTAAGGGGGCTTTTTATGGCAATGGTACTATAAGCGGAAAAATGAAGAATTTGAAAGCGGTTTTAAATTTGTATGCAGATACTTTGTATATAAAAACATTAAAATTTAATTCTTTTGCAGCAAAGGCAAAGGCTATTCAAAAAAGTAAAACTATCTCTGTGGATGACGCAAAAATAAAAATTTCCGATAGTGAAATAAAAATTCTTTCTGCGGATTTTAATATAAAAACCGGCAAATATAATTCCGAATTTAAGTTTGTTAATACACACTTGGGTCCGTTTGATGTTTTCGGTAATATGAAACTGAATGGTAAATTGATACCCGGCAGAAATGGTTCCAAATATAACGGTATAATAAATTTGAGCGATCTGTGGCTAAACGAAGAAAAGATAGATTCTCTGTCCATGAAATATGGTATAACAAACAGATCCTTTATGTTTAGAACTCTTGATAATAATCCTTTAAATGTCTCGGGTAATATAAATTTCAGTAATTATCCGAAAATAGTTTTTAAAAATATTTCTGTATACCATAATAACAGAAAGTTCACATTAAACGGTAATTATTTTAATGATGATATTAACTTTAATATTAACGGAAAAAATCTTGATATGGGTACGCTTTCCAGCCTGTTCAATATGCCTATTGATGCTAACGGAGTAATGAACTTTAATTTAAAAACTTCAGGCAGCATTCTTAATCCGTCAATTAATTTAAAAGCCAATTCCATTAACGGATACATTTATCATGTTCCTTTCGATATATTTAATGTTTCCGTAAATGTTTCAGATAATAATTTGTCTATTGATAATCTAAGTATAACAAAAAACGGCAAATACGATATATCCGTAGATGGATTTTTTCCTTTTTGGCTGGACAAATCTCTTACTGCAAAGATGATGAAACGTCCTGTAAGTATTAACTATAAATTAGATGATAACAGTTTGTATATATTAAATAATATTTCTGAAAATTCTATTACGGCAAAAAAAGGTTCGCTAAAAGTGAACGGGAAACTGACGGGGATAAGAAAAAATATTTCCAACATTGGTAAAATGTCACTTACCGGTAAAAATATTAAAACTAATTCATACATAAATAAAATTAAAGATTTAAATGCAGATATTGTATGGGATAGAAATATATTTAAAATTCAGAAGGCATATGCTAAGGCCGGTTCCGGTGTTATTGAAGCGACAGGGACTGTTAAAATGCAGGGTATAGCACCCTCCTTTTATGATTTAAGTCTGTTTACTTCCAAAAAAGGAGTGCCGGTTGCAATTAAAGAGTTACCTATACCTACGTCCGGAGTATTTAAAATGGAATCGGGAAATTTTGCTAATTTCTCCAAGGGTATTCCGACTTTCAACTTTAAGCTATACGGCAAAGCTAAAAACCCGTCCCTTACGGGTTGGGCTATTTTGGAAAATACAACTTTTTGTTATCCTTCCCCGGTAAAAGTAAAATATTCCGAGGTGCCTTATTATTTCAGTCAGCTGTTGGATAACTTGCACATAAATATAGATTTAAAAACTGCCAATAATACTCGTTACGAAAATTCTTATATCAATATGCTGTTAAGAGGTTCCGTTAATTTAAAAGGTAAATTGGAAGATATTGTAGCAAATGGCGTAGTTACTTCCGATGACGGATTGTTTTCTTATTTGGGCAATGATTTTACCATTATAAATTCTAAAATGGAATTAATAAACAACCAATTTTTTATTACTGCAGAGGGCGAATCAGAAGTTTATTCATCGGGAGAAAGTGCTGCCGAAATAATTAAAATTTATATTGACAGATCCAATATTAATAATATTAAGACGAGGTTTGCTTCAAAGAATGATCCTACGATGGATTCCAAAAAAGCACTTGCCAAGCTAACAAAAACAGACCCGGCGGATACAAATGCGCTTGATACAAGTACGGATTTCCTCGTAAAACAGCAAGCTATAAGAATGTTTAGTTCCAACATTGCAACTCCGTTGGCAAATACCGTCTTGAAAAAGACCGGGCTTGTGGATAATGTTCGTTTAGGGTTTGTAAATCAGGATCCATTGCAGGTATCTTCAGATGAGGAAGCGTCTATGGCAGAGCTTCTTTACGGTATGAAATATTCTGTTGAAAAAAATATTAACAGACTGTTACAGGTTGGCTATTCCGTAACATTTGATAAAATTCAAAAAGAGATAGATTTAAAACAGGCTGTAGAAATGTCTTTTAAAGTTAACAGAAACTTGTTTCTTAAAGGGAGTTACGGGCTGAACTCGGATAATCCGGAATATGAACCTGAAAAGAGAGTAACTTTGGAGCAACGAATAAGATTTTAATAACAGGCGAAAAGGTGAAGGGGTGAAAGGGTGAACATCAATGAAAGGTTTATACATTCACATACCATT
>JAEEGL012799840.1_pt1 | contig 14117 bp, 20 predicted proteins | sample 9134231 | NCBI WGS metagenome assembly JAEEGL01 (sample SAMN16246548, study PRJNA631951) | gut metagenome | biome: gut microbiome; feature: rumen; material: fiber-attached | host: Bos | place: Iran: Karaj | collected 2018-10 | reverse complement strand
CGTAACCAAACATCTCACAATAAGCTACTCTACAAAGTAACTCACGAAGTTGTTTGTGTCCCTCTCGCATTTGTGCACCACTAACATAAAACGAGCGAGACCAGTTATGAGGAATTGTTTCTACTACTAACATATTGGCATTCACTTTCCAACCGGCTTCTTTGGAGACACCGTATTTTCTCATACAATACCAATATAGAATTTCACTATATACTGCCATTTGTCTAGCATATCTATAGTGATTAAAGCTGCCTTCTTCGTGCATAAATGAATTAACTGATTTACCAGTTGTCTTTAAATCATTTAGCGTTATGACTTTATTTTCAAAATCAATTGTCCAATTATCTGCTTTCATTTTGAACTTAAGAACTGCACATTTATCCTTATATTTTACAATATAATCCATAAACAATGCATCCTCGCAGAATGATAAAATTGGATTTCCAAGTGAATCGACAGGGTGCAACTTAGAAACAATTTCTTCATTATTAAGACAAGATTCTACACAATTTGTTACTGTATCCCAATCTTTATCGGACACAATAACTCTTTGCTTTTCAGAAGGAGTGTTATTTAGATTTTCAAGATTCTTTGCATAAGGAATATACACATCCTTAATTGCTTGAATCTTTGTATCAATTGTATTGGCAAAGTAATTAACTTTTAATGCCGCTTGTTTGATAGCCTGATCTAAATCCAAACCTTTGTTCAGAAATTCTGGAATAGTTGTCAATACATCACCTAATTTAGAACCAGGGTTTCCAAGTTTGGGAGCTAGCTCAAATGATTCTGGTTGCAGAATACATTCGTGAACAGCAGAGCCAATCTTTAAAGAAGATGTGCTCAACTTAGGATGATTTTTAAATAAAGCTGGACTTCCACCTTCTTCAGGATCGATCCACTTTAGTCCAGAATTCGATATATAATGTGAATAATTATCGGAGAAATAGGTATCATCATCTATTTCCTCTTTACGCACAGAAGTGATATCTGGAACGATTTTAAAATCTTTTAGTCTTACTTTTTCCATCTCTTATTACTTAAATTAGTATGACTACTTTAAATTTAGATTTAAGTCATACACTCTACGATGCCCTACATTATAATATTTGTTATGAGGGGCATCCATCAAATAACAAAATATACCTGCATCAATAGCATCTTTATAATTGTCCCATTTATCATCAATTAATATACTCACGTTATGTTCTTTGAGTAAATCAATTTTACTTTCATTCCATGGAACACAGTATACTGGAGCACAAGGAAATCCATTCTTTTCTAGATTCTTTTTGGTCCATTCTACTGGAATGCTACGACTAGTAATATATAAATCAGGTTCAAAAGATGGAAGATGTTTTGTTGGTAAGTTTGTCCAAAACTCTTCGTCTGTGCTTAATTCCTGAAGTTTCTCACGAATGTCGTAAGATCCATTCCAATAATTATTAAGTTTTTTACCTGTTTTGTTTTCATATGCGCCAATAAAGTCCAAGCAAACATCATCGATGTCTAATGCTACAATTGGACGATTTATCGGGAGAAATACTCTATTATCCCCAGCAGGATTAATATAAAAGTATTCGGCAAGAATTAAAGCGTTTGCTGCAACTTCAGCAATACTTAAGTTACCCTCAGGAGTGTAATCCTCTCCTAATTCGAAAGCAGTTAAATGTTTCTTAAGTGAAGAAATTACTTCATTCCACTTTAATCCATTCATCCATTCATTTACGTCATGTTTTTCAAGTTTAGACGTAAGAACTTTGTTCACTTCATTTAATCCCCTCTGGGGGACCAAATCATACCTAACTGACAATGGTTTTTGATTCGGATTCATCTTCTTTCTGTGCATTTAATGCGTTCATAAACGTACTAGCTAATAACATTGGTAGATCTGGTTCCTCTCCTTCATTGAATTCAGGTTCCATTGACATCTGCATGCTAAGATCGCCGTTTTCTTCTGTAAAATACATAGAAATTTTACGGCTTCCGTTATTGAACGTTACGATTGTTTCCTTCATTATATGTTTTTAGTAATTCGTAAAAAAACTCTTTATCCAACATTACTACTTCACCTACTGTGCAAATATTTTTTTCTTTCTTTTCTTGTTTGGCCCAAATTATACAAAAAGTCTTTGGATCTACAGTAGACTCTTCTCGTATTTTAAAGTAGGAAGGGATTGATTGAGTTTTCTTTAGTTGTATATTTACCGGCAACTGTTTGTTAGTGTCAACAATATCTATTTTATTATTATCGGCTTCTTTACTTTCAGTTCTGCTTGTTTTAACACCAGTAAATCCAATCTCTCTCAACTCTCTTGCTATCTTCTGTTCGTATCTGTTTCCTTTGTTTTTTGAATACGAACCATTATGTTTCTTCTGAGGTTCAGATTGTACTGGTTTTGTCTTTTTCTTCATAATATGACTTAACCTTATTTATCAATTCAACAGTGTTTTTACTTCCATGAGCTTTTCGATAATCACTTATGTCTTTATCTGACCCATGTCTTGGTAAAAATAGCACTATTAAATCATTATGTTGTTTTTTAATTTTACACATAGCTTTTATACCTGGTTCATCATTATCATAAAACAGATATATTCGCTTGTATTTCTTTTTAAGTCTATCATATTGAGAATCACTGACAAATAGATTCTCTGAACACGGTGCTATTGCTGGAATTCCATGTTCATAGAGAACCATCACATCCTTTAAGGATTTTGTGATTACCAGATCATCACCTCCATTCTTGGAAAGCATATGAGCTCCTTGAATTTGAGTTCCTTTTCAATTCGCTATAAACTTTCAAGAACGTCTTTTTGGAAAATAAATTCTTCAATATTCAATTCCGTCTTTTATACCTCCAAAATAACCATAACATCTTTCAGATCCAGTAAATACGAAGAATATATTTCCATTAAGTCAAACTGTTTTACATGGATAAACTTTAAATTTTTGTAAAGTATCTTTACTAATACCGTATCGTCCCCACCAATCCAAGTCAACTTGATCTCAGTCTCTAATCTCAACTTGAATCCTGGCCTGTTCTGTTTTTTCCAGAACAGAGCCAGTATATTCGAGTTTTGGTTTATTGACAGTTAAATTTGGCCTTTGAATAATTCCAAAATCATTTGCAACTATTTGTAAGGCTTTGTAATAACTCACTTGAAATTTTTGTTGAACTACCGCAAAACAATCACCTATAAAAGCGCCAGAGAAATCTTTCATTATTAATCTCCCAGATTTATTGCGATAGAAACCACAGGTTGGTGTATTATCTTTACGCAAAGGAGATTTAAACAATCCTTTTTGTACTTTGACTCCAAGATAATGTTCCATAATTCTCTCCTCTGGTATCTTCGATAGAATTAGTTCTTTAGTAATAACAATTGGTTCAAGTGAAAAGTTCATTACTAGAACGGCATATCGTTTTCGTCACTTCCAATGCCAAGTTGTTCAGCAAGACCTTCTACGCTTCCATTGCTAGTCTGAGCCATATTTGTTGGCTGAGCGTTCTTTGCAGCGTCAATCTTCTTTTGTTCAGATTGATTCATTACAAGATTATGACCTATGAAGCGAGTCTGAATTCCGAGATCACCATTACGATTAATCTTTGCAGGGAATCCAGGAATATCAGCAAATCCATTAGATTGAGGAATAAGTTTAACTTCAACTTCCTTACCAGCGCAAGGCTTAGTAAGAATGCCAATAAGTTTAACTAGTTGCTCAAAGTTAAGATTAGCTTTATTTACATGTTTACCGTTTACGGTAATTGTATCATTATCAATATCTTCTCCGATTTTCGGATCAAGTGCGTCAACAATTTGACGAATTGCTACCATGAAATGTTCTGCAGGAGATGGATTATCTCCATACGTACCAGCTGATCTCTGATCAGAGGTTGGTTCAAAGAAATTATGAGTAAACTCTCCATATCCGTCAATGTCAAGTGTAAGACACATTGTTTTATAATTCTGTCCTGTTTTCTGAGAATTGATGTTAGCTAATTCAACAGACACAAACTTTGCATTGTGAATACCGGGTTGAAGGAATTTTCCACTTTCTTTTACGCCAGTGGTAGCGCCTAAATCAAACATACCCATATTAAAAATAATTTAAATGATTAAAAAGGGAGAGCATCTTCATAATTCTCCTCTCCTAGCATTTCTGCCATCTCTTTTTCTACTGTAGTTTCATTTAACTCTTCAACTGATTCTTTTTCTTCAACAAAATCAGTTTCTTCGTTAATAGTAGTTCTATCATCTTCTACTGGAGTTAGGATAAATACATTATCCATTACTTCTCCATTCTTATCTTTAAATTCTGAGAATGTAAACAAAGAACCGAACTTTAATAGACTGGTTCTTTGTTGGCCCTTGAACGAAACGGTACCTTTTTTAGTCATCTTATTCCCATCCGAACCATCAGTAAAGACGTCTGCTTTACTAATAATTGGATAAGTGGTTTGATTATCTACAGTTCAATAATTAACTGAGATTCTGTCACCGGCTACAGCACCTAATTTTTCAATTGCGTCTGAAGTGAGATTTAATTTATTTTCATCAACTTCCAAATCATATTCTTTTGTGCTGGCCTTTACGGACGTATTTACAACCTTAAGATTACTTACTTTTTGTGTAGTTTCATCAAAATCGAATGATATCTTAAGCATTATATTCTGCTATTTGCTCTAAAACGTACTCTAAATCATTAGGAACATAATCTTGTTCAAAACATCCCATCGGACTTTTAGCTGTAGTAGTACCGTCAGAATGAGTTTGAAACACATAGCATGGCTTACCGTCTTCTCCTTCCTGTACTTCAGTGAAAAATACATAAGTGAAAAGACCTTCAACAGTTAATGTTGAATCCAACATCTTACCGAGAGTTTTGATTTTAAGTTGAGGATCATCTGCAGTTCCGATATTTTCACTATGACAAGTCATAATTACATTTAAATCATCACGCATTTGCATTCCTGCCTTTAAAACACTATAAAACTTTTGAGCAAGATCATTAAACTTTTGAAATCCTTTTTCAGATGCTCTGTCCATGAATTCAAAAGCCATTAAATATTGTCCATCGTCAATTACTACATTTTTAATCTCAGGACGTTTAGTGTTAATATAGTTTAGTAACTGACCTATTGTAGCAACATCACTAGTATTAACGTAATTTCCATCTGGGTTTGATTTACTAAAGGTTGTATATTTACTACGTCAACCTTTAAATGGAAGTGGTTTGGAAGCAACATTAATTATAAATGTTTCTTCTGGTTTTAACGTTCTTATTGCACTACTTTTACCACTACCACTTTGTCCTACAACTGCAATTAAATTTGCCATTAAAAATTAAATGTTAAAGGTTGTCTAATTTCTTCTGTTTCTTCAGAAACTAGTTCATCTTCATTTGCAGTATCAAGACTTAAATACTTATCAAAGTCTTTGATTGTATCTGCCTTAGGCAACTGAATTCAATATCCTATTTCTCCAAAGAAATTCATTGGTATTGCTTTTTCTGATTTACCTTGTCTATTCTTTATTAATTGTAAACTTCTATAACGATCACGTAATCCCTCAAAATCAGACATTTTATCCTCAACTATAATTGGAAACTCTTTGTGTTTCTTTAATTTAAATTTTAGAGGATAATATACTCCAATACAGACTTCACAATCTTGGAATGGAGCACTTGTGTCAGCAATATCTTCTGAAGAGCATTCTGTTAATTCAGCTTTTCTTCTATCCATACTGGCAGAATTTCTATTTTCTTGCATCAGCATGAAAAATGATACATCACACTTATTTCTTAATCTAACCGCATATTTTGAAATTGTATCAATTTCTTCTTTTTTAGAACGTCCTTCAATAGGAGTCGTCAGATTTAAGTGATCAACAACTACTATAATAATTTGTTCTGGATCATTCTTTCGATAGATCGTTCTTCTACCATCTGCAGAAGGAGTAAATGCACCATTTTCTTCCAATAATCCTTTTACTTTAGAATAAAAGAAGTTTGAAGTTAAAGCTGAATCATATATTATTAATTTAGAATTAATTGTGTCTAATCATTGACGAGCATTGACTACACATTCATAATCTTCATCAGATAATATATTATTTCAGGACATTAGATCAGTATATGGAATAATTTTACCATATTCTTCATAAATATACAAACAAAGTAATTTTGCAAGCAAAAGTTCTGCAGACAACTCCAAACTAAAATAACACAATTTAATATTCTTGTTTGGATAATCTTTTAATGGACGATATATATAAGAATATAACGCCAATGCAGATTTACCAGATCCGGATACACCAAATACCAAAGTATAAATTGGCTGAATACCACCAGTATACTCATCAAGTTTTGGAATTCCAGTTTTTAGACCAATATTTTTACCTTCTCGTCCTCTATCGATCTTCTCGTAAAGAATATCTATATTAGTCATCTGTTAAAATTTCACTTGCTATATTAGACTCTATACCATTATCTCTTAGATACTTAAGTTCATCTCATTTGTGAGATATTACAAATTCTAGAATTCCATAATTAATTTGATTGTGCTCCTTACCCCATCTTAATAATTCGAGAACTTCATTGTGTTTCTCAGGATTATGTTTAATTGCAGAAGAATATGAGAAGAAAAACTCTTCTAATGTATCAAATTTTCGCGCAATATTTTTTAATGGAAGTAATTTACCATTAGATGGAATAAACGGAGGATACTCATCAAATAACTCTTGGCCTAGAATACTTGAATTTTTTATTCAAGATTTTAGAAAATTCTTATTGAATTCAATTTCATTAGGATCATAATATTCTGGATTATAATCCTTTTTTATTAAACCTTTGTTCTTTAAAGATTCAAAAATACTTTTTAACTGAGATTTACCTCCATTACTAAATCACTTAGTGAAATATTCGGGATGTCCCTCCTCGTCTCTAGCTAAAAAAGTTAAATAAACTACTAGAAGTTCATCTGCAGTTAAATTGTATACATTGAGTAAGTTTAAAATTGTATTTAATTCCACAATTCTAACTGTATATATGGAAAGGATCGCATTATTTTCTCTTGTTGATCCGCATTATCTACGTTTCTTTTGATAAATTCGCAAATCCAATCCACTCCTTTGTTAATATCTTTCTCTAAAAAATCAATAAATTGTTCTTTAGTCAGATTTCTCAATACCTGCTCTACCTGAGCATCTGTTAATCTAATGTTCATTCTACATCTGATTTGTTTGGAAGTGAATCCTGTAGAAGTTTTTTGAGATCTTTATTAATAGAATGGTTCAAAAAATAAGGCACAAATACATGTCTCATGAATCAATCCTGATGTGTATCAAATAAATTTCAATACATTTCAGCAGTAAATTCGTCTTCTACAAGTTTCATTAATTCTTCTTTATCCATTAAAAACGATATTTTGTATTAGTTATCAGTTCTCTCTGTCGTGTCTGAATAGATTCTCCAGCTAGAACCTTATCTAATTGGTTTTCATCAATAGTAATATATTTTGATGTAGCAGAATTCATAGCTCAATTATATTCCTGAGTATTTCTTAATACTACAGTAAACAATTCAGCTTCCTTTCCTTCTTCGAATCTGCAAATTCTGCCTTTTCTTTGTTGTTTTGTAATTTTAGAAGAATCAACAGATAAAATAATTCCAACCGATAATCCTGGAACATCTACTCCTTGATTCACTGCTTTAGAAGAGTGAAGAACACCGGAAGTAGCATTATTAAATGCTTCTAATGTTTCCTTGTTTTGTTTTTCTGATTTTTTAGAATGAAGAACGTATCCGCTACCAAAAGATTCTGCTTGTTTTATGGTAGACGAGAAAGTTATACATTTTTTGTTCTTTCGGGCTTCAAGTATTTTCTTTGCTATTTCAAACTTCTTGGGGTGATTTTGAATAAATGCCTTTCTGGCACGCATGGCACGATTTCATTTCTGAGCCATTCCCATTACAGTGTGATAATCTACTCCAAGTTGTTTTGCATACGTACGACATTTCACAACGTCAGTAGAGCAATCCATAGCAACACTAAATTTATAATCAAAATAAGCAAAATATTGATTAAATGTATTACTTAATTTCATATAATCTGTTAGATCAACATCAACCAAAACTAAATATTCTTTTACTGGTGCAACTCAATGATTTTCAATAGCTACATCCAGTGGTACTTCATCACAAACTGGTGCGTATTTCTTGATTATTACTTCTTTTCCATCAAGTCTTTCTAATGTACCTGTAAGACATAGTATGTTTTTGTAATTAACACACTCAAAAGTTTGTTTAAATGTTTCACTAGCAAATAAATGGACTTCGTCTAATATTAGTAAATCACAAGTCCAATTTAATTTAATAACTGAGTTTACGATTTCAACTCTCGTATTATCGATTAACCCACGCTCTTCAAGTTGGTCTATTCATTGGTCTTTAAGAAATTGAGTAGGAACAACAACTAACACTGATGCATTTTCATTACGTTTTACAAAGGCGTCGGTAAGATTTAATCCTATCCTCGTCTTTCCAAAACCGGTGCATCCAACAATCGTGCCATGACCGTTATATTTTAATCATTTTTTAAGACATTGTTTTTGTCTTTCATCACGTGTTATCATAATGTTAGTTGTTTTTTATCAAGTTTCTCAATAATTTTATATGCTTCTGTTAAATAATAAGAATAATTTATACCTCTTTCTTCAATTGGTTTATCATCAAACTTATTATAGATAGTAACTGCAGAATCTGCGCACAACGCAATTTTACTACCAAACGGTTTACCTTGTTCATTAAGTTTTTGCTTATAAATAGGTTTACCGTACATAGACATATAATATCTATTTATGTGTGGTACTCTTTCTCCACCATAAAATACATCAAATTTCTTATCAACCTTCTGAAATGTACAGAATTTTTTAATATCGGTGCATTCTTTTATGGTTTGTTCTGGGGGTATTCCTTCAACAAAATATTTATTTATTGCTTCAGGAATTATTAATGGAGCTAAACCCTTTCCAAGTTGAGGTTCATCGATAAATAAACCTTTTTTCTTGATAAGAGCTTTATTGTGTGATTCACTCCATCCTTCTTTTACACCGACATAATCATTAATCGCATACTGATAGAATCTTTCGAATCTATCTGCAGCTAAAGTCAATCCTGTAATTTTACATCACTCATCACACCAAGCGTGCGCTTTATCTACGATTGACTTCTTCATCAAAACAAATACTCCATCAGTATTACTTTGGATTATTCTGCAACCAATTGCATCTAATCCTTCAGCAAGCATCAGTAGCATTAATTGACCATTAATTCTAATAGTCAATGCCATTTTAGGATCATAACATCACGAAAATTCTGATTGTAAATTTCCAGAAAGTCCATTCACAGATAATTTCAAAGTCTCGTTTTTAAGCTTGTTACCATTTCGTTTGGCCTCAAGTCGTTCACTTAAAATATCAGAATAAACTTTTGTAAAAATTGGACCAAGATGAGCTGGATATAATTTTTGACTTACAATTATAGAAGGATACATTGAATCAACATCAACATCTTCCAATATTTCATCATCTTCTGGTTCAAATTTTTCTGGATCGTTTACACTATGAACACCACCTAAAGCAAATGTGTGTTCAACGCCACCTAACATAAAATGTCTTTCAAACGTCTTGTCGTCTGGACTAATACATAATTCTTTGAGCTCGGACAACAAATTTTGTAAGACCGGAGTTTTAAAAGATATAAATGGAAATATAATATCTTTAAAACACACACTCTCACAAGGACTTCGTAAATCTTTTATTTGGAACCATTGTTGGCCAGATTCTTGAAGATACCTAACCTTAATAATTTCCATACCTAGATTCACACCATCCTTATTCAATGCAGAAATATGGTACTCATCTTCAATCGCTAATCGAAGATCTATATCTTTTGCACATCTATCCAAAAGAACATCCGTACTATCTACATCATTTAGATTATAAGACAATACAGCGGGAATGTTTTCTTTCGGTAATGGACGTTCGAAATCTCCATAATATTCTTCTACGTTTTTATACTCCATGGTCACTTGCAATGCTTTTAATCCCACTCTTAGTTTTTGAGATCATTTCATTGTAAGCAAATCCAAATTTGGAAATATATCAGCGTATTTATAAGTGGATCAGGACGCAGATGTTTCAGAATTAATTATTTTATCAGAGAATGCTTTTATCTCAGCAGTGATTTCTCAGACCGGTTTTAATATTAACCTTTTGTAATTTATTATCAAATATGATATAATAGGAGAATCGTAATGAACGGAGTTAAACCCAACCCAATAAATTCCCTTATGTAAAAACAACTTAACAATTTCTGGTAAATCGTTTCTTATATCAGATATTTGATATGATTTATGATTTTTAGTTTCAGAATTTTTAACAGTTACACTGAAGAAATTAGGAAAAACCTCTACATCATAGATAAAACAGACTTTATTCCTTAGTATCATTATACTTATTTACAAGATTTCAACCCTTGTAAGCAGCCACACTTTCAATTTGGTCCTTTAAAGTGTTCCATTTCTTAATGTGGTACTCTAGGTCATTATCAAGTAAAAGAAGGATTTTATCACGAAGTAAAGCTAAAGTTCCAGATGATACTGAAGATACTCTAGTACGTTGTTCAAGATTTAAAAGAGCTTTGAGCTCAGCATAACTTAAGCCTGTTGGAACAACTCTAAAATAACCTCCATCTATGAATAGGCGCTCCTTCATCACTTGAATTCAAGGACGAAGTTTTCCATTTTCGTCGTATTCAGTTAGATCCTTCTTTTCATCTTCAGTTAGTCAAATGCCAAGAGACATTATAAATTCATCTGAAATAAGTTTTCTATTAATAGGTTCACAAGCATCTAAACAAGCTAATAGTAAGTCTCCAATAGTTAATGTTTCGAATTCTTTTGGAAGATTTGAAAACATTAAAGTAATGCTATCGTCATTTGTAACTCCATTAGCTTCTTTAAATCTGTTAATAAAATCGAGAATGTCTTTATTAGTCTTAAAGATATCGATTGTTAAATCGTGTTGTATATATCTGTGCAGTAATTCAGCATTACAACTTCTGTGAATTTTCTGAATATTTTTGCGCACTTCTAACTTTCCAAATTTATAATTTGTTTTTCTATACAACATGTCCAAAGTATGATTATATGCCTTTTGAAGATCTTCTTCAGACATATCTAACAACTTAATAGACTCTCCGTTTTTATTAATTCAAGCTCAGTTATTAATATTATTATTTCTTTTCTCTATAGCTTGACTAAGTTTATCTGCTAAATCACTCATAATCTAAAATTGATATTTATTATTTACTATTTCTTCATTTTTATCTTTAACGAAATTCAGGAAATAACATTGATTATATTTATATGTTTCTTTATTTCCTGTATTTCTCTCATAATACTCCTCCCCTGCATCTACATATTCCAACTCCGCAAACCCACAATCTCCAATGTCTGGGGCAGTTCCGTTTCAATTTGGAGGTCTAGTTGCACTAATATATCTTAGTAAACTGTTATCGACCTCGTCTAGATTCTGAAATACATATACAGTGTAAAAATCGTGTTGTTGCGCGACTAATTTACAATGTACCGTTGTCTTCATCTAGTATGCAGAAGTAATGTTCAAAACTATAAATCAACCTACTTAAATAACTGAAAACTTCTGCATTGTTTTGTTCTAATGCATTATTTCCAACTTCTTTAAGCATATTGTAATATTTTTCTTCTAGCTTTACAAGATCGTTGATTGTTTCTGCAGGTTTATATTCAACAGTCATACTTGGCTGTTTGTGTTCTGGGTCTAAACTTATTGCAAGTTTAGTTAACAATCTATTGCCAGCAATAAGTCCACCGATGACATTAGCTGTAAAGTCTTTTTTAAATGTTTTTACAGCATAGGTAAACTGTTTGTTAACAATTAGAAGATCCATAACGCTACTGAAAAATGGATTTTTTGGAGAAGTTTCTTCTTCCGATTGTTTAAATTTCATATTTTCCTCCTTTTAAAGCTCACACAAATCAATACTATATAAAGTTTTGTGGAAATTAGTGTTAAACTGCTCTTCAAATAAATCCATTAAAAGTGTTGATACTTCGAATTCATGATCCTTAATGAACACTTTAACAGTAAATGTAGCAGTTGTAGTTAACCATCTTACTATATCTTCGTCTCTAAATTGAATGGTGTTTGGTTCCAACCAAGTATGAACTTCAGATAATCCAAAATGTAATTCTCCTGTATTATTTTTATCCAAGAGTGTAAGTAATTTCTCCATCTTTGGATCTAACATTAAATCCAGTGGATCGTCGTGTTTCAGATTCGGGTACCAATGATTCCCTACTTTCTTTACTTTTATTAATATGTTCATCTTCTGGTAAATTCAAACATTGTGCTGCAAAAACACAAAGTTCATCCACTTCATTATTCATTTGATTATCGGAATGACCTTTTGTTCATTCCATAGTAACCTTATGAAAGTCAAGATAATCAAGAATTTCAAATCAAATGTCTAGATTAGATTTTGAATAATCTTTATCATTAAATCATTTATTGACTAAACCTTGATTAATCGTATTAACAACATACATTGAATCAGAAACAATTGTTATGTCTGTTGGTTCCTTAAAATATTTTAAAGTTTCCAAAACAGCTCTTGCCTCCATTCTATTATTTGTTGTATTTTTAAATCCTTGATATAATCTTGTAACTAAATTGTTATTTTCATCATAAATGATAGAAGCATATCCTCCACACTGAATACTTGATTGATATGAACCATCTGTATAGGCTTTATACTTCTTCATTATCTGATGAGTTTTCTTCGGATGTATTATTTGTAACTGGTTCTGTAGACACATCCGAAGAATGTTCTTTTTGAAAGTCTACATAATGTCCCAAGTCTCGCAGAATTGGTTGTCCAAAAAAATAAGCATCGTGTTTCTTTTGTAATTCTTCCAATTCTGCGAGAAACTCATCTGGATATTCTACTTCAAAATAACCATTAAAAGTCAGTTGATACATACTTGGAAAGATATGTGTTGATTATAGCATTTGCATGCTTCTTCGATGTTTCTCTAATCTTTCCTCTACGAATTCCAACTACAGTTGCTTTTGGAGCTTCGAGTGCTCTTGATACAGCAAGATCGCGGCCAAATTGTTTGACGAAAGTATCTTCAGGAGAACAAACAGCTACTCCAAAACGCATTGTATTTGCTATAGGAGCATAGACACTAGCTACTGTTATCCTAGGGAGTTTCTTAATAACTGCGCTCTTCTTGTCAGTCACATACATAATGTTACCACTCCTATCCAGCACTGCCGGAAGATTGCAAATCGCTAACGGTTCGGAATAGTAAAACTTAATATTCTTATCTTCTCTCATAACTTATTGTTTTTTAATTAGTTCGAATAAACCTTGTGCAGTAATACTTTTAATGACATAGTCCTCTATTTCAGAACCAACTGACAGGAAAGGACCTCCTTCTGGATCTAATGCGTGAACATAAGTACCTATTTTATGTTCACCATCAAGTCCTATTAATCGATAAGTTCCGGTACTTTCTGGATCCAATTCAATTTCCCAAAGAGTATCACCGACTTTTTTTAATTTGTGGCATAAGCCGTACCTTGCTGGTAATTTAATTTCTTCCATTAGAATTGAACATCTTCGTTTACAACTAAACAACTGGAAGATAAATAAAGATTTAATACAGAAATTGCATTTTCTAATGCAAGTCTATCTGATTTTGCTGGATTTATAATTCCTGATTCTATCATATTTGCTGGACGCATTAAATTTGCATCAAATCCAATTCCTTCATCAAAGTCTTCTGGATTTATACCACAATTACGCATTATTTGATCTTTTACAGAATGTAATGCTAAAATGATAGGGAAATATATCTCATCCAATCCAATACTTCGAAGAGCATCAACTGCATTAATGAAGGACATTCCTCCACCTGCAACATAACCCTCTTCAATTGCTGCTTTAGTAGCACACACTGCATCTTCAATACGATCTTTCTTTTCTTTCATTTCCAATTCAGTTG
>JAEEGL015604220.1_pt1 | contig 14118 bp, 12 predicted proteins | sample 9134231 | NCBI WGS metagenome assembly JAEEGL01 (sample SAMN16246548, study PRJNA631951) | gut metagenome | biome: gut microbiome; feature: rumen; material: fiber-attached | host: Bos | place: Iran: Karaj | collected 2018-10 | reverse complement strand
TGCCTAACTAATGGGTTCATATGTATTGGATATGCTGCTTTACAATCAAGATGTTCATCTAACACTCTTCTAATTGCTCTGAACATACTGTGCATAGGCTGTCCTAAATTTTCTCTTCTATGAGCAGTAATAAAGATAAGCTTATCATTACCCACCCAATCTAATTCTGGGTGATGATAATCTTCTACTACTGTATGTTTCATAGCATCAATTACTGTATTACCTGTAACATATATTGATTTAGGATTCTTACCTTCGTTTATTAGGTTTTGCTTTGCTAATTTGGTAGGCGCAAAGTTATATTTGGCGATTAAACCAATTCCTTGTCTATTAAACTCTTCTGGGAACGGAGAATAGATATTATATGTTCTAAGTCCTGCCTCAACATGACCAACAGGTATCTGCATATAGTAACAAGATAATGCAGTCACAAACGCAGTAGATGTATCACCATGAACAAGAACAACATCTGGTTTGATTTCTTCAAGCGCTTTTTGAATCTTGCCAAGAATATTAGTTGTAATATCAAACAGCGATTGACCTGGCTTCATAATTTCTAAATCATAATCTGGCCATTCGTTAAACACTTCAAATACTTGATCGAGCATTTGTCTGTGTTGGCCAGTTGAGAGAAGAATAGTTTCAATTTCTTTTCTCTTTTTTAATTCTTTGACAAAAGGCATCATTTTGATGCAATCTGGTCTACAGCCTACCGTTATAACCACGCGTTTCATTTATAATTTATAAACTCCGTCTAATGGACAAATATTGTGACAGTCTAAGATGACTTTGCCTTTAATCTTGTCCCAGTTTTCTTTAATGTGATTGTGCTTAACCATAATAACAACAAAATCAATATCTTTTAAGAATTCATCAAAATCATGATATTGATTCTTGACTATATCTTTTTTAATCCAAGGATCATAAACCTTAAGTGGTTCTGCTAAATGACTTTCTTGATGTTCTAACATTTGCAATGTTGGAGATTCACGATAATCATCAACGTTTTCTTTATAAGTAAGGCCATATAAACCAACCCGTTTGAAATCAGCAATGCCTTTTTCTTTCATGATGTCTGCAATCTTTGCAAGAACATATTCTGGCATAGAGTCATTGATTTTCATTGATTCTCCAATGACTTTACTTAGTTGTGGATAATCGCCAACCAAGAACCATGGGTCAACAGAAATACAGTGGCCACCTACACCAGGACCTGGTTGAAGAATATTAACTCTTGGATGCATATTACAGATTCTAATTACTTCGTAAACATTCATTCCTGCTTTATCACAAATCTTTGTTAATTCGTTAGCAAAAGCGATATTGACAGCTCTAAAGGTGTTTTCAACAACCTTTGTCATTTCGGCGGTCTTGATATCCGTTAAAGCAATTTGGCCTTGGCAGAATGAAGCATAGTAACCTGCAACCTTTTCAGCGATGTCTTTTTCATCCGCACCAATTGTTCTGTTGTTGTGTAAGAGTTCATAAACCATATTGCCTGGAATAATTCTTTCTGGGCAATGGACTAGATGGATGTCTTCGCCAATTACAAAACCTTTTTGTTCAATAATTGGTCTAACAAATTTGTCAATTGTACCCGGTGAAACAGTGGATTCAATAACCACTATTGCGCCTTTTGGGCACACTTCCATCACCGACTTGACAGCAGCAACAACATAGCAAGGATCAATAACCTTACTAAATTTATCATAAGGTGTCGGAACAGAAATGATATATGTATCAGTGACTTGGTATTCATTTGTGAACTTAATACCAGCTTTTACTGCATCATCAAATAATTCTTTTAAACCTTTTTCTTCAAAAGTCACTTCGCCACGATTTAAAGTTGCCACTAATTCTTTATTGTAATCAGTACCGACAACTTCTACTCCATGTGATGCCATCATTAAAGCTGTTGGCAAACCTATGTAACCTAAACCAATTACGTTAACCATTATTTTGTTTCCTCCTTCTAAATAGTTTATGTAAAACTGATGTTACAAATGCTTTTTCGTTTTTATTGAATCCCCAAAACCACAAAAATATACAGTAAAAAAACGTGAACATAGTTCCCTTTATCAAAAGAGCATAGATTGGTTGAATAGAATACTTATCCACTAAAAATGAAAGACCCAAAGCGACTATAGCACAGATTATGGTCCTATCCATGATTTTTTTAAACATTCTCAGTACTTGTAAGCCCATTATTTTTTTATGATAAATGTTTAAAACAATTAAAGCGGACAAAATGCACGAAATCGCCGTAGCAATAGGTGCTCCAATAACTCCCCATAACTTGATAAAAAGAATCGTTAATCCAACATTAATTACGGCACCAATTGCTAAAATTACAGAACGAATAAACCTCTTTCCCATAGCATCGAGTACAGTCTCGGTAACATTTTGAGATAATTGAAAAAGGGTAGGAATCATAAGGATAATCACTATATAGTAAGCGAGGTGATAGTCTTCACCAACCCAAAGATAAATAAATTCCTTTCCTACCAAAACGACCCCACACAAGATATATAAAAGTATAATAAATTGATACCTACCACCATTTATTACAAAATCAGTAATTTTTGTTCCATCAGCATGTTCTTCTACCAATTTAACAGCATCAGGTAACATTACTTTCCTTATGGCGCCAGACAAAGAGCCATAGATTAAATAGATGCTCATAGCAATGGAATAAATAGTAACTTCTATTCCACCGAGCATAGAACCAATTAGCACTTTATCAATGCTGTTGTTGATTTGGGTGACAATTGCTTGAATAAAAAGAGCAATAGAAAAGAAAAAAATTGTAGAAAACAATTTTGTTTCCCATTTGTATAATTTGGGTATAATTTTCAATCGGAATGTAGAATACAAAGCAAGTCCAATTAAAAATAGAAGATTAGCAGCAATATCTGCAATCGATATAGCAACGGCACCAAAACCACATCTTAATAGAATGTACATTAAGCCAAAGCGAAGTAGAATTTTAAAGAATTGATAACCGTTACCGAAGGCATACTTCTTATATCCAAACAAGACACCATGAAAAACGTTACCATATATGGTAATTGCAACATTGATTATGTATAAGAACGCAAGAAGCTTTGCTTCAGACAAATCGCTTGGTGAAAATGTTTTTGAATATAGACCATCTATTGAACAATAAAAACCAAACCCAACCACAGACACAACAACAACGATAATAGAGTTAATAATCAATTCCATCGCCAAAAAGTTCTTACACCCTTTTTGATCGTTGTGAAGATTATATTTCGCAATATACCTCGTAGTTGTTATTCCGGATCCGAAATCAAGAATAGTTAAAATACCAATAAAAGAGCTAACTGTTTGATACAATCCATATTCTACATCCCCCATAGTTCTAATCATGAAGGGGGTGAGAATTATCGATAAAACACTAGAAGCGATTAAGGACAAATAAGAAAAAATGACACCTAATTTTTTACCGTTCATATTTTACATTTTTATTCTTCTAACGATTTTTTTAAAAAGGCTAACGATTTTTCTCTTTCGTTCTTTAGTGCAGAATTGGCAGTAGAAAAATCAACATTGCGTATAATGTAATCTACATGAGAATCGGGATAAATCAACCTTTCTGATAGGTTGGAAATTTCAAGCAAATCCTTAAGACGAGACAAATATGAAGTTTTTTTATCAAAACCACGTCTACAAAAAGAGTAAAACGGCTTATTAAAATTAATCGCAAAGGCCGTTCCATGAAAAGAATCAGTACAAATAAATGAAGCCTTATCGAATAGTTCCAGGAACTCTTTTGGGCCACATCCAACAGTTTTTTTGCTGCTACGAAACATGTCTTTTGGAGAGCCTGGAATAATAATCAATTTACATTTGTTCTTTTTTGCAATTTTCGAAGCTATTTTTCTTGGATAATCAAGACTTCCTAAAAAAAAGCACAAAACATACCTCTCAGGAAGAACGTGGTTTGATTCATAAAAAGACCATTCATCTTTTGAAAGCAATAACGTGGGGTCGAGAGTATTTTCGATTTTGCGATCAAGCAAAGACTCTAAAGCGGCTGCCCCCTCGTATTCGCGACACGATATATGTCGTACATTACAAATATTTTTATACATTATTTCCTTTTTTTCATCTGGGATTTCACTTACTCCTATACTAGCGGCATAAGCAATTGTATTAGCATTATTTTTTGCGAAACCCAAACCATAAACTTCAAGTATACTGTTAAAAGGATTCCATACTTGATCACTTCCAGTAATAAACGTTTGGTAATCAAAAGGATATTGATATATTTCTGCAATCGATTTAAAAGAAACAGGTCCGATTTTTAGATAATCTCTTTTAAATTCATCAAAAGCTTTTTTTGTAAGTTTTGCGTTTTTCCTTGTTAAAAAGTTCTCTATTTTCAAAATACTTTTAATAATGAAAGATTTTGACTTTTCTTTGAAAGATAATTTGGTTTGGTTTTTGCTATAATCGGCACATTCTTTTCTTCGAAAATCAATAAATTCTGGTAAATAACCAAGCTTTTTAATTGTGTTTTGAAGAGCAAAACATTGTAGAGTTGCTCCATAACTCAAAGATTCGTGAAAGCTCAACATCCCTATTGTCTTTTTCATCTTTTAAACTCCCTTTTTAATTCTGTTATTGAACATAAAGCAATGGAAAGGATTATATCTTTTATTCTTTTTCAAAAATGTAATCATATACGGCTGTTTTTTTGTGAATCTTGTTTCCAACTACAATTGAATTTGAAGGGACATCAAAATTTACAAAGGAATTTGCAGCAATTAAAACATTATCACCAATTGTAATATTTCCAACTATGAAAGAATTTGCGCAAAGAACAACATTGTTTCCAATTGTCGGTACACCTTTATTGGTTCCGCTTCGAATCGACCCAATAGTTACACCTTTAAAGATTACGATATGCTTCCCGGTCTTTGTCTTAGAATTAATTGTTATTCCATAAGGGTGGACCAATTGAATACCAGGGCCTATATCCCCTCCACTAAAATCAATTTCAAGACCATATTTTTTGTATTTATCTAAACGCCTCTTGAGAAAAAATTTCAACAATTTGTTCCTTGTTTTTTCGTATTTTCGTCCGAGATAAATATATTTCAAATAATAACACTGTGCTAATTTAATTCTGCCAAAAAATGGACTCCATTTTCTCCCTGTTTCCATTTGATAATCTAGATAAAACTTTTGATTCATTCGAAACCTCCTTATATTTTCTAAAAGATAATACATATGCAAGAACAAACCAAATAGCTGTGCTTCTCCAATATATTGTGCTGAACATTAGATTCACAAAATCTCCAAGAAAAATGGCTGCTAATAAAATGAATCTTCTATCACCCTTAATCAAAATAATCATTTTTCTTAAAAAAACGATAAAAATAGAAATAGAAAAAAGAAAGAAGACAGAACCTCCTTCAATTAAAATATCTAAGAACAGATTATGTGCCTGTGGAACACCATAGTAAGATCCCCCAGTTATGCCATAACCAAATAGCGGGCTCTCTTCAATGAGCAAAAAAGCATTTTGATAAATAGTATCACGCCCAGAAGTGCCAGACCAATCAATTCCACCATTCCCAATAAATTCAACTATTCTTTCAAAGCCCATCTCGAATAAACTATTGTGGTTCTTCAAAAAAACAATTATTAAAGTTGCAAATGAAATAATTACAAATCCGAGCAAAATCCAAAAAAACCTTCGATCGATGATGGACTTAAACAAAAAAACAGCAATAGTAGAAAAGACGATTAAAAAGAAGCCTCCACGTCCACCACTATATAAACTTAAAATAATCTGCAAAATGGCGAAAATAAGTCTCAAAAATTGGAATAAAACTGTTTTCCTCCATTTTTTGCTAACATACTGATTGCCAAAGAAAAGCATATACAAAGTTAGCACGTACATATATGCTGCAAAATACGATATTCCTTGATAATCCATTCCAAACACGACATCCATATTTGGTCTATCTATACCCTGGACAATGCCCTGAATCAAAACACTAACAAATCCAATGCCTGTAATAAAAATGAAAAAATCAATAGCATTTATCATCTTTGGCAAAAGTTTTTTTTGACTAGCTATTAAGCCCATTAAAACCGCCGGTATAAACTTTACAAACGACTCAAATAAAGTGTCAATAGCAACAGCTGAAAAGCCACCATTTAAACTCGACGTTACAAGGATGCTAATAATGACTAAAACAATAAATGCAATCCAATAAAGAGAGACTTTTTGAATCCCGTTTTTAATTGCCTGTGCGAAAAAGATGCAAACCGTAATGAGAGCGGTGATCAAAAAACAGACACCCATTATTTTTGTTGCAAATTCTTTTTGCTTAAAGGTCAAAACTAAAATAGAAAAGAATAAAGAATATAAATAAACTATCCAAATTGACCAAAAAGCAAGTGCTGAATTATTGCTTTCTTTTTTGCCTAATGTATTCACTAGTTATAATCTCCTCATACTTTTTATAAATGGTTGAATATGAATAGTTCTTTTCGACATATTCAATCGCGTTCTTCTTCATAGTCTGCAATTCGTTATCAGGCATATTAAACAATACTTCTAATTGCTTGCGAAAATCATTTACATCATCTATGGCAAAGCAGAAGCCATTACCATGAGACAATCTTTCGTGATTAATGTTGTTGTCTTCTTCAACAACAGGCAGTCCACAAGCCTGAACATCATAAAAACTCAGACTACATTGTTTGGGAAAAACAGCAATGTCAGCAGCTGAATAGTACATTGCTAAATCATTGTATTTCTGTGTCGGCGCAACTACTATCCTGTTTTGACTCTCCTTAATTCTCTCGGTAATTAATTCGCCAAACTCACCAGAGATATTGCCGACTAGAAACAGCACGATATCTTTTTTAGTATTGAAGCGTTCTCGGAAAGCATCAATCAACAAATCAACGCCTTTCGATTTGACCATCTTCCCAGCATAAATAACCACTGTTTCATTTTTTTGAATTCCGTATTGCTCTCGAATCGCATCTCTATAATCAGAGTTATATTGAAACAAAATATCATCGGTAGCATGAGATATAAATGGAGCTTGTTCCAAAGGTATTCCTAAACATTTTTCAACATATCTGTCATCTTGTGTTCTAATGAAGACAAGTTTATTCTTTTTGATAATTGGAGTAAAAAAACACCTATAAAAAAAGCGATATAAACCACTCAAAGGGTTTACTGATGCCATCTCTAACATATGTGAATCAAAAATAACTCCATACTTAAGCTTTTTATACTTCCTAATAAATTCAAGCGCTGCCCAAGTTCCATCGCCATGAACAAACAGCATATCAGGTTTTAATCCATCTATCATTTTTTTAAAGCCGCGCTTAAAAATACTTCGCCCAGAAAAATATCTACGTATTGGATATCTAATAATGCGTATATTATTTTTTTTCGAAAAAAGCTCATCCTTACTCTGAATTGAATCTTTTCCAAAAAAAGAGGTAAGGTATTCAGGTATTTTATCCATTTCTGAAGTCACTATTATAACTTCATTACCAGCTCTAGCTTGATACTTTGTTAGAACATTAATCTGGTAGCCAGCTTCTGGATGAAAAAAATCTTCAACGTGAACTATTCTCATTTTTGAACTCGCCTTTCTATTAATATTTGGTTGTATAACTCTATATATCTCTCAATTGTGTATTTTATTGAAAATAACATGGTGTCGTTATCCCCTTCGATAGATACTTTTGCAACTCTTCTTGCTTCCTTGAGCATGCTGAGATAATCACCTTTTTCAACAGTGTTTCCATATTGTTCTTTTTTTATACATTCAGGACTACCACCAGTATTGTATGTAATCACAGGAGTCCCACACGAAATTGCCTCCAAATTAACGGTTGGATAATTGTCTTCGTATGTTGGGTTTAAAAAAACATCTGATGTGGCATACCATTCAGCGAGTTGGTGGGCATTATCGGTTTTAAAAATAGGTACAATATTCTTTGGTAATTTATTTGTATCTTTTTTGGAAATACCAATTAGAACGATTTTTTCATCATCGCCCAACAACTTGGACAACTCTATAAAATCGTTAAGTCCTTTTCTTTTTTCCCAAACAGCTGCAACCCCTAAATATAACCTTTTACCTAAAAGATTAAATCTTTCTCTTAGACTAGAATCCATTGGTTTAAACGTCTCCAAATCGATTCCGTTATTTATTACTCGACATTCATATTTGCTTAGAAAAGATGCTTTAACAAGTTTTGAAAGCCAAACTGATGGTGTCACGATAATTAAATTAGAAGCGCCACTAAAACATCTTTTTTTGTCAAAATAGTTTTTTTGAGATCTATCAATAAAAAAAGATTTAGGGTACTCTTTCTTTTGAGGGCATTTTATGCATCCAGTCTTCCATTTTTCACATCCAATTTGAGAAAAATAAGTACAATGCCCTGTAAAAGGCCAGCAATCGTGCAACGTCCAAATAATCCTTTTACCGCATTTTTTTAAGTAATTGAACAAAATTTCAATATTTAAATAGTACCCATGCAAGTTGTGAAGATGAATTATGTCTGGATTAAACTTATCGATAAATTTAATCAGTTTTTTTGTAGGATTAACGCTTAAAAAACCAGCATTATCAAAAAGCCGTGAAGAAAGAGCATGTAAATGCCTATTAATTTCATTTCCTATATGATAATCATCATTATCATAAATAGAGTTTTTCTCTCCAAAAGCAATCACACAGGTATGACCCTGTTTTACAAGCTCTTTTTTTATGTCTGAACATATTCTTCCTGTGCTTTGCCTACCGCAAACAGAATTAATAACTAATACTCTCATTTGAATATTCTACTTGTAAATTCAATAATGCTTTTTCTATAGAATCAACATGGCTTTTTAATGTCATGTTATCTAGAAAAAAGTTTCTCCCATTAAGGCCTAACCCGGAAAGGATGTTGGGATTATCAGCAATATTTTGCATCAATTTTGTTAATCCTTCAGAATCGTTTGACCCAACCAAAAAACCACATTTTGCTCTTTTTATTATTGATTGAGATGATCCATCAATGGCACCAATTATTGGCCTGCCTGAGGCCATATAACTTGCAAGTTTTCCAGGTGGCGTTAAGCCGGTAGCTGTTTTGTTTGATAAACTCAACACGCAAACATCAGCAAACTCATAGAATTCCTTTATTTCATCTAAATTGTGCCTGCCGTGAAATATAACTTTATTATCGAGGCATAATTCAGTAACCAAAGTTTTAAGTTCTTCTAAATACGATCCATCACCGACAAAATGGAGCAAAATATTATTGGATTTAACTTTAGAAAATGCTTTTACTATTAAATCACAATTCTGGATTTTTCCAATGTTCCCTAAAAAGACAAAATCAATTATTCCATTATTGGTTGGTTCTAATCCAACTTGTAAGTAAGAATCCTCAGCATGTTCAAAAACGGTAATCATCTTTTTAGTTTCTATTGAAAAAATCTTGCTTAGGTAATCTCCAAATTCATCACATTTGTTTATAATCAAGTTGAATCCGTTGTACACCTTTTTCGATAATGAGCGGGCAATTAAATATATTGGATTCTTTTTAGACATCGCCTTCCCGTTCTTATTGTCTCTAACGCTATCGGGCCAAATATCAAGGTTGTATATAGCAGTAGGTATGTGGTGTTTCTTGCCATATTTTAGTGCAGGAAAGCCAGATGTAATTGGAGATGGCTCATAAAAATAAATAACATCATAATTTGGTTTAATCTTCTTAAGAACCTTATTTGTTTGTGTAACAAAACTGAGATAATTAAGTGCTAGATTTAAAGAACCTTTTTTTCTAGGTCTAAGCTTGCATCTCACTACTTCCGCGCCAAAATAACAAGATGTCTCTTTGTATGCATTTTCATAGCCATCAAAAATCTTACCTTCTGGATAATTTGGAAGACCGGTTACCACGGTCACACTATTACCTCGAGCAACCAATTCCTTGACGATATCGTTGATTCGAAATGTTTCCGGATAGAAATATTGAGTAATAACAAGAATTCTCATTAATTCATATGCGTCAGAGAAGCATTCTCTAAACTTATATTTTTAAAACTTTCCCCCATACTAACTAGCTGATATTTAAAATCATATTTGCTCATTTCTGGGGAGTAATACAAATCTCCAAAGACTTTATTAATTGATTTAACGAACGGGGAACCTATTCTTACAAAAAAATTGAGCCATTTCCAAACATGTAGTTTATGGTTGCTCAATTTAGCAAAAGCTTTTACTATTTCAACAGAATCTGCTAATTCAGCATTTTGTGGATAGAATGTTCCACCCATTTCTCTAAGAATAATTTGTTTAATAAACTCAGCCAAATTGTCGATGTGTAGCATACTTCTTTTATTGTGAAATGCTGGAAAGATGGGTGATACAGTTCCAAGCTTTGCTAATCTCATAAAGTTGCCTTTGCAATTTGGACCATAAATCATTGGTGGTCTAATGTTAGCAACAACGAAGCCATCACCCGCTATGGCATTCAATCCTATTTCAGCTTGCAATTTACTATCGCCATAGAATGTATTTGGATTTGGCTTTGTTTCTGGCATGATAATGTTTGGCTTTAAATTGTTCGATTCGTGATAAACAATCATTGAGCTCATGTAGATAAACTGCTTGACGCCATGTTCCTTAGCCCATTGAGCCACTTCTATCGCCAAATCGGTATTAATTCGGCGATACAACGGTTCCATTTTTTTCTTTGCGTCGACATGCGCAATACCAGCAACATGAAAAATAACATCATATTTGGAAAAGTCAGCTTGCTTCCACTCATCATTAAAAGTAGAAACTGTATCGACCTCAAATAAATCTGGCGTTTTCTTAAGCCAAGTCTCAACATTTGTGCCGACGTAACTATTCGCGCCAGTGATTAGAACTCTTTTCATTACTTAAAGTCCTCCCAGTGTTCAAAAAGAACTTTGAAAGGTTCCGGGTCGTTCTCATCGTAAAAGTATGTTCCTTTAGCCTGTTTGAATTCGAGAAGCCATTGAGCAAGGCTGATCTTACCACTATCGACACGTTTGCCAAAATCAATTACTTCAGACATATCTGTAAATGGTTTAAAATCTTTTTTAGCATTCGAATCGATGTGACCATCTAATGTGGATTTGACCCATAAATAAGAAAGTGGCATACCTGCTATAGAACCTGTATGATTCCAAGCAGAAGCTCTAAAATTAGTTTCTAAGAAATAATAAGTGTCGTCTTGATCAATTAAGAATTCAACTTCAAATATTCCTTCGAAACCAATCTCTTTAAACATTTTCTTTAATTTGTCTTCCATTTCTTTGTTATTAAACGGCATAACATCATGATATGGAGAGTAGTAGCCTTCAATAAGATATTTCCAAGTCAAAGAAGTGACAATCATCATTTCTCCACCATGGTTAACGCAGAAACCTTCCAAAGCATATTCGTTCTTTTTGTTTACGAATCTTTGAATTAACACTTTAGAACTGGTAATTGTTTCATAGGCTTTTTTAAGTTCTTCTTCATTTTGACAAATAAAAACATCTGATTTCCAAGAACCAGAGTTAGGAGAGATGTCTTTTGTAATAATTGGATATACAAGATTATCTGGAATTTCACCTTTGTTGACAACATAAGAATCTAAGATATTAAATCCATGTTTTTTGGCAAGTTCTAAGATATTCTTTTTATCCATGAATTCATTGATTTTTCCCTGTTCACCAGCGTTATAGCAAATGAACTTGTCTTTTATTTCGTTATAATGCAAATCAAAGAAACCAATCGATTTATCATCTGAGAACAACAGTATTGGTCTATGTTCATAATCATAACTTCCGTATTCTTTCAAAAGAAGCTGATACCCCTCTTCTACACTATTGGCACGATAGATTTTGGATATATACTTGCTATGAGTTGCAACTTCTTGTCTTCTTTTTATAGAAAAGTAAACAGGATTAATTCCATTTTCACCAAGACTTCTAATGAGCCCTAATGGGTTATAGTGTTCTAAAGCAAAAACAATAACAACGTGACCATTCAACTGATTATTCATTGTCTTTATTCTCCTCTTTATAAACGTTTTTACCTGATGATACAGTTTTAAGCACTCCAAAGAATGTTTTTGCATCTAACCAAAAAGACATTTTTCTAGCATATTCAGCGTCCATTCCAAATTGGAGATCTCTTGAGGCCGCTGCTCTATATTTAACATCGACAGTGCAAAACATTCCTGGTCTAACTTTAAATCTATCTTCGTATTCTGGTTTAGCAAATTCTTCGTATTCCCAATCTAAAACTGGTCTTGGTCCAACAACTGACATTTGACCAAGGAAAATGTTTATCAGTTGTGGCAATTCATCAATGCTTGTTTTTCTTAAGAATTTGCCCACTTTAGTTATTCTATTATCGGTCTCAGATGATGCGATTCCGCCTTTTTCATAAGCATGGTCACACATCGTTCTAAACTTTAATACTGTGAATTGCTTTTTGTTTCTTCCGATTCTCTTTTGTTTGAACAACGCTGGGCCTTTGCTGTCGCACTTAATGATTATCGCTATGATAAGCATTGGAAGCCATAATATTGAAAGAAGAATCAAAGAACCGATAATTTCACAAAATCTTTTTGCAAAATAACGGTAGAAAAGTACTACTAGCCAAAACGCTACAAATAGTGAACCTAAAACGATTAAAAGAATGACCCACCATTCCATTACTAATATCTCTTAAATACTAATTCAAACGCTTCAGCGTAATAGCATCCAGCTTGAACACCACGATAAGCGGCCAAACCTTCGATAGCTTCATTGCTTCTTGGGTGTGGATATGGTCTCATAACGCCTTTATAGGCAGCGATTGCTTTAATCTTGAGTTCTACACCATCTTTACCAATTTCAACGAAATAGTTAGGTATAAATCTATTTTTACTAGTATCGAAGCTCCATTCTGTTGAAGATGGAACTTCCATGTATAAAAGCTCTTTTAAAGCAGGAACATTTTCTTTTCTTTGGAACAATCTACAAGCAGCTTGTACTGCATAGCTTGTGACAACGTGGTCATTATTTGTATCACTTGGATGATGTGTGATAATTGCTTCCGCACTAAAATCTTTAATACATCTTTCAATGAATTGTACTAAATCAAGGTGAGGAACTGTATTCATTTTGATGTTTGGAAAGTCAGCAGCATATGATTTCTTAACACCGATGATATCAAACGCTTTCTTTTGATCTTCTACTAGAGTGGCAGAAACATTTGCTCTAGCAGCAGCGTGATTAGCCATTGTGGCAACCGCTACTTCGTTGCCTTCTTGAACAAGTTTATGAATTGTGGCACCTGCGCCTAATACTTCATCATCTGGATGTGCTACTACTACTAAATATTTCATATCTATTTCCTTCTTTATTTCATTCCACCGCCATTGTTGATTTGATTTGGCTCAGCAAACGTTGGAACCACATCGTGTAGCGCGGCCTTAGCAATTGATTCACTTCTCATATTCACCGCGTTATACAACGTGTGCAATTTTTCATTTAATTCATCTAAAGATGCTGGTTCATCTTTTTCAATGAAGATTTTTTCATTATCTGTTTTGGTTAATCTTTCATCTTTAACGAGGAGCTCTTCGTATAGTTTTTCTCCCGGTCTTAAACCAGTTTCAACGATTTTAATATCTTTATCTGGTTCAAAGCCCGCCATTTTGATGATTTCAATAGCGAGGTCATAGATTTTAACTGGTTGACCCATATCTAAGACCATGAGTTCGCCGTTTTTAGCAATTGCAGCAGAATGTAGCACTAACTGACTTGCTTCAGGAATAGTCATAAAGTATCTAATAATTCTTTTATCAGTTAATGTAACTGGTCCACCATTTTGGATTTGTTTTTTAAATAATGGGATAACACTACCAGCGGAACCTAAAACATTGCCAAATCTAGTAGCACTAAATGTTGTATGTCCGTTTAGCGAAGCATGTGTCATACAAATCATCTCACACATCCTTTTAGTGGCCCCCATGACATTCGTGGGGTTAACAGCTTTATCAGTAGAGACCATATGAACTCGATCAACTTTATATTTTTCAGCGAGTTCTACG
>JAEEGL015191518.1_pt1 | contig 14118 bp, 9 predicted proteins | sample 9134231 | NCBI WGS metagenome assembly JAEEGL01 (sample SAMN16246548, study PRJNA631951) | gut metagenome | biome: gut microbiome; feature: rumen; material: fiber-attached | host: Bos | place: Iran: Karaj | collected 2018-10 | reverse complement strand
CTTCTTGTTAGGCACCTCAATACCAATGGTACCCTTGCCAGGAATGGGCGCAATAATACGTATGCCCAGAGCGGCTAGGCTTAGGGCAATGTCTTTCTCCAGATTTTGAATCTTCGAGATGCGCACCCCCTCGGCAGGTTGAATTTCGTAGAGCGTGATGGTGGGGCCCACGGTGGCTTTGATGTTGCGAATCTGCACGCCAAAGCTGCTCAGCACGTTGACAATCTGGTGCTTGTTGGCGGTCTGCTCGTCCATATCGATGTAGGGCTTGCCGTCGCTCTCGTATTTTTTCAGCAGGTCGAGCGTGGGATATTTGTATTTGGTCCAGGGCTCCTTAGGGTTGATAGGCGTGTTGAGGTCGTAGTTGCTCACCACGGTCTTTCCGTGGGCGGCTTCCTCGCCTTTGCCTACGCCGACAGTCATTTCCGTGTCGTCTGTTGCTGTATTGCGCGTAGAACCCGCAAGAGCGGCCATTCCATCGGTCGAAACGTTGGTTAGGTCTATCTCGTTGGGGTTGCTCTCGTAGCCTGGGTCGTTGACCACAGGGACCCCTTCGACGGGAAATTCCACGGTCTGTGGCGTGGGGTCGTCAAACACTTCAGGGTCGTCGAGAGTCTGCACGGGCGAGGTGTTGCCCTCGTTCTCCTTGTCGTTGTCCTTCTCGTTGTTGGTAATCTTAAATGGAATTTTGTTGCTCACATATTGCATGGGGTTGAGCATTTTGCGCACAACGTCGATAGTTTCGGCGCTCAGATAAGTAAGGAAAATAAGGGCGGTCAGCACCAAAACTGCTGTCAGTCCGGGCGGACCTATCAGATTCTCGATGGTCTGACAGATAAACAGACCATGGTCGCCACCGGGGTTGAACACTTGCTCGCCCATGATGGGGGTGAGGAACTTGGCAAAGGTCACAGAGAACCAAATCATGATGACCATCAAGCACAAGAACCACTTGAGCAGGTTCACCTTGTAGGCTTTCATCAGCCGCAAGCCAATGAGGCCGATGATGATAGGAATGGCAAAGGCAGAAATGCCGAAGCAACGCGCAATGAAGAACCATGACACCACGGCGCCGATGGAACCGCAATCATTCTCCAATTCCTGGGTGCTGTCGAGCACCTCGCCCGGGCGCAAATCGAGTACCATGCTCTGGTCGGCTTGTCCAGTCGAAAAATAGGATATAAAAGCAATAGTCACATAAATTGCTATGAAAAGCAAAAATGTGCCTATCAGGAAATTTACAATGTCGTTACCAAAAATATTTTTTATCCCGACTGCTTCGCTAAATGTTTTCGCAGGTCGGGTGGTGGTTTTCTTCTTCTTAGCCATTTTGTTCTGTCTTTCTTCTTCTTTTTTCTTACCGTAGTTACCTCATTGAAGGCCAGTATCAAAAATTTTCTGCAAAAGTAAGTAAAAACGTCGAAAAAGAACCATAAATTCGCAACTTTTTTCTAATTTTGCATGCTGTAATGAAAAAATTTATTTATAACAAGTTTGACAAGCGACGGATAACCGATTTGCCACGGGTGCTTTTCGAGGGCAGGGTTATTGTGATTATTAGCCCAGGCGAAACACGCAGAGCGGTTGATTATCTGCTTTCCCAACCCATACTAGGCATCGACACAGAGACACGGCCCTCATTCAAAAAGGGAAAAGTCAATGTGGTAAGCCTTCTGCAAGTCTCTACCTACGACACGTGTTTTCTTTTCCGTCTCAACTATACAGGCATGACCCCTGCCATCATTCGTCTGCTCGAGGATACTACCGTTCCCAAGATTGGACTTTCACTTCACGATGATATACTCTCCCTGCACAAGCGTGCCGATTTTACTCCAGGCCTGTTTGTTGACTTGCAGAAACATGTGTGCGAGATTGGTATCGAAGACCTCAGCCTGCAGAAGCTCTACGCCAACATTTTCGGCCAGAAAATCAGCAAAAGCCAGCAGCTCACCAACTGGGAGGCCGACGTGCTCAACGAAAGGCAAAAGCGCTATGCCGCCACCGACGCGTGGGCATGCATTCGGCTCTACGAGGAGCTGCTAAGGCTTGAGCGCACCAAAGACTACCAACTGGTGGTGATTCCTGAAGAACCATCCGAACCCAATACTAAAAACCTTCAGCATGTATAAAAATGTTTATTTGAAAAAAGGCAAAGAAGAAAGCCTCAAACGATTTCATCCTTGGGTGTTCTCGGGAGCCATCCATCATACCGACGACGAAATAGACGAAGGCGAAACCGTGAGAGTCGTCTCGCTTGACGGCACTTTTATTGCCGTCGGCCATTGGCAGATAGGCTCTATTGCCGTGAGAGTGTTGTCGTTCGACGACGAGGAAATCGACGATGAATTCTGGAAAAAACGCCTTTCGTCGGCACTTGAAATGCGTAGAAGCATAGGTATAGCCGACAACCCTAACAATAATACCTACAGGCTGATACATGGCGAGGGCGATAATCTTCCTGGGCTAGTGATTGACTGCTATGGCCGTACGGCTGTGATGCAGGCTCATAGCGTGGGAATGCATGTGTGCCGCATGGCCATTGCCCGCCAGCTGGTAGAAGTGATGGGCTCGCGAATAGAGAATGTTTATTATAAAAGCGAGACCACGCTGCCCTACAAGGCCGAGCTGGGGCAGGAGAACGGGTTTATTGTTGGCGGCAGTTCCAACAACATAGCCGTTGAGAACGGATTGAGGTTCTACGTCGACTGGCTGAAGGGCCAGAAGACGGGCTTCTTTGTTGACCAGCGAGAGAACCGCAGCCTGTTGGAGCGTTATGCCCAAGGGCGCAACGTGCTCAATATGTTCTGCTATACAGGCGGTTTCTCGTTCTATGCCATGCGTGGTGGCGCCAAGATGGTCCACTCCGTTGACAGCAGCTCCAAGGCCATCGACCTGACCAACCGTAACGTGGAGCTCAATTTCCCAGGTGACCCACGCCATGAGGCTTTTTGCGAGGATGCTTTTAAATTTCTTGATGCCGCCGACCACAGGTACGACCTCATCATTCTCGACCCGCCCGCTTTTGCCAAGCATCGTGCCGCCCTCCACAATGCTTTGAAGGGCTACACTCGGCTCAATATCAAGGCCTTCGAGCGGATTAAGAGTGGGGGAGTGTTGTTTACGTTCAGCTGCTCGCAGGTGGTAACCAAAGACCATTTTCGTAATGCCGTCTTTACGGCTGCTGCCCAAAGTGGGCGCAGGGTGCGCATACTTCATCAGCTTCACCAGCCAGCAGACCACCCCATTAACATTTACCACCCTGAAGGCGAGTACCTCAAAGGTTTGGTACTATACGTAGAGTAATTAGTTTCGTTTCAGGAATAAGATGAAGCAAAGAATAGCCCATTTCATCACAGAAAACAACTTGCTCACTCCGCAAGGTAAGTGCTTGGTAGCCCTCTCTGGGGGTGCCGACAGCGTGGCTTTGCTGCTCGTTTTGAGCGAATTGGGCTATCGGGTGGAGGCTGTCCATTGCAACTTTCTTCTGCGCGGCCAGGAGTCTTTTCGCGATGAAAACTTTTGTCTTTCGTTGTGCCAGCTACAAAACATCCCCTTCCATCGCATCCACTTCGACACCACGACCTATGCCTCTGTCCACAAAGTGAGCATCGAGATGGCTGCGCGTACTTTGCGCTATCAGTATTTTGAGCAGTTGCGCACAGATATTGGCGCCGATTCGGTTTGTGTGGCCCATCATCGCGACGACCAAGCCGAAACCGTTCTGCTCAACCTTGTCCGCGGAACAGGTCTCCACGGGCTTACGGGAATGAAACCCAAGAATGGCTCTGTGGTGCGTCCGCTGCTCTGCGTCTCAAAGCACGACATCTTGCAGTTTCTGTCCGAGCGAAACCAGCCTTTTGTTACCGACAGCACCAATCTTACTGCCGACGTTACCCGTAACAAACTTCGTTTGTCGGTCGTTCCTCTGTTGAAAGACATAAATCCCTCTGTTATTGAGCATCTGACTAAGATGGCTCATTTTCTTCGTGAAGCCGAGAAAATGGCCGATTCTGCCATGCCCCCAGTACACTGGCAGAATGCAGAAAACCGCTCAGAAGGCTTCGAAATACCCGTTTCCGCACTCTTGTCGTCGGCCTCACCCATATACGTGCTATATCACTATCTGAAGGACTACGGTTTTCAGTCGGCACAGGTCGAGCAAATAGCCCGTCAGCTAGGAAACATGGAAACGGGAAAGGTGTTTCTTACTGCCACCCACCAGCTGCTCATCGACCGCGGCCGGCTCGTTGTTGTCCCCATCAAGGAGCGCATCAGGCCTTTCCACATTCCTGAGCCGGGCACCTACGTGGTGGGGCCCTCGCTCAAAATCAGGGTTCAGCAAATAGAGAGAAATGCCGATTTCATCATTGAGAAACGTGCCGACGTGTGTCTGCTGGATGCCGCAAAAGTGCGATTCCCCTTGCTTTTGCGTACGGTGGAGCCAGGCGACCGCTTTGTGCCGTTGGGCATGAAAGGCAGCAAGCTGCTGTCCGACTATCTTACCGACCGCAAAATGTCTCTTTTCGACAAGCAAAACCAGCTGCTCGTCGCAGATGCCACAGGTGCAATTGTATGGGTGGCAAATCAGCGACCCAGCGAGCTGCATAAAGTGACAGACGCCACTCACCTCGTCCTCCGCTTGCAAGTTTTTTGACGGCTAGTCTGCTCCACTCCCCAATCCAAGTGATGCGGCCCTGTGGAGGAAACAATCAAGACCTGTTGTTGGCTGCAAAATGACATTTAGGTCGAATTTATTAATGATAAATAACTTGGGAAATATCAAGCCAAAAGCAATTTTGGCTACTCATTCTTTGGATATACCAAGCTGGAGCCTCGAGGCCATATGGGCAAAAAGACCCGCACGACCCCTCCCTAAAAGGAAGGGGAGATGCGGGCAGAGATAATGGTGGGGAGACTGGCGTCAAGGCCTTACATGTGTGGTGTGATTTTTTGAAGTATTTAGGTTTTGTCTTTGATGTCGAAAAGCGTGTAGAAACCAGTCATGGTGAAGACTTCGCGGATGGTGTCACTCACGTTGACGATTGTGATGTGGCCGCCTTTGGCTGCGCTTGCTTTTCGCAAAGTGAGAAAGGCACGAAGCCCCGAACTGGCAACATATTCGAGTCCTTGACAGTCGAGAACAATTTCTTTGTCGGCGTTGTCGATAAGGGGCTGGATTTCGGTTGCAAACTGGGCTGCCTCGGTACTATCAAGCCAACCTTCGATGATGCCGGTGAAAACGCCGTTTTCTTCTTTGATGTTTATTTTCATGATGATGTGTGTGTTTAGATTGATGGTTCTTTTTTGTGATTTATTGTAGCGGGGTGAGGGGATAAACGATGTTGGTGATGAAGATGTTGGCAAAGAGAATGATGAAGTTCATCCACAGGCCAATCTTGATGAAGTCGCTGAAACGGTAGCCTCCGGGGCCATACACCAGCATGTGGGTGGGTGAGCCGATGGGGGTGGCGAAGCTCGAGCTGACACTCACCATGAGGGCGATGAGGAACGTGTAGGGCTCGTAGCCGAGTTTCTCGGCTGCCTCGTACATGATGGGGAAAAACATGGCACCTGCGGCCGTGTTGGAGATAAACTCGGTAATGAACGTGCCTACCAGACAAATGGCGGTCATGACGACAAGCGGATTGGTGCCACAGACATCCAGTATGCCGAAGGCAAGCCGTTCGGCGATGCCTGTCTTCTGAATGGCCAGTCCGAGCACCACAGATCCGGCAAACACCATGAGTATCTCCCAGTTGATGGCTTTCATGGCCTGGTCGATGCTGCAACAACGGGTGATGAGCATGGCGGCGGCGGCGATGAAGGCACATTGCAGCAACGGTATGATGTTGAGTGCCGAGAGCACCACCATGGCAATCATTATCAGCGATGAAACCAGCGTTTTCCTGCTGATGTTGGGCAGCTCGTTGGAGTCGAAGAACTGCAGTTGGGCACTCAGGTCGCCTGTGCTGATTTGCAGACGGGGCGGACACTCAAACAGCAGCGTGTCACCTGCCTGAAGCTGCACCTCGCGTGGCGACTGCTCGATGCGCTTGCCGCGCCGGGCCACGGCCACAAGCGTCATGTTGTTCACTTTCTCGAAGTCGCTGTTGCCGATAGCGGTTCCAATAAGGCTGCTTCCAAAGGTGACGTAGGCGGTACGCAACTGCCGGTTTTTGTCAACCTCGCTCATAGAGAACACGTGGTGGTCGGCGTTCACCAGCCCGTGGGTTCGCTTCAGTTCAAGAATCTCGTCAATCTGTCCGGCGTACACCAGACGGTCACCGCCCAGCAGAAATTCGTCGGCAGGAACGGGTGAGAGCACTTCCTTGTCGAATCTCACCAGTTCGATGAGGCTACCGCCCCTAACGTTGTTGAGTCCGGCCTCGGCCACGGTCTCTCCTAAGTGGCGGTTGTCGGTGGGTACCAGCAGTTCAACAGTATAGTCGCTGGTCGATTCGAAAGCCGTCTCAGGGGCTTTACGGTCAGGGAGCAGTTTGCGCATGGCAATGATGGAGAGCACGCCTATGGCCAGGCAGAACAAGCCTGGGAGCATGGTGGCCAGCACATTCATAGCCGTGCCGGTTTTCTCGGCATAGAGCCCAGAGATTATCAAGTTGGGCGGAGTGCCGATGAGCGTACACACGCCTCCCATGCCCGATGCATAGCTTAGGGGAATGAGCAGTTTTGAGGGTGACACACCCAGTTTTTTTGCCCACATCTTGACGATGCCCACAAAGAGTGCCACCACCGTTGTGTTGCTCAGAAACGAGCTGAGTCCGGCTACGGGCAGCATGAGTCTGACGACGGCCTTGCTGTAGCTTTTAGGCTGCCCTAGCAGGTTTTTCACAATCCATTGCAGTACACCCGTATAAGTAAGTCCGGCAACAACCACGAAAAGCACGCCAATGATAACCACCGAGGTAGAGCTAAACCCCGAGAAGGCTTCCTTGGCATCGAGCACACCCGTGACAAACAAGATGCCGATGGCAGCCAGAAACACCAAGTCGGCACGGATTTTGGTAAACAGGAGCACAGTAAACATGCCCAGTACGGTAAGGATAGTAATCCACGCATACAGATTAAAACCTAAAAACACAATTGATTCCATAGGCAGTTGTTTTAGTTGATATAATGATATTAAGATTTTGTTTCGGAAGTAGGAAGCTTTTTCTTGAGTGTCAGAATGTTACGCCCGTCGTCAGTACGTTGGTACGACATAGAGTCCATGATGGTGCGCACCAGATAGATGCCTAACCCTCCGATGGGGCGTTCTTCTACGCCCAGTGTGGTGTCCGCATGTTCGGCCTGCGTTGGGTCGAAGGGCACTCCCCAGTCTTCGATTTTGAATTCCAGCATTCCGCCCTCTGCTTTTGCTATCACGTCCACATGGCCGCGCGTACCTTTTTTGTAGGCGTAGTTCACGATGTTTACTACAATTTCCTCAACGGCCAGGTTGACCGAGTGTGCAAACGGTTCGCTCGTTTCCTGCTCACGGCATACGGAGAGCACAAAACTGCGCAGGCGCTCAATTTCGGCCAGTTCGTTTTTCAGTCTGAGCCGTCGTTTGCTGTTGGCGAATTGCTGTTGGCTCTGGTGGCGCAGAAACATCATCGTCAGGTCGTCGCTCTGCTCGGCCCCGTCGGCAAACCGCTCTACGCGGCATTGTACAAACTTGATGGTATCGGCCGCCCCTACGTCGCGCGTCATTTCCATTTCCTTGAGCAGCCGCTCCTTTCCGAAGAGCACGCGTTGGTTGTTCATGGCCTCGGTCAGCCCGTCAGTATAGAGCAGCAGGGCGCAGCCGGGCTCAAAGTCTATTTGCTGCTCTGCGTATTCAAACCGCTCCACAGCGCCCACGGGAACATTAGGAACCACGTCGAGATAGCGGCACTCGCCTTCGACGGGAATCAGCACAGGCGCGTTGTGGGCCGCATTACAATAGGTGAGCACGTGGTTGCGCAGGTCGAGCACACCCACAAAAAGCGTGACAAAAATGCATGAGTCGTTCTCGCTGGCTATGGCGCGGTTGATTTCGCGAACGATGTTGGAAGCCGACTGGTAGTTGCCTGTCAGGTTGCGGAAGAGCGTACGTGTGACGGCCATGTAGAGCGAGGCGGGCACTCCCTTGCCGGCCACGTCGCCAATGATGAAGAACAGCTCGTTTTCTTCGATGAGGAAGTCGTACAGGTCGCCTCCCACTTCGCGGGCAGGCGTCATCGAGGCAAACAGGTCGATGTCGTCGCGCGTAGGGAATGCTTTCGTAATCATCCCCATCTGAATGTCGTGGGCAATGGTCAGTTCGCTCAGCAGATGCTCGCGGCTGGCCGTACTCACTTTCAGGTCGTCTATGTACTGGCGCAACGATTTCTGCATGTACTCGAATGCTTGGCGTAGCTGTTGCAGCTCGTCCTCCGTGCGTATGTCGGGCAGGGCCGTGTCGAGGTTTCCCTCGGCAATGCTCATGGCTGACTCGGCAAACAAGTGCAGAGGATGCACCATCCTATAGATGGCAATGGCGCAGCACACGAAAAGAATGGCCAGCCCCAGGATGAAGGCTATGGCACCATAGAAAATGAGCGATTTATAGCTGGAAAGAATGTCGGTACGCGAACAAACCACGGCTACTTTCATTCCACTCATGCCCACTGGTTCGTAAATGAGTAGCGAGATGTCGCTACCCTTGAGCACCTCTTGCATGCCGCTCTTGCCTTTGAGCATGGTGGAGCGCAACTCGTTAATGCTGCTCATACCCTTATCGAGTAGCGTGGAGTCACTCATGAAGACAAACCGTCCTGTACTGTCGGTCATCAGCGTGTAAGAGTGTTTGTAGGGATGCACCTTGCGCAGAATTTCTATCAGCTGCTCCTGGGATACGGGCTCACCCTTTGCCTCGGCTATGACTGCCTTCATTCGCATCTGGTTGACAGCATCGTGGAGCTCGGTTTTGGCTTTGCGAGCCGTCTCTTCTTTCATCGATTCCTCTGAAACATAGAAGTAAATGAGCATGGCCGCCAGGAACACACTTGCTGCTATTACCAGAATGGCAAAGCTTAGCCGCATCGAGAACGATTTTCTCAAAGCATGGTCGTAAGTGTAATCGAAATTCGGCTTCTCAATCATGCGATTAGTTTTTCAACAATATTAGTGGTTTATATTTTGCAAAGATAATGTTTATATTTTAATCTGCGAAATTTTTTCATGGGAAATCAAGGTCCTTCTTCACTTTTCTGAATCTTTTCTGAGTCGTATGACGAAAAGGAATGTTTCTTGAAACGACATATTTTGTTTTATATTGAAAGAATAAAAAAAGCCCCGCTAACTACTAACTAAGCGAGGCATTTTTTTGAAAGAAACTTTTGTTTTGTTATTCTCGGGCAATCTTCTGATTTTATAGGGAAATTGTCCTGATGTTTTCGGTTAAAAGTTTTGTTTTTAAACCTTAATCAACTCTACACTTCGCTTGAGGAAGGCGTCGAGAGCTGCTCCTTTGAGCATGCCGTTCTGAAGCAGGGCGAGGTCGATGAGCTGATGAACCACGTTGTTTTGGCTGGCATGGTCAGCGATGAGTTTGTTCTTCTTCTCACGCTGTTCGTCGAGTGCCTTCTGGGTGTCTTGCTTCTCGTCTTTCTCCTCCTGGGTCAGCTCGTCGTACTTCTTTTTGCTTTGTGCTTGGTTGATGGCTGCCAGACGGGCGTCGAGTCCTTTTATTTCGGCCTCAATGGGCTTGAGGGCTTCGGCGGTGTTGCCGTTGGTGTCGGCAAGCACGTGTTTCACGAGCGGGTGGTCGCTGTTGAGCACCAGGTTATAGGAGTCGGGCATCTGGCCGTAGAAAGCCATTCCTGGCTGGAACCGGCTCATGTCTTTCATTCGGCGCATGTATTCGCTTTGAGTGATGATGACGGGTTGTGCCTGTTCGCCCAGACTCTGCACTTCGACGTAAAACTCCGTCTTGTCGAGTTTTGGCATTTGCGAGCGGAACACTTGTGACAAATTGTCAGACTCTTGCTTGTCCAATTCGTTTTTCGGGGCATTGTCTTTCACAATGAGACGGTCGATGATGTCGCCGTCAACGCGGGTGAAACGGGCTTTTTCGAGTTTTTGCTCGAGCATCGACACTACGGGCGTGTCGAGTTCACCGTCCATCAGCATCACCGAGTAGCCCTTTTGGCGAGCGGCCTCAATGTAGGTGTATTGCTCCTCTTTGTTGTTGGCGTAGAGATACACCAGATAGCCGTCCTTGTCAGTCTGGTCGTCCTTGATGAGGGTTTTGTATTCGTCGAGGGTAAAGTGCTTTCCGTCAACATCTTTGACAAGGGCAAAGTCCTTGGCCCGGTCGTAGAAATCATCTTGCGAGAGCATGCCGTAGTTGATGAATATTTTAAGGTCGTCCCATTTCTCTTCGTACTCCTTGCGGTTCTCCTTGAAGATGCTGTTGAGCCTGTCGGCCACTTTCTTGGTGATGTAGGTGGAAATCTTCTTCACGTCGCGGTCGCTCTGTAGGTAGCTACGGCTCACGTTGAGTGGAATGTCGGGAGAGTCGATTACGCCATGGAGCAGGGTGAGAAATTCGGGTACAATGCCTTCCACCTGGTCTGTTACGAATACCTGATTGCAATAAAGCTGTATCTTGTTACGTTGCAGCTCGATGTTCGATTTGATTCGAGGGAAATAGAGGATGCCTGTGAGGTTGAAGGGATAATCAACGTTGAGGTGAATCCAGAACAACGGCTCGTCGTGCATGGGGTAGAGTGTGCGGTAGAACGACTTGTAGTCTTCGTCTTTGAGCGTTGATGGGGTCTTGGTCCAAAGGGGCTCCACGCTGTTGATGATGTTGTCCTCGTCGGTATCCACCTGCTTGCCGTCTTTCCATTCGGTTTTCTTTCCGAAAGCAATGGGCACGGGGAGGAACTTGCAGTACTTGTTGAGCAGCTCCTGAATTTTCTGCTTCTCAAGAAACTCCTTGCAGTCATCGTCGATGTAGAGAATGATGTCGCTTCCGCGGTCGTCTTTCTGGGCATCATCGATAGTGAATTCGGGCGAGCCGTCGCAAGTCCATTTCACGGCCTGAGCGCCGTCTTTATAGCTTCGTGTAATGATTTCCACCTTTTTGCTGACCATGAAAGAAGAGTAGAATCCCAAGCCGAAGTGTCCAATAATGGCATTGGCGGTATCCTTGTATTTGTCAAGAAAATCTGTAACGCCCGAGAAGGCAATCTGGTTGATGTACTTGTCTATTTCCTCGGCTGTCATACCGATGCCTCTATCGCTGATGGTAAGTGTGCCTTTCTTCTCGTCGAGGCTGACGCGTACAGTAAGGTCGCCCAATTCGCCCTTGAAATCGCCTTTTTCGGCCAGAGTCTTCAGTTTCTGGGTGGCATCGATGGCGTTGCTGACCATTTCGCGCAGAAAAATCTCATGGTCGCTATACAAGAACTTTTTGATGACGGGGAAAATGTTCTCGGTGGTAACCCCGATGTTTCCTTTTTGCATGATTCTTTTGTTTTTGTTTTGTTATTGAATATTATTTTATTGTTGTTTCTTCGCATGGATTGTTTGTTGTATAAATGCAAAATACGTGCCAAAAAACGCCAGGCATGTACGATTCGTAGAAAATGACCATTTCATCGGCTGCAACAAATCAGCAATGACCTGCATGTTTTTACCAGAAAGATTCCAAAAACTTATTAAAATGTTTCATTTAAACAAATTTCAATGTTTTTCGATGTTGATGTAAGAAAAAATAATGTATATTTGCAAGTGAAAAAGCACATGACATCAACATTCATGAAAAAGCCTCAATCAGAGTTCGACATCATTGCCGACTACTATACTGAACATTTCGACGAGATAAAAGCATTTGTTGCCAAACGTATCCTCTATGCCGACGGCGCGGAGGATATTGTTCAGAATGTGTTTTTGCGGCTGCTGTCGTCCGACAAGATGATAACCCCCATCACCATGCCAAGCCTGGTTTATACCGTGGCAAGGAATCTTATCTACGACTATTGGCGGCATCGGCGTTCGGTTGAGGAGTACGAGCATTATTTGGCCGCTTCGCCTAATGGCAGCCATAACGATGTTTACTCAGTTTATTCGGCCCAAGAGATAAATGAGATTCTTGAGCGTGGCATTTCGCGCCTTACAGACAAACAACGAGTGGTTTACCGCATGAATATCTACGACGGGCTGAAGGTGAGCGAAATTTCTGACCGTCTGAATATGAACTACAAGAATGTTGAAAACCGGCTTGGCTCGGCTCGTAAGGATATAAGACATTTCATGGAGCGAATGCTGGCCTGACGCCCATTCGCCTGCATACAAAAATACAATCCAATAGGTAATTTTTTATAGGTAAAAACAATCCCCCCAGCTTACGTAGCGATACCATAAGCTGGGGGATTATTATGTTTAAGCCTTTGGGGCTGGTTTTAGTTCTCTTTGAAAGCCACCACCCTCGTAAGTTCTTTGTCAAGATAGAAGGTCATGTTGGTCTGAGTGCTGTCGTCTTGCTTCATTCTCACACGCTCGATGATTAGCGGACGAGTGGCTTTGCCAGGCTCATAGCTGATGGGAGTATTGAACTCCACATATTTGTTGGCTTGCTGGCGAAGCACGTCCACCATACTGTCGGTCACGTTGAAGGTGGAGTCGATGTCGTTGTACTTTCTGGAGAAGTCATATTCTTTCTTCAGGTTGTCGTCGAGGAAATTTCCCACGAGCCATTCGGCTTTCCATTGTTCGCAACCGACGAACGTAAGGCCCAGTAAAAGGAGTAAAACGAAAGGTTTCTTCATTTCTTTGTATGTTGTACTGAGTGATGAAAGCGGTTTTTTTGAAACGTTGTCTGCTCAGCAGTCAACACTTACGCAGGAATGTTTTTCAGAATAGCCAGCAAGTGGTCCCACACCATCTGAACGGTGGGAATATGCAGACGCTCGTCGGGCGAGTGAACACCACGCAGAGTGGGGCCGAACGACACCATGTCAAGGTTTGGATATTTTTCGGAGAACAATCCGCACTCCAGGCCAGCATGAATTCCGAGAACTTTGGGATCTTTCTTGAATAGCTCCTTGTATGTTTCAACAGCGATGGCAGTTAGCTGGCTGTTAGGATTCATTTTCCATGCTGGATAACCGTCACCCTGAATCACCTCGGCACCTGCCAGTTGGAATACCGCCTTTACTGTGGCAGCCTGATTGTCGAGCGCGCTCATCACGTTGCTTCGTTGCGAAGCTACCACCTTCACCTGGGTGTCGGAAGTTTCTACGCTGGCCACGTTGTTTGAGGTTTCAACGAGCCATGCCAGTTCCTCGTCCTGGCACATGGCAAACACGCCGTTGTCAACGCCCTGGAGAGCTTGCACCAGACGTGTGCTTACTTCCAGCGGCATCACCTGCTCGGCATCGGTGCTCTCCATGTTGAATTGCATGGTGGACTCAGTAACATGGAATTCTTCTTCAACCTCGCTGACAAACACATTCCAGTCGGCCCGCACATTCTCCTTCACGTCTTCCGAAACGGCAAACACTATCATTCCATCGCGCGGAATGGCATTGTGCAGTTTGCCTGCGTTGAAACTGGCCAGACGTAGTCCGTAGGCTTCTTGAACCTTGTAAAGGAAACGGGCAAGAATTTTCAGGGCGTTGGCGCGTTTCTTGTTGATGTCGTCGCCCGAATGTCCGCCCACCAGGCCTTTGAGTGAAGCACGCATAAAGAACAATCCCTTGGGAGCGTCCTCTCTCTGGAAGTGGAACAGGGCAGTGGTGTTGCGCCCGCCGGCACACGAAACAAAAATCTGGCCTTCGTCTTCAGAGTCAAGGTTGATGAGCATGTCGCCCGTCATGAATCCGGGTTTCATGCCTTCGGCTCCGGTCAGCCCCGTTTCCTCATCGCGGGTGAACACACACTCCAGGGGGCCGTGCTCTATGTCGTTGCTATCGAGAATGGCCAGTTCGATGGCGCATCCTATGCCGTCGTCGGCACCCAGGGTAGTTCCCTTGGCTCTCAGCCATTCGCCGTCGATGTAGGTCTGAATGGCATCGTTGTCGAAGTCGAAGTCTATGTCAACCAGTTTCTCGCAAACCATGTCCATGTGGCTCTGAAGAATCACGGTCT
>JAEEGL013688551.1_pt1 | contig 14118 bp, 15 predicted proteins | sample 9134231 | NCBI WGS metagenome assembly JAEEGL01 (sample SAMN16246548, study PRJNA631951) | gut metagenome | biome: gut microbiome; feature: rumen; material: fiber-attached | host: Bos | place: Iran: Karaj | collected 2018-10 | reverse complement strand
GTTAATAATTGAGACATATTCATCAATATCAGCTCCTACATATTTATCAAAGAATGATTTTGGAGTATATCCAGCTTCTAAATGATAATTGCCATCTTTATCGGTATATTCAAAATCAAATTTAGTTGGTGGGACACCAAATGAATTACATAACAAATTATAAATCATTGCTAGATACTCATTTTTAAGTTTTGAGACTTCTTTTTTGCTTGTTCCTCTTTGGACTTCAGCAGCAAATTGTCTACAAAGTGAGTTAATTAAAACATTTGACTCATATGTAGCACTGCTTTGTTTTGTTTCTTTCATGTTGTTCTTTGGAACAATTCCATACTTTTTAACAACATTAACAAACATATCCCATTGACCACCATCACTAACACCGTTTGCAAGTAAATGCATTAAAACTCTTGAATCAGGTTTTTCTTTTGCCAAGTCAGCAATTGAAGTTAATAAGAAGTTTGCTTTTTCAAGTTTATCGTAAAAAGCAATATAGTTTTGAGAAATCTCAATATTTTCGATGTTAATTTCTTTTGCAATCTTTTCTCTTAAAACATTACAAGCAGCAAAAATCCAACATCTTCCACTACGTTTTTGATTACTAACTGGGAGAGTTTTAACTTCGATTGAGAAATCATAATTAGTATCTGCTTCATTTTTTGCATCATAAACAACGTCAGATATAGAATTTTTATTTAATGCGTGACGCAATAAAACGTTTCTTGAGTCCTTGTCATATTTTTTTGCAAAACCTTTTAACTTTGAAGAATCAACGGAGAATTCTTCAACTTTTACATTTTTCATTTTTTAAGCCTCCTTTATTAATTCGCATTAGACCACAAAATGGTGTAAAATTTCTTTAGCTCAAATATAGAGTTAGTTTAACATAACTTAATAGTTTAATTAAGTTATATGATTATTAAAATTTTATGGCAAAAAGAAAAATTTTCAAACATTTACACACAATCAATAAACATAGATTTATTGTTTTTAAAAACTGTTGTAAATTAGGAATTCCTTTTAGAGGACTTTTTCATGACTTATCTAAATATTCTTCTAAAGAGTTTTGGCCAAGTACAAAATATTATCGTGGGGTTGGTTCGCCGATTTTAAACGAAAGAAAAGAAACAACTTACTCAAATATTTGGAACCATCACACAAACAGAAATAAACACCATTTTGAATATTGGATTGATCTTTGTAACAACTTTATTTTTATAAGACCTATGCCATATAAATACGCACTTGAATATGTTGCTGATGTTATTTCTGCTAGCAAGACTTATAATGGCAAAAACTTTACTCCTGGCATGCCACTAAATTATTTTTCAGCAAGAAAGCACACATATTTGATGCACTCAACAACGAAAGAGTTTGTTGAAACACTATTTAAAGAGTATTCACAAAATGGATTTAAAAATTTAAAAAAGAAAAACACAAAAAAGATTTATGAAAATTGTTTTTCAAAACAACCGAAAACTGAAGTTTATAATTTATTAAATGAAAATAATGAATTAGAAATTTCTATAGATGTACCTAATTTCATTAAAAATAAGTAAGTTTTGCAGGGTTTTTTAAAATAAGTATTTAATTGTTGATAAATTTACTATTTGTAAATCTTTATCAACTTTTTCTTTTAATTCTTTTACTAATTTTATATATCCTTCTTTTGAATATGTCATTGAGCCTAAATAATTTTCTTTATCAAATAAGACGAAATGTAATTTTTCATCCTCATATTTTATAAAATAGATTTCATCAATTTTTATTTCGTTGTTGCTTTCAATATCTTCTTTGATTAGTTTTTTAATGTATTCAACAACATGATCATTTAATCTAAAGTATTTGATTCTAATTTTCTCTTTTAATTCGTTTAGATTTCTTACTACTCTGATTTCTCGTTGCTCATTATCTTTAAGCAAGAAAAGCATTTCATCATTAGGGTTCAGCTTATAAAGATAGTTGAATGTGTCATCTTTAACAATAAAAGGAAATTCAACAACTGTTTTTTCTTTGCAGTTATCACATTCATGTGAAAAATATGAATCATCTAAAAGAGATGAAAGTTTGCTTTTATCTTTTGTTAAATCTAGTTCATCTTCTACATTTAAAATATGTGATTTCCCACATTTTGGACAATTGAAAATAATCTCTGCTTTCATGCTTTTCCCCTTTAAACGAAAAAGGTGCGGCAATTGCACCTTTTATTTTGAAACTTTTAATAGATTTAAAAGCAACGCTAATCTGGTAAGTAGGCCAACTCCTCCTGGAACTGGTGTTTGGAATCCAACATTAAGTTCAGGTAAAGCATCGCCATGCAACTTGCCATCTTCACCTCTATTAATTCCTACATCAACAACAACTGCATCACTCTTTAATTCGTATTCGTTCGATAATATTCCTATTTTTCCAACAGCTAACACAATTAAGTCCGCATGTTTTAAATAGAATCTCTTATCTTCTTCGCTTGTTTTTGAATGAACTACTGTTACATTCATACTTTCATCAAGTAAGAGTCTTGCCATTGGTCTTCCAACGATATTAGATCTTCCGAAAACAACAGCGTTTTTACCTTTAAATTCGAATCCTTCATCTTTTAAGAAAGTAACAATGCCTTGTGGCGTAGCTGGATTTAAATCTGATAATGGGTTAAAACCATCAACATCTTTTGAAGGAGTAACGGCTCTTTTAACTTTTTCTTCATCAATTCCTTTTGGTAAAGGCATTTGAACAATAAATCCAGTTACAGAATCGTCGTGATTTAATTTTTCAACCAAATCAAGAAGTTCTTTTTCGCTTGTTGTTTCAGGTAATTTAATGAGTTCGCTATCAAAACCAACTTCTGCGCTGTCTTTCAATTTGCCTCTAATATATGCATTTGATGCAGGGTCATCATTGACTTGAACAATGACAAGTTTAGGTTTTACTTCAAGAGAAGCGATTTCGTTTTTTATAAACTCTTTTTTGTCGACAATATACTCTTTAATAGTTCTCATAATTAATTATCCGAATTAATAATATCTTTTAATGATGCTAAGTTTTGAATTTCACTTGGAACAATAATCTTTGTTGCCTTGCCATCTGCTACTTTTTCAAGTGTTTTTAAGCTCTCAAGTTGAATAACTTGCTTTGATGGTTGAGCTTCGTTGATTAATTTAATTGCATCAGCTTCAGCTTGTTTAACTTTTAAGATTGATTCAGCTTGACCTTCAGCTCTCTTAATTGCGCTAACTTTTTCTGCTTCAGCAGTTAAAATTGCACTTTCTTTTTGACCTTCAGCAATTAAGATTTGAGATTGTTTTTGACCTTCAGCAAGTAAAATCTTTTCTCTTTTTTCACGTTCAGCTCTCATTTGACGTTCCATTGCTTCACGGATGTCTTTTGGAGGAAGAATGTTTTTAACTTCAACTCTGGTAACTTTAATTCCCCAAGGATCTGTTGCATCATCAAGAATTTCTTTCATTTTTGCATTGATTGTATCTCTTGAAGTTAATGTTGTATCAAGATCGAGTTCACCAATAATATTTCTTAAAGTTGTTGCTGTTAATTTTTCAAGTGCTGATGTTGGATCTGTGACACCATAAGTGAAAAGTTTTGAATCTGTTACATAATAGAAAACAACTGTATCGATTTGCATTGTAACATTATCTTTTGTAATAACGGCTTGTGGTGGGAAATCTCCAATTTGTTCTTTCTTTGAAACCTTTGATGCAATTTTATCTGCAAATGGTACTAAGAAGTGAATTCCAGTAACCCAAGTTTTACGATATTTACCAAGACGTTCGATAATAAATTCTTGAGTTTGCTTAACGATTTTAATTCCGCTAATTGCAATTAAAACCAAAACAAGAGCGACAACACCGAGAATAATAGCCCAGGTAGCACCTACGCTTAAACCTTCTAAAACAATAACATTAATCATTTTGAGTCTCCTTTACTATAAATTTATTTCCTTCGATTCTGATAATTTCTACCCATTTACCAGCTTCGATTTCTTCATCGTTTTCACTATCTACATTCCATGGAACACCATTTAATGTAATTTCGCCGATTGAACCTTTTTCAACCTTTTTATTAAGCTTATAACTTTTTCCTATATACATGTCCAAGTTTGTCTTTTGATTGTTTTTTGTGTACATAAACTTTTTGACAAGCGGACGTGTTGCTAAAAGAAGAACAGCACTAAGCCCAACAAAGATTATGATCTCGGCCCAGAACGGCAATTCTGGAATAAACGATAAGAATAGTACGATTAAGGCTGCTGCAGCAAACCAAATAGAATTTAATCCGCTCAAAACAGCTTCAATAATCATAGCTAGAACGAATAATGATAGCCAAATAATCCACATGTAGTCTTCCATAATTGCTATTTCTCCTTTCATTATTATTATATATTATTTTATTTATACTTTGTATAAATATCGGTATTAATTTGTTAAAATTTTTACTCTTTTTATCTTCTTATTATATATATAAGAAAGCTTAGTGATTTTTGCTTATTTTTGGATACGAATTTTGGCTCTGAAAGATCAAAAATGAGAATGGTATTCTTTTTTCAATACATCATTTTTTTGAAATTTTAGATATTAAAAAGATTAAATGAAAATTTAACATTTAATTCAAAAATCGAAAATAAAAAACGAATTTTTATTTCAAATTTTGAAAAATAGTGCGTTTTTGCAGGGTTTTTCACATTTTGTCTTCAATTTCGAATTTAGTATATATAAATATTCAAGTTTAATTTTAAACTTGATTATTTGCATTCTAAAAAAACAATAGTAAAATAAGACACATGGAAATTAAGAACGAAGATCTTGAAATAAAAACTAAGAAAAAGAGATTTGGACTAAGACCAGTTGCACTCAGTGCTCTTTCCTTTCTTGTTGTTATCTTTTTAGGCAGCATTTTATTAATCATGCCTTTTTCACTTCAAGAAGGTGTTTCAATCAGTTATATTGATGCTCTTTTTACAGCTGTTAGTTGTACTTGCGTTACTGGTTTATCTACTGTTCCTCTTGGTGTTGCTTCGACCTTTTCAATCGTTGGAAGAATAATAATGTGCATCTTGATTCAGCTTGGTGGATTAGGTGTTACTTTTGTCGCGGTTTTAATATTTGTTATTTTTTCAAGAAAGCTTTCGTTTAACCAACAAAGTTTGATTAAAGAAAACTGGAATCTTATTTCACTTAAGAACGTTAAACGAATTTTCTTATTTATCACGATTGTTACCGCAATTAACGAAATTATTGGCGCAATTCTTTTGTTCTTAGATTTCTTCTTCCTTCATGAAATGAGTGCTCCTCGAGCAATAATGTTCGCACTATTCCATAGCGTTTCTGCATATAACAACGCAGGATTTGATTTATTTGGAACAACATCTTACATTGGTTTAAATGGAGATTATCTGTTAATTTTCACAACAATTTTCTTAATTATTTCTGGTGGCTTTGGATATTTCACCGTTTATGAAATTATTCACAAGAAATTTAATTGGACGAAAAGTTCTCTTCAAGCAAAAATCGTTATCTTTTATACTGGAGTATTGATTATCATTGGAACTTTTGGAATATTCTTTATAGAACTTGCTAATTCAGAAACTGATGTTTCCTTTATTGGATCGCTATTTATGAGCGTTTCATCAAGAACTGCTGGATTCAGCTTGTTTGATTTAAGTCAATTTAAAACCGCAACTTTATTATTAATAATGATTTTAATGTATATTGGTGCATCTCCAGGTGGTACTGGTGGTGGTATTAAAACAACTACTATTGCTATTGTTGTTTCTTATATAAGAGGACTTATCACCGATAGAAAACCATACGCATTTAGAAGATCAATTAGTAAATCTCTTGCAAGAACCGCAATGCTTATTATGACTTTATCTCTTGGTGCTTTCGTAATTGGTATGTTCATGCTATCAATATTTGAAAAAGAAAATTCATTTGACTTAATTGATATAGCATTCGAAACAATGTCTGCTCTTGCTACAGTTGGATTCTCAACAGGCATTACTACTACTTTAACTTTTGGTAGTAAACTTACTTTAATTTTCTTAATGTATGTTGGTCGTTTAGGACCATTAACATTAGCAAATTCAATAAAATCTAGAAAAATTCAAACATATTCATATGTTGAAGAAAATGTCTCTATTGGTTAGGAGGAAAAATTATGGCTACTAAAAAAGGCACAATTGGTATCGTTGGTTTAGGCAAATTCGGTATGCAACTTGCAGAGGAACTTGTTGAAAACGGAAGAAAAATTGTTTGTATTGATAAAGATGAAAAGAAAGTTAGAAAAGCTTTAGAGCTTACTGACTACGCTTTCGTTTCTGAAGATTTAAGTAAAGAAACCTTCGAAGAAACCGGTTTTAAACAATGTGAAACTATTGTTATTTGTATTGGTGAACATCTTGATACTGCTATTCTTGCTACACTTAATGCTTTATCTTTAGGTGTTAAGAAAGTTGTTGCTATGTCAGTAACTGATGAAACAGGTCAAATTTTAGAAAAACTTGGTGCTGAAGTTATTTATCCTTATAAAGATAGTGCTGACCACCTTGCTAAAAAGATCTTAACAAACAACATTCTTGATTTTATTTCACTTAATGACGAAATTGAAATTGCTGAAATCAAAGTTCCAAAGTCATTCATTGGCAAATCAATTATTGACTCAAATATTAGACAAAACTTTGGTATCAACATTATCGCACTTGAAATCGGCGATAAAATCAACACAAAAATAGATCCAAAATATGTTTTCCAAGATGGTGATGCGGTTGTTGTAATTGGCGACTCCAAATCACTTAGAAAATTTGAGCAAAAGAAATAGGCTTATAGAAGCCTATTTTTTTATTTTTGAGTTACCTCGAAAAGCTATTTAATAAGCGAGAGAAACAAAGCTAAATTAGTTGTTGTTTCTTCTGATGGAGCTGGTGCTGCTTTGGTAAGAGATGTTGCAAGTAATGCTAAAAATAAGAAGACAATTCCAAAACCTAATGTTAAATAAGAAACAATAAGTTCACTGCCTCTTTCTTTGGTTTTAACGAAAACATTAAGTCCTCCACCGGTAATAGCACCTGAAGCACCTTCAGATTTACCACCTTGTAATAAGCCAAGGACTATAATAATAAACGCAACAACCCAGAAAACATAATCATACCATTTCATAAGTCCGTCTCCATTAACTCTTAAATATTCTACAAAAGATAGAAATATATTTCTATAAAAACTACTTTCGTGTTAAAAAGTATATCACTAACTAAAAATAAATAAAAGACAAGATATTTTATTAATAGTTTGAAGCAATTATAAATTTTAAATTTATAAAATTAGTTATAAAATTTATTCATGAAAAAAATATTACTAGTAACTAGAATTTTAAAATTTGTTTTGTTATTAATAAGTTTTGGTTTTCTAGTGTTTGCTCCACTATTTACTATACAAGTAAACGAACACCAAACTTTAATTTGTAACGGCTACATCGCTATTTTTGGCGGAAACTTTGGTTTTGGGACTGGGGATCATAAGCTTTCTCCTGTTGCCTTAATTGCTTTTATCTTTTTGCTAGTTTCTCTAATCTGGAACATTGTTTTCAATGTCCTTCAATTAACAAAAAAAGAAATTCCTCTAAAAGTTTTTAAAAGAATTTCTTATGTTGTAGCTATTCTTCAAATTACAGCTGGCGTTTTGGCTTTTTATTCTTTATACAATTTCGCAGTAATTAACGATTATGGCTCAACTATTCCAGAATACTTTAAAAATACTTATTTTTATACCCTTTCTGGATGTTTTGCTTTAATGAGTGGTTTATTAAACGCTTTTGAAATTTTAGCTCTTTAATTCATCAGAATCCTTTAATTCTTTAATCATTTTCTTTAATTTTTTATGATTTAAATCGTTAGGAGATATGTTAACTATCTCCTTTTTATTTTGATCATAAGCAATTAACCCTACAGGCATAAAGCGAGTATATTCAAATTCAAGATTATATTTATTTGTTATTCGTTCTATCAAATCACTTCCATTAATAACAATTTTATTATCTTCTAAAAGTAAGTTCTCACTTATTTCTATCCGTGCTTCAATATGCTTTATGTCTTCATCAATTTTTAACCAATATTCATACCACGCCATATCTTTTTGATTTTGACCTAATGTTTCTCTTTCTAAAATATCGCTTGCTGTAACGTTATAATCTATTTCTATTGCTCGTTCCATATCAAAAAGGCAATCAGAAAGTAATTTCATTAATTTAATTAAATATTCGTTGTGATTATATATTTCTAAATTTGGATCATCTTCATCGTGGTAATAATATGTATTCTTACCTTTTATTTCGCTTTTATAACCGTATCTTTTTGCGTCGCTTTCTGAAACATCATCTATCAATCTTTTAATTTCTTCGTCCCCTTTATCTGGTCTTGGTTTCCTTTTGAAATCAATCATTAATACTCCTTTCAACAAAAATATATCGGTTTTGCATGATTTTTAGTATATTAGATTTCCTTTCTCGTCTGTTCCAATAACAAAAATTTCCTGATCTTTATACATGTTATCAACTGAATAAGTTGATGTTGTTTTGATAATATCTCTTTCTTTATCAAAATCAAAATCATGAGGATTCTTTTTTGATAAGAAGAAGTTTGTCGCTTTAATTTCTTGCATTGCTCTATTAAAACTGTTTTTAAATATTTCTCTATCGTTAATAAAATTAACAGCCATCAAAAATCTGTTTTTGGCTTTGAAAGGAACGTTGTCATAATGGTCGCTTCTAATATAAACCCTTTCCCAAAACCTGTAATCAATCTTACTAAATCCATCGCGTTCAACTACTGTTGGAAGATAAAATCTAACAGCAAAAGCAAATTTCAAAGATTCATTTATTTCTTCAAAATGCTGGTCTAAAAAATCGTAAAGTTCATCAACATTAAATGGGGCATTCTTTACTTTAAAAATAAACAAACTCAAAAATCTGTTAAAGAAACGATTATAATCGTCTACTTTTAAACCTTTTGATATTAAAATATCTTCTAATTCACGTTTTAATAAATCTCGATAAGAATAAGCATAAATTCTTGCGTAAATATAATTTTCAAAAGCTTCGTCACTCTTATCTGATTCTTCCCAATAATCAACTCGGAAATTATCTTTATTTCCTCCGTTATAATAGTCAAAAATTCCTTCCCAGTAAGCAATTTGACTTTCGGTGTGATTCATATAATGTTTTTCTAAAGCTCTTTTGATTATTTCGCGTTGCCATTCCAAGTTTTGTTCTTGTTTTCTAACTTGTTCGAGTCTATTTTTCTCGATCTCCATCTCTTTTTCGCGCTCTAATTTTTCGATATCTCTTGAATCTTGCCATTTAATATAATTACTCTTAGCTTTTTCATAAACAAAATAAAGAATGATGGTAATTATAATAAAGATAATAGCTAACCAGCTGTAGATTTGTTTGAAGATACTGTTTTCTAATATAGGAAGGCAAATTAACTCGATTCCAATAGAAGCAACAATTAAAGAAGCAATAAACCGTCCTCCAAGAGCGACGATTCGGTTTTCTTGTATTGGATCTTTTTCTTGTACTTCTTCTTTTACTTTGCCTTCCTTAAGATTTTTATCATACATCTTAAGGTTTTTTCTTTCTCTTAAATATCTGATAAAAAAGAAACCTGAACTGATTAATCCAAGCAAAGCAAAAATGGATGCGAAAACAAGTCCTGTAATCCCATTTTCAAGTATTATCCAAACAACTACTAAGGTAACACCAACAATAGAGGCTAAAAGCGATAGCCAAAGTCTTAACGCATATGAATTTCGAAACATTACCCTTATTTTAAGTTTAAACCTGCTATACTGCAACATTTTTGCAAAATTAATTAGATTAAATATCTAATTATTTATAAATATCTTTTGAACCTTCTATCCTTTATAATATATGAAGAGGTATTTTTATGTATAAAGTCGATTACGAAACATTTATTAATGAACCAGTCCCTTATGAAGAATTTATAGACTATGTTTATAATAAAAACATTTATCCATTACATGTTAATTTTAAGTCAACCGATATAGAAAAAATTTGTGATGAAGTTTTAAATAGATATAACAAAAATAAGCTCGATCCTAAGAATGTTTTTGTCTATGTAATCTTTGCCATGAAAAAAGGATTTGGTCCTGTTGTTGATGAAAAACCTCTTCTTGATTTACTTGAAACTAATTTTTTAAATAGCTTTGGCGATTTTGAAATGCTTTATGCAGAAATTATTGGTTTTAATAATCCCGAAAAAGCTCGTGAACTTTTTGAAAAAGCTATTGAAAAAGGAAACGAATACGCTTCTTGTCTTTTAGCAAATTATTATATTTTTGCTCCTTATGGAAATACAAAAGATTACAAAAAAGCATTAGAAATTTGTATTAACGAACATGAAAGATCACATTATCCTAAAGCAACATATATGTTAGCAAACATTTATTTACATGGAATCGGGGTTGATGTTGATTTAGAAAAAGCTATTAGATTATTCAAAGAAGCCGCTGATAAAAATCATGCAGATTCAATCTATGAATTAGCGAGAATAATCGACGAAAATAATGATGAAGAAAGTCATAAATTAGCTTTTGAACTCTTTGAAAAAGCAGCAAATTTAGGTTCTGTTTATGCCTTATCTTTAGTAACTGAAGCCTATTATAATGGCGAAAGAGAAGGCGTTAAATATGATGAAGAAAAAGCATTTAATTATGCTCGAAAAGGATTCTTATTAAGAAGCGTATCTTGTTCTATTACTTATGCTTCTTGTATTTATCAAGGGCATGGCGTTAAGCCAAATAAAGAACTTGCGAAAGAACTCTTAATTGAAATGGCTAATGAAGGTATTTATCAAGCAGCAACAGCTCTTGCGCTCTTGCTTGATGCAGATCATTTTGAAGATAAAGATTTAATTTTCCGCTTATTAGCAAAAGCAACTTCAATGGGAGATGAAGCTGCTGTAATTTATCTAAATGATGTTTATAACAATAAAAATTATGGTACTTCTCAAGAATATGAGAGAGCCATTAAAGCATATAACGAATTAAAAGGAATCAAATAATTATTCTTCTTTTGCTTCTTTGGCGGCTCTTTTTGCAAGGCCGTCTTTAAATTTTCTTTTTTCTGCTCTTAAAGCGCTCTCAAGTGTTGAAAATAAAGCGGTAACTTGAGCTTCTGTATAATCGTAGTTAGAAATATTTGCTAAATTACCTAAAATTTTGAATTGTTTACAAATATTTTCTTGTCTAGCTTTTGCAAGTCTTAAAAAATTATCACCTTTTGTACTCATAATTATCCTCCAATATATTTGATATATTTTAATTATATTTGTGATTATATTATTTAACAATATAGAGATTTTGTAATTATTCAAAATTCTTATATAATATTTCCTGAGGTAAACGTATGGACGAAAAGAAAAAACTAGATAACTTAACGAAAGCCAAACTAATTTATTCAATTGAACTTGGCGTGTTTTCGGTTTTATTTTTAACAGTAGCAATTTTAAAATATTTAGATGTAATCACATTTTCAGAAAGATATAGACAATGGGTTTTCCCAATTATTACTTTGCTTGGTGGAACTTGGCTTATTATTGATTTCATATGGGCAATTGTAAGTCCAAAACACAGAGAAAAATCAGCATTAATCGATAAATTCCTTATTGCTCCTGCTTCACTTGCTACAATTGCTTTTGATATTTATTTACTTATAAACGGACCACTTAATGTCGAATATGTCATTTTTAAAACCTATTCAGCAACATTATTTATCTACATCTCAATCATTTATGCTTTCCAAGCAATCTATCATTTCAAACATCCACTCCCTTATTTAGTTAATGAAATTAAAAAGGCTGAGGAAGAGGAAGAAAAAGAAAAACTACTTGAAGAAGAAAAGAAAAATGAGCAAGAAAAAACTTCTTCAAGTGAAGAAGTTTCATCTAATTAAATCTTAATTTATTAAAGTTCAGATTGTCCGGCAATTTCTACGATGATTTTGCCGACTTTTTTAAATTCAATAGAACTAAATATAATTAAGAATAAACCGACAAGGAAAACAAATATTGGAACAAAGATTAATTGAATTTCGCCACCTTCTCCAAGGAAAGAAATAAATGCAGCAATAGAAACAAGAGTAATAATTGCCCCAATGACAATTGAAACAACAAATACGACTCTACTTCTTCTTAATTTTTTCGCAACTATAGCTACATCACCAATTTGATCAATTCTAAATAATGTGATCGAATTAATTAATAGAGGAATACCGGTAGCTAAGAAAATAATTGCTAAGATTCCAAATCCAAAATCCATGAGAAGAAAAATAATAATAATGAAAATTAATCCAAATGCTTCTCCGAGAGCTTGGCCTGCATCTTCAGCTTGTTTTTCTCCACCTAAACCAAAAATATTTCCCGTTCCAAGTTCAATAGAAAACCAAACACAGAAAACAATTGCAATGGCAGCCATAGCTAGAAAAATTATTGAAGAAACAAGATTTGTTCTTGCGATTCTTTTTATAAATTTATCATCCATAAAATCACCTTCCTCTATCATTATACTCTTTTTAATTTATAAAAGAATATTTGAAATTTAAAATAGATTTTTCAATTAAAAACCCCGCAAATCTCAATTATTTTATGAAATTTGATTATTTTTATTAAATTGAATTTGATAAAGCTTATAATAATATCCTTTATTCTTTAAAAGTTTTTGATGCTTACCTGATTCAATAATTTCGCCTTTATTAATAACGATGATGTTATCAGCGTTTTGAATTGTTGAAAGTCTATGAGCTACAATTAACATCGTTCCAATGTTTCTCATCTTGTGAAGCGACTCTTGAATCAAAACTTCTGTTTCAGTATCGATGTTTGCAGTTGCTTCATCAAGAATTAAGATTTGAGGTTTAACTAAAATCGTTCTAGCAAAGTTCAAAAGTTGTCTTTGACCTTGTGAGAAATTTTCACCACGTTCAATAACTTCACTATGTAAGCCATCAGGAAGTTTGTTAACAAATGTATCAGCTTGAACGTATTCAAGTGCGGCTTTTACATCCTCATCACTATATTTCTCATCATAAAGCGAGACATTAGTTTTAATATCTCCAGAGAAAAGGAAAACATCTTGTAACATTTGACCTATCGCTTTTCTTAATGATTCAATCTTAATATGTTTAATATCAATATCATCAATTAATATCGTTCCTTTTTGAACTTCAAAATTTCTAATAATAAGACTTAGAATTGTTGTTTTTCCACTACCTGTTGCTCCAACAAAAGCCACAGTTTGTTTTGGCTCAATAACAAAAGACACATCTTTTAAAATCCAATCTTCAGCATTATAAGCAAACCAAACATTTCTAAATTCAATTTTACCTTTAAATTCGTTAATTTCGATTGCGTCCTTTTCATCAACAACAGTTGGTTCAACATCAAGCAAGTTGTAAATTCTTTCACCTGCTGTTGTAGCTCTTTGAATATGATTGAGTTGATCTGCGATTTGTTCAATTGGATTAAAGAATCTAGAAAGTAATAAATAGAAAGCAACTATTCCGCCTGCATCTAAATTGAATCTAACACCAAAATAGAAACATAAACCAATAGAGACATAGTAAAGCAAATTAATAAATGGTCTATAAAGAGCAAAAACAATAATAATTTTATAACCGGTATCTTTAATTCCTTTGCTCTTCTTCTTAAATTCTTTTTCTTTTCTTCTTTGTTGATTAAAAATTTGAATAATCTTCATTCCTGAGATATTTTCACTTAAGAATGTGTTCATATCAGAATATAAAGATCTTTCTTTTCTAAAGAGTTTAGTTAAGATTCCTCTAGCAAAATAAGAAACGATAAACACGACAACAACTACTCCAAGCATGATAAGAGAAAGCATTGGAGAATAATAAATCATTACTGAGAAAACCGCGATAACTGTCAATATATTTTTAAGCAATGTAATTAATATATCAGTAAAAAGTTGAGACATATTTTGTGTATAATTTGCAACACGAGTAACTAAACTTCCTACAGGCATGATATTTAATTGATGGATTGACATGTGCTCAATATGAGTAAATATTTCCATTCTAAGG
>JAEEGL013156872.1_pt1 | contig 14118 bp, 10 predicted proteins | sample 9134231 | NCBI WGS metagenome assembly JAEEGL01 (sample SAMN16246548, study PRJNA631951) | gut metagenome | biome: gut microbiome; feature: rumen; material: fiber-attached | host: Bos | place: Iran: Karaj | collected 2018-10 | reverse complement strand
GCTGCCAGGAAAACAGCCAGCAGAATACATACCGCCGCCATCAGAATCGACAGAATCCTTTTTCTGTTCACGCTCCGTCACCTCCTGCGTTCCGTTTTTCCGGGATACCGGTCTGTATTATATTCGCTCAGATCATTCCCCGCCCCTGCTTTCTGCCGGAACGCTTCAGATTGCAACCGGTTCAATCGTACTTCCGCCTGATTTCACTCTTCTGACCACAATCTGTTTGTCAATCGTCCTTCGCAGCTCCGCTACATGTGAGATAATTCCAATCAGCCGGTTGTTCTCAGACAGGCTGTTCAGTGCGCGCATAGCCTGCTGCAGCGTATCCTCATCCAGCGAGCCGAATCCCTCGTCCACAAACATTGTTTCCAGGCGGATTCCGCCGGCACTGGCCTGAATCTCCTCGGACAGTCCGAGGGCCAGGGAAAGCGATGCGATAAACGACTCGCCCCCTGAGAGTGTCCTGACACTCCGCGTCCTGCCATTCATATGATCCAGTACGTCCAGGTCCAGTCCGGTCTGGGACCGGCCGTCAAGGGTTTCTTCACGCCGGACAAGGTCATACTTGCCTCCGCTCATCTGCATCAGGTGTACATTCGCCCGGTGGAGGATCCGGTCAAAGAAGGCCATCTGGATCCAGGTCTCAAACATGATCCGTTCACCTTTCAGCCGGCCGTTTGCAGTATCTGACAGGGCACTTACCCACTGCCATTTTTTATCCAGCGCTGCCAGTATCCCGGAAGCGGTCCCGATATCCCGGATCACGCCTTCGTTTGTACTGAGCCGGATGGCGGTTTCCTCCTGCCGGCGGATGATTTCTTTCCGCTGTCCTTCCAGTTCTGTCTTTTCTGCGCAGAAAGACGCTTCATCGATTTCCTCTTCTTCATTCAGAAGCTTGTCCGCCTGTTCAATCTGCCCGTTCAGCCTGGCAATGATGTCATCACATTCCTTCAGGGCATCCCGTGCGTCTTTCAGGGCTTTCTTGCTGTTCAGGATTTCCTCATCCAGTTGTTCTTTCGCATTTTCGGCAGCTGTCTTATCCGGATATTTCAGCTTCGCGGCTTTTTCCGAGATTGCTTTCTCCCGGCCTTCCTGTCTGCCGTTCTCCGCCTGGTATTCTTCCCTGGCCCGGTTCAGTTCCTGTGTTTTGTTTTCCAGTTCCTTCTCTGTCTGCGGAATCATCCTGTCCAGTTCATTCAGCCGGTCAGCGCGTTTCTTTTCTGCTGCCAGCGCCCCTGCAAGGTCCTGCAGTTCCTTCTCCGTCTCCTTCAGGCGCACTTCCAGCTGCTCAGGGATCATCTCCTCATCCCTGACCCCCAGGAGCCTCTCCGCAGCGCCGGCAATACTGCGTCTGGCATTGACCGCAGCACCTTTCAGTTCGCCGGCCTTTGCTCCGGCAGCGTTCTCCTTTTCCTGCGCCGTCCGTGCGTTTTCCTCCGCCGCCTTCACCTCGCCTTCATCCGGTGCCTGTTCTGATTTAACCGCCCGGTGCGGATGTACAACAGAACCGCATACCGGACACGGCTGGCCGTCCTCCAGGTGTTCCGCGAGAATTCCTGCCTGCTCATCATTGAATGCCCGGCGCAGATCGTCTGCCTGTTTCCGGGCCGTTTCCGATACCGCCCGTTCCTCTTTATAAGTACTTTGGGCATCCCGCAGGCGCTTTTCCATCACAGACAGTTCCGCCAGTCCGCTCTTCATGTCCAGCAGGGCCTTCCGGCTGTTCCTTTCATGCTCTTCCCTCTTTGCCAGCGCCGAAACGTCCTGCCCTGCCTGTTTCAGCCGGTTGCGTTCCGACTTCATCTCTTCGGCACCCATCTTCAGTTTTTCACAGGCATCATTCAGCAGGCCGATTTCTTTTTCTCTCCGGTATTGTTCCGTTTCTGTCTGACGGAATGCCTGCCGCTGTTTTTCCAGTTCGTCATATTCTTTCATCTCCGCTGCCAGTCGTTCCGCTTCCGCAATCTTCTTTTCTGTTTCAGCCTGACGTGCTTCCTGCTCCTCCAGCGCGTTTTTCAGGGCAGTCCTGCCCGCCTGCCTGCCGTTCCGTTCTGTCTCAGCCCGCGTACGTCCTTCCCGGGCTTTCCGTCTTTCCTCCGCCTTTCCGATGATTCGGTTTACTTCGCCCAGCCTGTCGCTGTTTTCCTTCATTTCCGACTCGATTGCCCGCTGGGTTTTCCGATCCTGTGCCGTCAGCTGTTCAAGCAGGACGATGATGTCCTCAGCCAGCATTTCTCCCTGTTTTGCTTTTTCCACCTGCAGCGTAAGCGGATCGTTCCCGGCGCAGCAGATCCGGCTGATATAAATCTGGGTGCTTTTCTTCTGCTGTTCACGCTGTGCCCTGATTTCTCCCGCCTCATCCTTCAGCCTGCTCTGGAACAGGTCATATATCTGGGTCCGGAAAATGGCGCAGAAATGCTCCTGCCGCCTGACAGTATCTTCCAGCAGGATTTTCAGGAAATCCCCCTGCGCAATCATCGCAATCTGGCAGAACTGATCCCGGCTGATTCCCAGGATCTCAACAACCCTGTCTGTAACAGCCTGAAGCGAACGGTCCTCCCGGCTTCCGTCCGGCATCGTCAGCTCGGCGTACGGGGGATCGTCTGTATATCCTTCGCCCCGTTTCCTGGGCCTGCGGCAGGCAAGCGCGCGCTTCACCGTATACTCCTTACCGCCGTTCATGAATTTCAGTTCCACGCTTGTCCGGGCAAACTCGTCCGCATATTTTGAGCGGAGCATGGACGCATCCCTGGTCTGGCCGCTGGGCCTGCCGTAAAGGGCAAAGGTGATTGCGTCAAATATTGTGGTTTTTCCAGCGCCGGTATCTCCCGTGATCAGGTACAGGCCGTTTTCGCCCAGACATTCAAAGTCAATCGTTTCTGTTCCGGCGTAGGGACCGAAGGCGCTCATTTTCAGCTGTAACGGTCTCATTCCATTTCCTCCCTGATCCTGTCCAGAAGCTGTTCCGAAAACAGTCGCTGCTCCTCGCTCATTGCCCGGCCGTTCTGTTTTTCAAAAAATTCCTCAAACAGCTCGATTTCGCTTTTCTGTTCCATTTCTTCAGATATTTCTGCCCGCCCGGAATACCTGGTCCGTGAGTTGTCATAGTCAAGCTTCATAATATTCGGATATACCGTTCGCAGGCGTGCCATCGCGTCCGGCACGTCATCCTCATCCGTGAGGATAATATGCAGGTAATCTTCCACATCTGTTCCTGCATAATTTTTTTTCAGGGTCAGATCATTATAAGTACCCCGGATCTCCCGCATATCATGCAGCGGTTTCAGCGGCACTGTCCTGACAGCCGTTTTTCCTTTCTCTTCCATTGTCACTACGGTGACCGATTTCAGATGATCCTTCTCCGAAAAGGAATACTTCAGCGGCGTTCCGCAGTAGCGGATCGTTTCCCTTCCGATATGCTGGGGTCCGTGAATGTGTCCAAGTGCTGCGTAATCAAATGCTTCAAATACCGATACGTCCACATTATCCATTCCCCCTACAGAAACATCTTCTGATTCTGACCGTGCCGCTCCGGTCACAAACTGATGGGCAATCAGGATATTCCTTACAGAAAGATCCACGTTCAGATGTGACACTGCCGTCCGGACTGCTTCTGTATAGCTGCCGGATTCCTCTCCGGGATACACCCGACGCACATCTGCCGGTTTGATGAATGGCAGCATATAAATCCTGACTTCCCCATACCTGTCTGTCAGGATGAAAGGGCTGACCTCTCCGTGATATACCGGTGCCATATGGATTCCGCTGGCATCCATCAGCCTTCCTCCGAAAGCAATACGTTCCGCAGAATCATGATTCCCGCTGATCACGAACACCTGCAGTTTCATCGCCGCCAGTTTTACCAGGAACTCGTCAAATACCGTCACTGCTTCCGCAGGAGGAATGGCCTTATCATACACATCCCCCGCAATAACCACCGCGTCCGGCTTTTCCCCTTCAATAATCTGAAGCACACGCAGCAGGATATACTGCTGATCCTCCAGCATGGAAAACTCATTGACCCGTTTCCCCAGATGCAGGTCTGACAGGTGAACGAATTTCATGGCCGGTCTCCTTTCCGCCCGCTTCATGCAGTACCGTACGGCAGGCGTCCGTATCATTCTTTGTTCTTAATTCATTCTATCAGACAACCTGTACCCATACAAGCGGAACTGCCGTTCCGCCGGGTACCCTGACGACCGCCGGTTCTCCGCGGTCCCTTGTTTTTTCAGCATTTATCAGATCCTGCCGGAAGCAGGAGCCAAAAGAAACATGCAGAAAAAAAGCTTTACAACGCATGTAACCTATGATATAGTTGTCCGGTCAAATTGTGTAACGTTTTTTCGCTTGAAGCGTATCATTGACACCGGAAAAAATGCATACGAAAGGGCCCCCTGCGGGGATGAGGGTTTACTTCAAGGAATGAATTACAGCTTTATTTTTCCCAGCATGCTGATCCTGGTGGTCATCATGGGATATTATTTTTTCCGTCCAAGGCTGCCGATCCGCCTCAACCGTGCCTTTCTGGCCATTCTGGTGATCGACATCTGTACGGAACTGCTGGAATGCATCTCCTACCGTCTGGACGAGACATGGAACCTTCATTCTCCGGCCCTGCTCTGGATCGTCAATATTATGTTTTTTATTTTCGGTTTTATCCGGAGCTATATGTTTTTCGTATTTACGGTCAGCGTACTGGATGCCCAGGTGCTGCTACGTTCAAAACTGCATATATTTGCGCCGGTCGTTTATCTTGCCTGTTCGCTGATTGCGCTGACAACACCGCTGACCGGCCTGCTGTTCCGGATTGATGAAGGATACTATTCAGGACCGTTGTACTGGATCCTGTACGGTTGCAGCTGCAGCTACCTGGTGTTCTCTTCCGTTGCCGTGCTTCGCCATTGGAAACAGCTGAGCGCCCATCAGATCATCAGCCTGCTGGCAATCCAAGGGGTTCTGCTGGCAGGAAACGTCGTACGGTTCCTGCTGCCGACATATGTGGTCATGAACACCTTCTGCCTCATGGCGATTATTGTGATTTTCATCTCTTTCCTGAATCCGGACCTGTTTCTCTCGGAACGCGGTTATGTATATAATCTCCCTGCTTTTCAGGCGCTCCTGGAAGAATGCTTCCGCCGCAGGAGGGACTACCGGCTGCTGGGCTTCACAATCCAGAACTATAATGAGCACCGGGAAATTTTCGGCGGAAAACAGATGGATGAGGCCCTGATGGCAATCAACAAGTGGCTCTCTGAATCCTTTCCCCAGATCAGCAGTTTCTATCTTCGCAACGGCACTTACGCAATGGTCGGCCTGAACCGGCCCGATCTTGAGGTGCTGCGCGAACAGCTTTCCATCCGCTTTGCGCTGCCGTGGAAAACCAGCGCCGGTGAACTGAGGCTGAACCTTTCCTTCGTGGAAGCGGATACGGAGCTCCTGAACTGTCCGTCAGACCGTCTGGTAAACACGCTGCTGATTTCTCTGGATGAACTGAGCCGGGTGTCCGAGCCTGACGCAAGCCGTTCCCTTATGGATTCCATTGAGGAAATCGACCAGAAGCTGGATATCCGCCGCTGTCTGGAAAAAGCGCTGGATAATGACGAACTGGAAGTGTTCCTGCAGCCGCTGATGGACAGCAAAACCGGAAAACGAATCGCCGCGGAAGCGCTGGTCCGGCTCCGGAATGACAACGGTGACCTGATCCGTCCGGATCTGTTCATCTCCATGGCGGAACAGGAAGGGTATATCGTACGCCTGGGTGAACAGGTACTGGCCAAAGTGTGCAGGTTTATCCGGGATCATGATATGGAAAAGCTTGGGATCGGATGGATCAATGTCAACCTCAGCCCTGTGCAGTTCATGAGTCAGGATATTCCTTCCCGCTTCGCCTCGATTCTAAGCCAGTACGGCGTAAGTCAGGACCGGATTCACCTGGAAATCACGGAGCAGAGCATGATTGATTTCTCCCTTCTGCGGGATCAGATTACCGGACTGCATGAGAACGGTTTTGAATTTTCCCTGGATGATTACGGCAGCGGGTATTCCAACCTGTCCCGGGTACGTCAGTATCCCTTCACCAACATCAAGATTGACATGGAAGTTGTATGGAATTACTGCAAGGAGAAGGACATGCTTCTGCCCGCTTTGGTTCAGGGGTTCAAGCAGATGAACCTGAGCATCACGGCAGAAGGTATTGAAACGGCGGAAATGGCCGGGGCAATGAAAGAAATCGACTGCGATTATCTGCAGGGATATTATTTCTCCCAGCCGGTCCCCATGGATGAATTTGTGAAAATGAACAGCTACATGACCGCGGGGGCCTGACCGGAATCCCGGGCTGGTCAGTATAAAACAACGGCACAGAATGTTTTCTGTGCCGTTGTTCTTTACAGCAGGTTGCGCTGGATCTTGCCGGAGATGGTTTTCGGCAGTTCCTCCCGGAAAACGATCTTCCTGGGATACTTGTAAGGAGCGGTATGCTCCTTGACATACTGCTGGATCTCCTTTTTGAGCTCCTCCGTACCCTCCGTTCCCTTGGTAAGTACAATGGACGCCTTGACAATCTGGCCGCGGATCTCATCTGGTTCAGCCGAAACACCGCATTCCAGCACATAGGGCAGTTCCATGATGACCGATTCGATTTCAAACGGTCCGATACGGTAACCGGAAGACTTAATCACATCATCAATACGGGAGACATACCAGAAATACCCGTCTTCATCCCGCCAGGCGGTGTCCCCGGTATGATACATACCGTCATGCCAGGCTTCCTGCGTTTTTTCTTCATCAAGATAGTATTCCCGGTACAGGCCGCAGGGTACCTTCTTGTCCGTATGAATGACAATCTCGCCCACTTCACCGTTGGCCACAGGATTGCCGTCCGGATCCACGATATCCACATCATACTGCGGGTTGGCCTTGCCCATGGAACCGATCTTCGGTACAGTACCGGCCAGGTTGCCGATGGTCAGGGTCGTTTCTGTCTGGCCGAAGCCTTCCATAATCTGCAGGCCGGTGGCCTTCTCAAACTGACGGTATACTTCGGGGTTCAGCGCTTCACCGGCCGTGGTCATGTGATGGATGGAAGACAGGTCGTACTTATCCAGGTCTACCTTGATGAACATCCGCAGCATGGTGGGCGGCGCGCAGAATGTAGTGATATTGTACTTTTTGAACATGGGCAGGATGTCCGCTGCGTCAAACTTGTCGAAGTCATAGACGAAGACAGCGCCTTCGCACAGCCACTGCCCGTAAAGCTTGCCCCAGAGAGATTTTCCCCAGCCTGTATCGGAGATCGTGAAATGGAGGCCGTCCCGCTCGCAGCAGTGCCAGTATTTCGCAGTCACATAATGTCCCAGGGCGTATGTATGACGGTGCTGCGCCATCTTGGGATTACCGGTGGTACCGGAAGTGAAGAACATAAGAGCCGGCTCATTCCCGCAGGACGCGCCTTCAGGCCGGCGGTAGCGGCGGGTAAAGAGCGGGTACTCTTCATTCATATTATGCCAGCCTTCCCGGGAACCGTTGACCATGATAAGGGTTTCCACACTGGGACATCTGGCCGCAGCCCGCTCGGCAATCTCTGCGGTATCGCCGTCCGCTGTGCAGATCAGCGCCTTGACGCCGGCCGCGTTGAAGCGGTACTCAAAGTCATGTTCCTTCAGCTGATTGGTGGCCGGAATGGCAATGGCGCCCAGTTTGTGCAGGGCTACCATCGAAAACCAGAACTGGTAGTGCCGCTTGAGCACCAGCATAACCCGGTCTCCCCGTTTGATGCCCAGGGATGTAAAGTAATTGGCGCACTGGTTGGAGGCATCCTTGATATCTTTGAAGGTGAAGCGCCGTTCCTCATGGTGCTTGTCCACATAGAGCATGGCCAGCTTGTCCGGGTACTTGCGGGCGATCTCATCCACAATATCAAAACCGAAATTGAAGGTCTCCTGGTTCGGGAAGCTGATGGAAGTCAGCCTTCCCTGTTCGTCCTCCGTTGCGTTGATGAACTTTTCGGCAACCAGATGCCCTTCATACCGTGCAGCCTTCGGCACAGCCGCAAAATCAGCTCCGGCCTGCGGACCCTCGACAGGCAGGATCATGGCAAGGAAAACACAGTCCTTCCCGTTCACGGCAATCATGCCGTGAGGCAGGGAAGAGTTGTAATAGATACTGTCCCCTTCCTCCAGGATCTCGGTATGGTCGCCGACCTGAACCTTCAGGCTGCCGGAAAGCACCAGGTCAAACTCCTGTCCCTTATGGGTTGTCGTATGGATCGGCTCGTTCTGCTGCTTTTCAGAATACTCATAACGGACCCAGTAAGGCTCTGCCACCTTGTCCCGGAATTTGGGAGCCAGGTTTGAAATAGCGATGCCTTCCTCCTTCGCGGTGGTCTCACCTTTCCCGCGGCGCGTGACCGTATAGGTGGAAAGCAGGGCATTGTGGCCTTCGAGAAGTTCGGTCAGCTCCATGTTGAAGGCCTGGGCAGACTTGTAGATGAAGGTGAAGGGCATATCCGTCTTTCCGGCTTCATACTGCAGGTATTCCGCAGGGGTCACTTCGGTCTTCTCTGCCATTTCCTCCGGAGTCCAGCCCATGATCTCCCGCATTTCACGGATACGGGAAGCAACAGCGCTCAACTGGGTCAGATCGGTCTGGGTTGTCATGTGGGAACTCTCCTTTCAAAATCAAAGGTCCTTCTGCATCCGGCTTTCATACAAAAATGGCCCGTCTCATTTTTGAGACGGGCCATGTTGGCTCGCGGTACCACTCAAATTGTGCGCCTTTGCACACCCCTTCAGACACTGTCATGTCCTATGCCTTTACGCAGCAATCACGGGAGACGCCTACCGGGCAAAGCTTTTCGGATCTCCGGCTCGGAAGCGATGGGATGAAGCTTCAGCCCGCCGGTTCACACCACACCCGGCTCTCTGGGGGGCCTCCTGCTGTTCCGTCTTCGTCACAGCCTTGTATGAAATTGCATGCAGTTTAGCACGGAGAATAAAGAAGTGTCAAGGGGTTTGTAACAATTGACACGGAAAAACAATTCCGGAACACTTGTTGCTGGTTCTTCTCCCGGGGAAAAAGGGCTTTTTTTGTCCCACTGAACCGGAAAAAACGGACTGCCCTCACGGGAAGAATATGATATAGTAATATGTAAAGTTTTTGGGGAGTATGGTTTATCAGATGGAGAACAAGAAAGCACTGATCAGGGACCTGACCAAAGGCAGCGTACCGAAAACGCTGTTCACATTTTCCCTGCCCCTTTTCCTGTCCGGTCTGCTGCAGATGGTCTACAATATGGTAGACATGATCGTCGTCGGTAATTTTGTCGGAACGAACGGCCTTTCTGCCGTGTCTATCGGCGGCGAGGTGCTGATGCTTATCACTTTTGTGGCTATGGGCTTTTCCAACGCCGGACAGATCCTGATTTCCCGTCATGTCGGTGCGAAACGTCATGACCTGGTCGGCGAGATGGTTGGTACTCTGTTTACCCTGCTGGAAGGCCTGGCGATAATCATCATGGTCCTTTTCCTCTTCACCTATCAGGGAATCATTGCCTGGCTCAACACCCCGGAAGAAATCCTGGATTATACCCGGGACTACTGCATCACCTGTGTGTGGGGCGTGGTTTTCATCTATGGCTACAATCTGGTTTCCGCCATTCTCCGCGGCATGGGGGATTCAAAGCATCCCTTTATTTTCATTGCAATTGCCTCAGTGATTAACGTCATTCTGGATATCCTCTTCGTCGGTCCGATGGGGATGGGGCCCGGCGGTGCGGCGCTTGCCACGGTCATCGGCCAGGCCGTAAGCTTCCTCTTTGCCCTGCGCCTGCTGTACAGGAACAGGGCGCAGATTCATTTTGATTTCCATCCGCGGCATTTCCGCATCAGCAGAAATGTAATCCGTCCCCTGCTTTCCCTGGGCATCCCCATGGTCATCCAGAGCGCAGCCATCACCTTCTCTATGCTCTTTGTCAATTCATACATCAATACCTACGGCACTGTAGCCGTGGCTGTCACCGGTGTCGCCCGCAAACTGGAAAACATGATCGGCGTGGTTTCCCAGGCTATTTCCTCCGCCGGCGGCGCCATGGTTTCCCAGGCGCTGGGCGCCGGAAAAACCGAGCGGGTACCGAAAGTTGTCGGCCATGCCATGTGGATCGTTGCGATTCCAGCTGCAGTCTTCGCCGTCATTACCCTGTTCAGGCCCGAATGGCTGTTCGGCCTGTTCTCCCAGGATCCGGCAGTCCTGACCATGGCAATTTCCTATATTCCCATTGCCATGATTCAATACCTGGGCTGCGTACTGCGTCCGCCGAACTTCGCCCTGATTAACGGTTCCGGCAACTCAAAACTGAATCTGGCGGTGGCGCTGCTGGACGGCATTTTTACCCGTATAGGCCTGAGCCTGCTCCTTGGCGTTGTACTCGGCTTGGGCATCCGCGGATTCTGGTACGGAAACGCCTTGTCCGGGCTGGTGCCGTTCCTGATCGGTACTGCCTATCTGATCTCCGGACGCTGGGCTAAAATGGGAAATAAAACAGTCCGGTCCGTTCAGGAGGAGCCCTGACCGGCCTGCATTGCCTCAGAAAAACATCCGCCGGTTATACCGGCGGATGTTTTCATTGCAGCAGAAGTCCCGTTATCGGAATACATACCGGTCCAGCCGGTCAAAGGCCTCCTTTACCTTATAAAACGGAAGGGCCAGATTCATCCGGATCCCCCAGGGATCGTTAAACAGCCTCCCGTCCTGCCAGGCAACACCCACGTCGGTGCCCTGTGCAAGCAGTTCATCAATGGCAAGACCGTGTGCTTTGCACCAGTCCTCACAGTGCAGGAACAGCATATAGGTTCCTTCAGGCTTCTGCAGGTTTATACCGGGAAACCTTTCCCGGATAAAATCCACAGCGTAGTTGACATTTCCGCTCAGGACCTTTCGCAGTTCATCAACCCATTTTTCTCCCTCCGGGCTGTATGCCCCGATCAGCGCATGCATGGACAGCACATTCATTTCATTGTAACTGCACAGGGAGGCTTCCTTTACCTGCCTTTCCCGGAGCCAGTCATTATATATAATGTGGTAACTGCCGACCAGGCCCGCCAGGTTAAAGGTTTTCGAAGGAGCATAGAAGGCGGCGGTGTGGTTCCTGGCATATTCGCTCACAGACTGAACCGGCGTATGCCGGTGCCCGTTCAGGATCAGGTCCGACCAGATTTCATCCGATACCACCCATACATTATGCTTCTCAAATATTTCCATAGCCCTGCGGATTTCTTCAGGTGCCCACACCCGGCCGCATGGATTGTGCGGATTGCAGAAAATCGTCGCATGGATCTTCTTCTCAACAATTTTCCTTTCCATATCGTCATAGTCCATGCGCCATATACCGTTTTCATCCTGCACCAGCGGATTCCGGACAATTTCATAGCCGTTATTCTCCAGCATATGGGTAAAACCAACGTAGCCGGGACTCTGCAGCAACACCGGGTCTCCCCGGGAACACAGCACATTCAGTGTGGAAACAATGCCTCCCAGTACGCCGTTCTCATACCCGATATGTTTTGCCGCGAGTCCCGCGGTCCCGTTCCGCTTTTCCTGCCAGTGAATAATGGAAGTATAGTATTCCTTTGAAATATAATAATAACCGAAAGCCGGATGCTCCGCCCGGCGGATAATCGCGTCCTGGATGGCCGGGCAGGTGGCAAAATTCATATCCGCCACCCACATAGGAATTGCGTCAAACCCTTCTTTCGGTGCTCCCGGCGCGTCAGGCCTGCCGATAGCATCCACAGCAAGAGCGTCTTTTCCCCGACGGTCCAGCATTGTCTCAAAATCGTACTGCATAACTTGCTCCTTTTTCTCAGTCGGGCATTTATCCCCCTGTCTTTCTGAATTATAGCATATCCGCGGATATTTTTTTCATTTCATGGCTCTTTTGGATTCTCCCGTACGTATAATAGATGAAGATCTTCACGATGGAGGTTCCCCGATGAACAAGGTTTCCTTCGGCCGGCTGTATATGGATCAGCTCCCGGGGCTCTACCGCCTGGCTCAAAGCATCCTGCGCCATCCGGCGGATGCCCAGGACGCAGTACAGCAGGCAGTCCTTCAGGCATGGCTGCATATGGACCATATCCGGGCCGGCAGTGAAAAATCCTATCTGGCCAGGATCGTCATCAACGAGTGCCATAACATCCAGCGCAGCCGCCGGCGGACTGTCCCTGTCCCGGAATTTCCGGACCGTGCCGTTCCCTCTTCCGGCCTGGCGGAACTGCGCGATGCGGTTAACCGTCTACCTGAAAAGCTGAAAGTTCCCTTCCTGCTGGTTTATATGGAGGGTTTCACCGCGCAGGAGGCTGCCGGTGTCATGGGCATCACCTTGTTCGCCGTCAAATCGCGATTGAAACGGGCAAAAGGTATTTTACAGATCGAATTAAGTGAGGAGGGTGCGCATGAAGAGCTATACACAGAACGACCTGCGGAAAATGTATGAAACCCCGCCGCGGGAACTGACAGACCGTGTACAGGCATCAATCGCCTCCCTCCCTTGTCGCGGACAGGAGGAAAAAAACGTGAAGAACAGAATATCATTCGGCCTTATCGGCGTAATCGCGCTGCTCATCATACTGATGGCAACAGCACTGGCTGCCACAAGCGATGCCGTTAACCACTGGCTTTCTCAATGGTGGCCTGAAGCCGCAGAAGCTTTCAGGCCGGTGAATCTCAGCTGTGAGGACCAGGGAATCCGGATGGAGGTAATCTCCGCTGTAACAGACGGATCCGTACTGTATGTGAACTGTTCCCTGGAAGACCTGGAAGGGGATCGGCTTGGTAATAATGCGGATGCTTGTATCACAACGGAGCTTGACAATTCCCCGGGCAGCACCGGCAGCATACCGCCGTCATATTATGATGCCGAAACCGGTAAAACCATCTGTTCCATGGAAGAAGCATATGACAGCCGTATATCGCCCGAAGCAAAACATCTGACAGTGTATGCTGATACAATCATACCCGGGAACACGTCTGTTGTGGACCTGAAACCGCTGCTCCGGGAGTATGGCGGTCAGGCAAAAGCCATGGCTGTTCCCGGAAGTGCGGCCGTTGTCGAGGGTTACCTGCTGGACGGAAGATTTGGACTCAGCAGTCCGGACTATGAGATGGGTACTGTTCCGGATTCAATGCATGTCCTTGACAGCAGCTGCGGGCCGGAAATCCCGCTTGCGGAAAACCTTTTCCTGTCCGGAATCGGAATGATAGACGGCCTTCTGCATGTTCAGATGCATTATGTGGACCGTAAAACCGCCGACTACGGGGACGTGTGGTGTGATCCTGTCTGGGAATATGTTTATCTGTACGATTCAGACGAGGAAATCCCCGTGGGGGAAGCTCCGGACCCGGAAAGAAAATACCGCCGGAAAGACAGGCTTCCCAACGGGATCCATGTCCTGTCCTGGTGCAGTCAGCAGGACGAATGGGAAGAATACATCTTCACCGTCGACACCGAACCAACAGAAAAGCAGTCATTCATCGTTGAAGTGACAACAACCGAAGCCCCGATCCGCGGCAGCTGGGAAGTAAAGATTCCCCTGCAGATGATCAGGCAGGAAGACAGGATTCCGGAACACGAACCGGAATCCGATAACTGAAGAACGAACCGCTCCGGGATTGTTTCCCGGAGCGGTTCGTGGTATAATCTCGTCAGTCTTTGAAAGAGGAGCGCTTTGTTATGGAAACAGGAGCAGTCGTAGCAGTCAGTGTCGTGCTGGTGGTGGCAGTACTCGCCGTTCTGATCTGTATCTTCTCCGCAGTCAGCAGTGTCAGCGGAATCAAACACACCAACGACGAGGATTCGGAAGCCTGAGGTCAGGCATAACGGATTTCATCCAGGCTGTAACGGACGGATTCGCCCAGGGAGTCATCCTCCACCGGCAGATCCACCCAGGGATGATCCGTCTCCCGGAGTTTTGTTTCAGTTTCCGCCTTATTCTGAGGCTCATTTTCCCGCATGAAACAATCCCTCTTTCGAATCGTGATTCACCATATCTGGCATGCTTCTGAAAGAGAGTCTACTCCATCTTGTGAAAAAAGGCAAGTCCCCCGGCTGTATTTCGCCGG
>JAEEGL012979326.1_pt1 | contig 14118 bp, 9 predicted proteins | sample 9134231 | NCBI WGS metagenome assembly JAEEGL01 (sample SAMN16246548, study PRJNA631951) | gut metagenome | biome: gut microbiome; feature: rumen; material: fiber-attached | host: Bos | place: Iran: Karaj | collected 2018-10 | reverse complement strand
CATACAGAACAAGATTGCCGCTGTTTTCAGGCTCTTCAATTACCTGTGCAGTTCCGTCGCTTATAGGCTCAAATTTCTTTGTACTATCAGAATATACTCCGCTTGTGATACTTGTTTCTCCCGTCTGAGATATTGTTATTCTGATATCGTAAGGAAGACTGCAGTATATCAATGGTTTCTCAATTTCTCTTAGATAATAGTTGCCAGGTTCAAGTTCGTCCAGATTGATCTTCGGAATCGTTCCATCCGGTCCGACTGCAAGATTGGTAAATCCAGACAGAGGATTATAATCAGGTATCGGTCTGTTATTGTAGTAATCCAAAACTTCAGCATACAATGCAAACGTGATGCCTTCCGTGATCGGTTCTCCCGTGCTCTTATCAACCTTGATTGCTTTCAGTGAAATCGGCTTGTTTCTGATCGTCACTGTCGGCATATCGGTCGGAGTCGGATTAGGCACCTGTTCTATCACATAAGATCCGTCTGATGCATTTGCTTTGCTTTCGTTGACATACAAACCGTCTTCACGGTTTTCGATCGTGACAGGACCATCCAGCAGTTTCCGGTAACGATAAGGTGCTGAAATTTCTTCAAGTTCATATATCTGACCCGGTGTCAGATAAGCAACGACAACAAGTCCTGTTCCGTCAGAAGTAAACTCTTTAACAGTAGTATCATCATTCTTTTTCTTCAGTGCGAATACTGCACCTGCCAGCGGATTCGGAGTCGATGCATTATCAGTCTTGACGATCCTTATGCCCGCTCTTTCATTGTAAACATCATCAGTTCTTGAGTTGACGTTGTTTTCAAGATCTTCCTGAGACAAAGTCTGTCTTGTATACCTGACAGAATATGTCATATTAGCAGAATAAGTATGATCGCTGGTATTCCCGCCGACAGTAATCGTTTTATTTTCTGCAGTACCGTCTATCTTATGAATTTCACAGCCTACAGGAAGAGAATTGACAACACCGTCTTTTGTAACATCGGTAGGTTCTTCGCTCAATGTAAGCTCATAAACCCAATAATCATTTAATGTCTTGCCGTTTGCCAATTCCGGAAAGAACCATCTGATTGAAGTTGCCTTTCTGTCCAAACGTCTGATTGAATCTTCAATCAAAGTTTCATCCACCGTTCCGTTATTCAGTGTATTCCTCAGATAAACACCATAGTAAACATAATCATGGTCTTCCATGAACTCTGCATCCGACCAGTGTTTATTAACAACAAGACCATAACCGTGCTGGTTATTGATTGTCACTGTGACCGGATCCATTTCGGATTTTATGGTTCCGTAATTGTTACCTGAACCTTGATTGGGGCCGTGAGTTTCATTGTATGGGAAAACATACGGGCCTTTTGTCTGGTTATAGTCGATCAGATTGTATCCGACAGGAATCTCATCATCCTGTTCTTCAACATAGAAAATCGTTCCTGGCATGAGATCAGGAATCTCAACACTGTAACCGGCTTTGATATTATCGGCACCGCCGCCGTTTGAAGTTTTGAAAGTTGCTTTCTCAAGTTCAGATCTGATTTCACCCTGAGGAATCTCGGTGTCCAAATCAGAAATCTTTGTTTTAGTTGTTGGAGTATAAGCTCCGTTCTTATAAATACAGTAATATCCGTTTGGATCTTTTACATAATATTTTCCTGTAGAATATACCGCATAATTTTCATCACCTTTTTTAACATTGCCGCTGCCGATATAAATACGGAATTTGAATACGGTATTGTCGTATACATTTGTTGTATCACCTTCAGGTCTGGTACCGCCCTTGATTTCATATTGTTTGTTATTGTCCTGCCAAAGTCTTTTTGTGATTATCAAAGACTTTAAAGCAGTATTTGAAACATGGTTTTCGTAAATGACTTTTTTACGTCCGGATACCTTTGACCATTCTATCGGATAATCCAGATACAGATAATCTCCGGTTTGATTCACCACGGCCGGATTGGTAGCTTCTCCTTCCAGCTTAACATTGTTTGCCTTGACCCATTCATAAGTTTCGGTATCGATGCAGCATTCCTTAATATAGTATTCTGTATCTTCAGAGCTTTCATTTGTGCCTACTTTAGGGAACTGAATCGAGACTGTCTGTCCTGCGTCAAGGAAGTAAACATGTTCATATGATAAATTATCTGCAGGTGTATAAGACGCTTTTTCAGTGATCTGATCAGATGTAATTGTGTCACGAACAACTATATCACTGTCCGTACATAACTGAGGTCTTCCAAACTGATCTTTCATATAGATCTGATAAGCATATTTTCTGTTTATGACTTCAGCTCCTGTAACCTCTTTTTCAAGGAGAACTTCACCGTCTGTATACGGAGCAAGATTGAAACGCATACGGAGGTTGGAAGCACCCGCACCACGTTCCATATAGAACATCCTCATCGTATGTCCTGTATAGGCTTTAAATACAGTGCCATTGTTTACATCATCCGGATCTTCATTGTCATCTTTAAAGATATCATTGAGCCAGTTATAAACAACCTCATCAGAAGCATCCGGATACTTATCTTTATATGCTCTCTTAAATAAATTCCTCAGATTTCTGGCTTCACCATTCTCAAGAGTTTTTGAACCGTTTTCTATGACTTTACCGGTTCTGAAGTTGATGCTTGCGTCCAACGCGGAGTGAATACCGCCAAGGTCAAGTACCAGAATGTCATCCACATAAAGCCAGAAATCATCATCTCCGGAGAATTCAAAGATTAAATCATGGCCCCAGTCATCGACACCGTCTTCATTCTGCATGAAACTGGCTGAAAGTTCCATTCCGAAGAAATGGTCAACATAATCCGGAGCAGTCTTTCCAAGCGAATAACGGATGCTGTACAGATCCTCTCCAATACGCGGATCCAGCGAAGAAAGAGGCTTGGCATGAATGTCCATTTCGTTTTTATATTTTGTTGAAACATTTACCGGAATCGGAATCCACTTATCATTCTCTTCATCATAGTCAAGTCTTTTCGTAATATCGTTATACGGGAAAAACTGTCCGTGTTTCAGCGTATCCTTGTCACCTTCATCACTTGTTCCAAGCTGATCGTAAATGACGAAATCACCGACTTTATAAGTACCGCCTGTATTATTCGGTTTTCCGTACCATTTATCCGATGTGCTGGTAATGAGGTGACAGAAGTTCTTTGTTGAGTCGTATTCAAAATAGCCGGTTTCTTCATAAGTACTTAAAAGGAATTGCTGATTAACTACCATTGCATTATTAAATAACTGTTTAAGAGATTTATTTGTCTCAGTAGCTACAGGGTAGCCATCTGCACCGGTATTATATGTCAGTAAATTCTTGGTTCCGGTCCATTGTGCATACGGAGTTGCACCTAAAACATCGATCTGTGTCTGCGAACGGTTTTTATGATTGTTGTCTCCGGTTGTATTAATATTATCGTAATCCTGCATCTTCAGAGTGATGCCGAATCTGCTGTGGTCGATCGTTGCTACAGTTGTGAGGTTATCATCATTATCAACTCTCTTCATGACAGCAAAATAGAACGTAGCTGCATTTTTATATGTGTCAGAATGCAGTTCATATTGATTCTGATTAACTTTGATATTTAAGGAAGCATAATCAAAATAATCATCTCCGTTATCCCAGGCCAGAATTGTTGAATAATACATATCCTTTTCTCTGCCCTGAAGCAGGATACCTACTGGTTGTGAATGAACTGTTCCGGCATTATTTAGCCAGGTATCATTATTTGAGTAACGGGTTATCTGAGGAGCTAAATAATTGCCATTATATACGCTGTTTTCTAATTCATAATATCCAGAATTACCGTACTGAATAAAATCCCAAAGCATGGTATTGACTCTGCTGCCGACCCAGGAAATCGTGTCTCCGCTTTCATATGCTTTGATCAGCATTCCGTCATAGTCTATAGCATAATACTCATATTTAGCGAGTTCATCATTCCATATACGGCAATAAACAATGACCTGTTTTCCGTCAGCAACGTTTTCTCTGTCAGAAACAGAGATCTTTTCGGCTGTATATACTACAAAATCATCATCATTCAGATTAGAATAATCAGCAAAAGTCAGCCAGACTCCACCGTCTGATGTGCTTGTAGAAGTGCTGTAAGCTTTATTCTTATAATAAAGTGAATATCCATCAGAAGCAGTAAATCTGTATTTCCCTGCGGTGTTTCTTGTAACTTTGATTTCACATTTATCATCAACATTGTCATGGCTCACCAATGAAATGGTTGATCCGTCAATCCTCAGATACTTCAATTCATCTGTACCGGGTGTCGTCATGTAATATGTGTCAGTATTTCCGGCTACCTTGCTGAAAGTCCACATGGAGATATCGCTGTTCTGTGCAACGAATACTTTTTCTACTCTGGTAACAGGTTCTGTACGGACGACCAGTTTCAAAGCCGACACTGCACTTCCGTTCTGCATCAAGGCGTATCCATCAGCCGAATCATTGTTATATACGATTCCGTAAGTCTTTCCGTCAAGTTCAGAAGCTTCAACTGCCTCATTTCCGGAAACAATGCCGTATACAGAGAAACCATCAGTCTCAAAACTGACAGAATCATCTTCAATCATCAAGTTGTTGATGATCTCAATATCTCCTTCATCCGCAAAATGAAGTGCTTTCAGATTCTCTTTTTCGAGATCATTCAGTTCGATCCTGACACTGACATTTGCATCAGGCTGTATCTTTTCTCCGTCCTCATTCAGAATGGAAATATCAAAAAGACGGACATATCCGATTCTGATGTCCAGTTCCTCTTCGATCGCATCTTTATAAGATTCGTATTCAGAACCTTCCGTGATCTCTTCAACACTCAGAGATACGTTATCCGGAAGATTTGCATTTTCATCATAAGTTACCGTAACAGTATAAGTTTCACCGTCAGCAGTTATAAAATCCGTCTCGATAACGATAACATACGTAGAGAAGTCTTTTGATTCGAACACAACTTCGTCATCCTTAGTATTTTCAGATGACTGTTCAACAACACTTCCCTCTCCGTTATCGTCTATATGTACGATCTGAGCCTCTTTGGCTGCTTTGATTTCCGTGGAACTGAAAGACACTTTGATATCACAGGCAGGTTCGATGGCATTTCCTTCAGCATCGTAAAAACTGATATCAACAGCGATGACTTTTTTGGTTTTATTGCTTTCAAGCGTCTGATTGACGGTATCTAAAACTTCTTCGCTTTCTATCGGGGTCACAACCATTGTTGTGCCATCCGGGAAAGCTTCTGCAGGAGCTTCCACAGATACGAAAATGTCCGTAGAATCATCATAGAAATACAAGATATCCGGAAGCTCTTCTGTCTGAACTGTATCGGCTACTTCACTTGTTTCCTGATTGTCTTGCTGATCTGAATAAAGCTCTTCCCTTTCCTGTTCAATGATGAAAGGATCATAGACATTTTCCAGTTCGTTTTCTTCTTCGGCTGAAAGCGTTTCGTTTGAAATTGCCGGATCATCGATTGCGTTGTCTTCATCGATTGTCAATGCAGGTAATACCAAAGCATACGTTGTTATAAAGACAACGATTGATGCCATTACATAGAAGAATACTTTTGATGTTTTTCTGTTAAACAGTTCTTTCAGTTTCCTCATTTTCAGAATACCTTTTTTCCTGAACAATTCTCATTAATATTTTCTTCCTTATAAATGCATAACATGATTTGATCAGGAAACTCTTTTGAAGAATCAATACAGATTCGATTTCTTTACACACGAAAAATTTCTTTACATTCATAATTATTTTACAATAAAAAATGCTAAAGTAACAATACTTGAAATCAGTTTATAAATTTGTACTGTTATTTATGACTTAAAGAGAGAAAAAATTGATTAATCGCCCACAATTCATGCTTCTCTGACGCGGCAGAGGAGTACATATCTTGCGTCTTCATAATCAGCTGAACACTTGATCATCATGACTGTTTTATCATTCTCAGATGGCTCAAAATCAGCCTTGAATGTCGATGTAGAAATAAATTCGCTGATATATTCAAAATACTCCTCTTTTCCAGTGAAATTAAACTGAAGAAAAGGAATTTTGGCATCTACAACTTTACCGGCATATGGTTCCAGAATATATCTATGATCAGGTGTATCAAAAACAAATTGTTTATGTTCTTCGTAGAAAGATTGATTTTTATATCTCTCAAGAATAAAAAACATTGAACCATTCAGCATGGAATGACCGTATATGACACTGATTTGATCAGTAAATAATTCTCTGTTTCTGAAATCTACAAATAAAGTGCCTAAAGAATTATACTCTCCGGTATACAGATGATTCAGATAATAATCGTTATCCTGCCCTTTAACAACAGGATAATCTATTACCGTATTCTCCAGACTTAACCAGCCGATTACATCTTCATTAATATTTTTCAAAACGGAAAAATCTATACGATCAGTATCTTCTGTATCATTAGTCTTGATCGCAATCTCTTTGATACCTTCGTAAGTGTTGTTTCCTTCCCGATATGTTTTTCTTCCCTGTAAAATCATATATGCAAAAAAACCTGACACAACGATCAGGATTGTTATCAGAAGTGAAAAAATCATTCTTATTTTTTTATTTTTTTTCTGATTTTTCATATCTTAATTTTCGAAGCAACAAGATATAACAGTGCAGCGCATATAACAAGTTCTGCAAGCAGCAGTTTACCCGAACCGGTTGAAAAATAAGCACCGAGGCTGCCAAATACCGGATAATGATGAGTTACCACACCGATCAGTTCCGTATACAGAGGATCAACAAGATCTTCCGTCTCGTTGGCATCCCCTTTCGTAACAAATTTATTTTCAAAAGAATTGTTTTTGACAACACGATGGGAAACAACGTTTCCGTTCGAATAAAAAGCTATGATTTCTCCTTCTTCAACATCATGAGGATCTACAGGTTTAACCAGAATCAGGGAACCGACAGGAAGTTCCGGCTCCATAGAAGGAGATATGACTTGAAATGTCTGATAACCTAAAAAACGGGGTACACTGAGTGGGATCAGCACCAGTAATACCCCGATCAAAGTAATTGTTGCTGTTATACGGGCAAAGACTACAAGTGATTTCTGCAGTCTTCTGCGCGTACTTTTTTTAGCCATTATTACTCTTTCTAGTAAACAGATAAATAAAGAACCATGCTAGCAGACCTAATCCTGCTACAACACCTCCAAGAACCAAAGGATGATTTAAGAGGTACTGCCAGAAGCCAGACTCATTCGGTTCAGGAACCGGTTCCGGTTCCGGAGTAGGAGTGGGAGTCGGAGTGGGTTCCGGTTCAGTCTGTGGGATAGTTGGTTCATCGATATCGATAATTTCTGCCGGAGTAGGAGCAGGAGTCGGAGTTGTTCCTCCGCCGGCGCCGCCACCGGTACCGCCAGCTCCGCCTTCACCTTCAGTATAAATATATGTTGTTCCATCATCGATAACCGTTGTTCCAGCTTCTCCTTCCGGAACATACACAAATTCAAATCTGACAGGATTTTCGGCATTTTTTGATACAGTTCCTGTATAAGATTTGGTATTGCTTACAGTATAACCATCGATATATTTCGCAGCAAGCAGTACTTTTTCACCGTCATTAGCATAGAAAGTGTCTTCTGCATGAAGTGTATTTCCGTCCTGGTCGACATATGTTGCATAATAAGCAACGAGATCACCGACAACACCATAAGAAGCGACAAGAATCAAATCTTCATTGACAGGTATATTGACAATAAGATCTTCGTTTTTCAGATACTGTCCGGCATAGTGTACGCCTTTCAGATAATACTTGTCATTATCAACGCTGACAGAGAATAAAGTTTCTGAACCGTCTTTTACGTCAAGTTTTTTGTTTCCGCTTTCGATTTCAACAGTCAACGTCTTTCCGTGCTTTACTGCTTTACTGTCTGAATCGGAAGTTCCATATAAACCGCCGTCAACAGCTACAGTGTAGTTGTCATCAGCATTTACTGATGCAGAAAGAAAGGAAACAAGCAAAACAGCAGTAAACAACAATGTGATTAACTTTTTCATTATGCTTCCCTCTGCTTTCTTCTGTAACAGTAATAAGCAACTAATACCGCAAACAAGAGGATCAGAGCTATTACTTCAGCAATAATATAGAATTTTAAGTTGATCGTATCACCGGTATAAGGAATATATACTACCTTATGAACGTGTTCCTCATTCGGCTCAGGAGGAATCTCTACAGCAAAACGCAATACAACATCAGACATCGCATTCTGGTAATTGTTGACAGATGTTTCACCATCTACTTTTACAATCAAAGTTACAGTTCCTTGATTTCCCTTCGCAAAACCCTGATCCAAAAGAAAATATTCCTGAAGATTGCTGGTAGCTTCTTCAATACCCTGTTTGTTATCACCGCCAACGGTTTCTGAATTATAAATATCATCACTCATTCCCGAATAAGTCAACTGATATTCATAGCTTGCGTTTTGAGCAGTATTCGATTCAAAAGCTTCAGAAGTATTGTACATATACCAGTCGATAGCTTTATCATATTCATTATTAAGATTGAAAGTGATCTTCATATTGTCACCAGGTTCAATATCGTTGAACGTGGCATTTGATGGATCATAATCGCTTACAATCGTTCCGTTTGCAGTGAAAGTAACGTCATATTCAAATTCCTTATCATAGTCTTCCGCATATACAGAGGCGGTGAAGACAGATAAGATAACTAGGATCATAGATAAACAAATCAGTATTTTTTTCATCTCTGTATCCCTCCTAATTCAAACTCAAAGTTCCGTCACCCTCGGCAACAGAAACATCTCTGCCCCATGCAGATTTGATGGCGTCTACTGCATGATGTGTCTGAACCGCATCTGCTTCAATCTCTACTTTAAATGACCTGTCATTATACTTGTAGTTATAAACTTTGGTCTTATAGATAACACCATCAATGGTGACTTCCGATTCTGATACAGTATATTCTGATTTAATTGCACCATTCAGTCTTAAACCTTCAAGGAAAGACTTGGACAGTTTTCCTTCGCCTTCAGTGGTGAGAGGCTTGGTATAGAAATAGATCTTCTTTTCACTTGTAGAATTCTTTTTGTCCAGAATCCATCCGCTGTTCGCCGGAACAACAAGCTCGATCATATCAGCATTGCCGGTGAAATCTTTTTCACCTTTTGCATCAACCCAATACTTGTAAATTACGACTCTGACATACTCATCAATTTTACCAGAATTACTGATACGGAATTGATCTTTATAAGTCTCTCCGACATCAAACTGTTTTCCGCTTAAAGATGAGAATGCAGTTCCGGTTTTTCCAGCCTCAGAAGCAACAGTGCTCCATGTCGTTCCATCAGTACTTTCTTCAATCGAAACAGCAATATTCAGCATCTGCATATCAGTCTGATACTCGCCGGATTGCTGATTCGGAACAGCACTTGCCCCGGCTACTGTTGTCAATGTCAGAAGAGAGATCGCAAGAATAATTGCTACAGTAAATAAATACGGAAGAGTTTTTCTGTTTTTCATGTTATATCATTCCTCCCCCTATTCCACAGGAATGCTGGTCCAATTGGTATACCAGTATCCTTTTTTAATGCTGTCGAACCACTTAATTTTCACACCGTCTCCGGGATCGGTTTCGGAGAACATAGCCGGTGTAGCTTCATAAGCCACAAAGATATCATATTGATCTCCGTTCTCCGCAGTTGCTGGATAAGTGATGCTGACTTTAAAACTGCTAGTAGCAGCTGCTATATTTGTGCTGCTGTCTTTTCCGTCAATCGGCAGATTGTAATAATAATAGTTATTGCTGTCGGCTGTAGCTGACCAGTTTGCTCCCTGTTCGTATTTCACTTCTACATCACTGAAAACTTTAACTCTTACAAACACCGGATCAGAATCCTTATCCGCAGTAATTGTAATTACCTTGTTTTTGTTATCGAATTCTTCCTCAATTTCTGATTTGTCTTCCAGTTTGACAGTCATTGTACCCGCTGCTTTGGTATAAGTATAGAAATAAGCCAATGCAGAAGGAACTGAAACAAGAAGGATCATAATCATGGAAATAAGAATCAAAATCTTTTTCATATTACTGAGCCTCCTCACTGATTACAGGACATGCATTCTTCCCTTTGAGGTCATTACAGATATCCCATGAGCCTTTTGTTTCATTCTCAACTACAGTTTCAGTATAAGTCAAAGTATTCTTTACACCATAGCCTGTAATCGGAATATTATTGTATGTGTTTGTAAATGTAACAGTCTGAATCTTTGTTTTATCAACTGGTGTGATCTCAGCCACAGTTACAGTCTGACCCGAAACAGTACCCGTTGAAGTTCCGCTATATACTGCACTTACAAACTCATAAGAAGCTCCCGGATATTCTTCGGTAACAATAACTTTTGTTCCTACAGGAATATCTTTCAGTTCAATCGGATCATATGGACCAACTTTGTTGATTTCAATCGCAATTGACTTGTTGTAGACAAGTTTATCTGTTTTGTCATAACCTTTGACTTTAATATAAAGTTTTGTATTTGTCTTAGGACCGCCATAAACAGATACGATTTTGGCAACATTCAGCTGGCCGTAACGTACATCAACAGAATACTTAATCAGAACATTATCATTATCTTTTTTGCTCAAATCAATTGCTTCAGCATTGTCGCCGTAAACAAATACCAGAAGCGGCTTAAATGTATAAGTCTTATCTCTGGAGTAAGCAAAAGATGTGAAATCACCATTCAGATAATTAGCTGTATCACTCTGCTGAACGTTGCCACTTCTTGCAATTGCCAGGTACATGCCGTTATTCAGGGAGTATTCTGTGCCGACATTTGCCGACAAGTCAGCAGCCATCTTGGGTTCTTTAAATACGATCTTTGCAGCATCTACAGCCATCTGATCAAGATCTAATGTACTATCATATGGTTTTCCAGTATCTTTATTGATACCCACATTCTTGCCTTTAAATGCTTTGAATGGAGATGAATCTGACGTACTCAAAAGATAAGTAGTCTGTGTTTGATTACTGCCATCCCATACAATATCTGCAACCTTATAAAGATCCAGAACAAGACCCCCCTCAATAGATTGCCCGCTTTCTAAACTGATCGAAAATTTCACTTTACTTGTATCAGCATAGATTATTTTTCCGGAAGATAATCCTGTAATCAGCATCAGTAACAGGATAAGTCCGGTGATGAATTTTGTTTTCTTCATCTTTTTTCTCCCTTCTTCGGCTTTTTATTTCCAAACAATACAATAAGCACTAAAATCAGAATAATCGGTGCTGCAATAAACGGCGCAACATAGACACTGTCGATGATCACCGCATCTGCAATAATCGCGATATCTCCTTGAGGATTATCAACTCTGTGCCCTCTTACCAATAACCTATGGGTGTTGATGCCATAAGGCGTACAGGTAACAAGCGTACAGTAATCCATTCCCGGAACGATATCCAGTTCTGATAAATCTGATGGTTCAACAACTCTGATCTGATCCACCTGGTAGGAATACGTTTCTCCTAAAACATTTAAGGAAAACACATCTCCCTCTACCAGCCTATCAAGATCTGAGAACAATTTCGCACTAGGTAATCCTCTGTGCCCGGTCAGAACGCAATGGGAACCATCATTTGTATCCATTACCTTCTTTTCTTTGTAATCATAGGAATAAGCTCCTACGGGAAGACTTGTACCCTCAAGATGGCCGATACTGGTCTGCAGCACGTTCTCATTTGTACCGTGATAGATCGGTAAGGTTATTTTGATCTTGTCGATCTGAATATAACCCATGATCCCGCTGCCAGTAAAATTGAGAATCTGGTTGTAAGTTTCTTTCTCATCATCACTCATGTCCCAGTTGAGGCCATTGACAGCCATCTTAGCGTTGTAATTCAAAGCCTTATTGATTTCCTTCTCATAATCTTCTTTTGAAAGATTACTGACGACATCCGAATAAGACATTATCGCTCTGGACTGATGGAAAGAATTCCAATAATCAGCAACCGATGGATAAAGCAGTAAGAACAATCCTACGAGAAATGCTGCACCAATCAGAACTGAACTCAAATTCCTTTTGATCCAGCTTTCGTTACTTGGAGCAGTAATATTCTCTTTTTTCTTTTTTTCAAACATCAACTAACTCCAATCCTGCCATATAGCAAGATATCTGTACACATCAAAGATATGTATACATATCATCTTATATAGCTAATCACTTATTTTTTCTTTGGAACAAATATATCAACAAAGAACAACACTTATCAGGGAGTAAAAACTCCCTGATAAGTCATAATGAATCAGCTAAATAATTATCCGTTAGCTCTCTTTTTAGAGATCAGAATAATACCAGCTCCTAATACCAGTGCAGCACCGGCAATATGGAAGATGGTAGTACCGATACCACCTGTTGCAGGAAGAACTGTTCCGGCTTCGTTAACTACTGTAAGAGTGTTGTTGGAAACGCCCTCTCCTGAAGCTGTACCATCCAGTGCTACAGTCACTGTAAACGGAGCAGCAGGAAGATTGTAGCCAGGCAGAGTTGATTTTTCTGTAACAGTATAGGTATCATCATCGATTCCGGTAACTGTAATCATTCCATCAGTACCAGTTGTTAATACAGGAGCTGTTCCGCCAGTTGCAACTTCAACCCAAGCACCATTGGAATTCAAATACTTTCCATCAGCTGCACGGGAAACAGTAAATGTAACGCCTGCTAAGACTTCATTCTTCTTATTTACTTTTTTGATATAGAATTCATAACTCTTTACTTGTGCAGTAGATGTAGAAGTCTGTTTTTTGTAGGTTAAAACTGCAGTGTTTGTATAAACAGTTTTTGCAACAGCAGCGTTTGTGAATACAGCATCATAAGTAATAACAATGTCTTTATCTTTTCCAAGAGCAGCAACTTCGCTTGCAGCTAAAGTAATTGTTAATGTTCCGGCAGTTGAATCCCAAACTGCATTTGTTGTTCCTACGGTAATGCCAGTCGTAGTTGAAGCAGCTGAGCCAGCTACATATTCCATTCCTGCAGGAATTGTATCTACAATCACATATGCAGCATCAACACCATTACCATCAGCATGGCTGTTGGTACCAGTGTTAACAGTTAAACGATATTTTACAGTATCATCTAGAGCGGCAGTCGCAACACCGACAGTTAAACCGGTAGCTGCAGTTCCTGTGTACCAATTGCTATTTGTGTCTTCCTTTACTTCCTTGGTTAAACTTGGAGCAGTGTTCTTTTCATAGATAGTTGCACTGCCGGCAGTATCAATAGAACAAACGGAACCAAGAGTAGTATCAACAAAATACAGGCCTTTTTCTGTAATTGAGATCGTTGCTGATGTACCAGAAGCAGTTACAGAACCAGCAGATTGAAGTGTTAATGTTGGAGGAGTAGCAGTCAATGCACTGTTGATACTTGAAGCAAGATTTTTGATCTGAGTCTCTGTATAGGTAATTGTACCTTGACTGTCGCTTACCTTAAGATATGCTTTGCCATTAGAAAATGCTTCAAACTGAAGGCCGGCACTTGTCATTAAACCATATAATACATCAGTGCTTGCACCTTCATAGTAATAAGCAATCGGTGTATTAGCACCAAGTGTTCCATCATATGTTGCAGACAGAATCTTATATGCAGTATATGTTTCTCCATTGACAGCATTGTCAATAGTAATACCGGGCTCTGCAGCATATACTTTTGATGTCAGTGTCATTGTTACCAGTAAAGCCAACAATAACGTAAGTAGTTTTTTCATATTCTGTTTTTTTCCTTTCTTTCGTCCCTTTAGGACTATTGAATTGCCCTAAAGGGCAGTTATTGATTTGCTGTTTAAACCACAGCCGGTTCTGATTATTGTTCTCTTAAAGGACTCTCGACTCAATTCTGATCCTAATATGTATAAATGAATCTATACATACGAGATAATAATTCTTTATTTGTTCGTCTTCAGTCTTCGGCGTATCAATGTATCTATGCACACAGACACATTCGTCGAGATCAGAGGCTATAATTTTGACCTCCTTTCTTCTTTCTGTCGCCTCGTGCTAAAGCCGTACATCAAAGCGAATAATATCAAAGTCAATCCGCTTAATGTATAGAGTTTTGTTCCGATACT
>JAEEGL012969651.1_pt1 | contig 14118 bp, 8 predicted proteins | sample 9134231 | NCBI WGS metagenome assembly JAEEGL01 (sample SAMN16246548, study PRJNA631951) | gut metagenome | biome: gut microbiome; feature: rumen; material: fiber-attached | host: Bos | place: Iran: Karaj | collected 2018-10 | reverse complement strand
GCGCGCTGGTGGCGTCGAAGGAGTTCCGCGAGTGGCGCCAGGGGGCGGTGGCGCAGTCGGGGGATGCGTTTGCGGTGCCCGAGGTCGGGCTGGCGGTGGCGGAGGCGCAGGAGGGCGCGCTGCCTGCGGAGGCTCGGGCGGCGGCGGCGCGGCAGCTGCGGGAGTCGCTTCTGGACAGCGGGCTGGTGGATGTGGCCTCGGGGAACGAGGGGAAGTCGGGGCTTACGGTGCGGGCGGTGCTGTCGCGGCGGGAGTTGCTGCTGGAGGCGTGGGTCGGCGGGAGGCGGCTCTTTGCGTTTCGGCGGGCGACCGCCTGGAGATGAGCGATGCTGCGTCGGCTGGTCCTGGACAATTTCCGCAACTATTCGCACCAGGAGGTGTCGTTTGCGCCAGGGGTGAATGCCTTCCTGGGGCGGAACGGCCAGGGCAAGACCAATCTCCTGGAGGCGGTCTACTATCTGTCGCTGCTGCGGAGCTTCCGCACGTCGCAGCTGAACTATCTGGTCGCGGCGGGCAAGGGCGGCTTCACGCTCTTCGGCGAGGTCGAGGACGGGGCGGGGCGGGTGACGCGCCTCGGCGTCGCGAACGGCGGGGAGCGCAGGCTGCTGGTGGACGGCGTGGTCGTGCACCGCGCCAGCGAGTTCATCTCGCGGCTGGTGTGCGCGGCGTTCCTGCCAGAGGACCTCGCCTTCATCAAGGGCGCGCCCGCGCTGCGGCGGCGCTTCCTCAACATCGCGCTGTGCCAGTTGTCGCTGCCGTATATGATGGCGCTGCAGGGCTATAACGAGGCGCTGAAGAGCCGCAATGCGATGCTGAAGGCGCCAGAGCGGTATCCGCGGGAGACGGTGACGGCGTGGGACCAGGTGCTGGTGCAGCACGGCTCGCGCCTGGAGGCCGCCAGGCAGCGCTGCGTGCGCCAGTTGAACGAGGCGCTCACGCCGCTCTCGGCGGAGTTCTTCCCTGACGGGCGGCAGTTGACGGTGGGGTTCCTGTGCGGATGCGCGCATCTGATGGGACCGTGCGGCGAGGAGGAGGGCGAGGTCGCCGCGCTCTTCGGCGGCGCGCTGGCGAAGTCATACGAGCGGGACTGCCGCGACGGCTCGACACGGCTCGGCCCGCACCGCAGCGACCTGGCGTGCCTGCTGGACGGACGGCTGCTCACGCACTATGGCAGCGAGGGCGAGTGCCGCACCGCCGCCATCGCCTTGAAGCTCGCGGCGCTGGAGTTGCTGCGCGCGGAGCGCGGGGCGGGCGAGATCACGATGCTCGTGGACGACGTGCTGGGCGAACTCGACTCCGTGCGGCGCGAGGTCTTCCTCGCGAAGCTCGCCGCCTCGGGACAGGTGCTCTTCGCGGGGACGGCGCTGCCGCCGGGGCTGCCAGACGACCTGCGGGTATTCCAGGTCACGGGCGGGCGGATCGCTTGAGGCGCCGCCGCCGAAAGGGCTCGGCGAGGGCGTAGGCGGCCAGGCGCCCAGGCCGATGGCGGCGAGATGCGCCATTGCGGGTTTTCCAGCGGGGGAGCCACTGGGTTCAGCATTTGGTCATTTCGTCATATTTAATGGACAGAACGGATATTGACAGGCAGGCAATTTGTTCTATAATAAGCACAAAGCCCAATGTCGCCCCGAGCGGGGCGGGGCGTTTGCTCATTCGGCGGCGGATGTCGCCACGCCAAACCCAGCAGAGGATTGCAAGCCGATGTCAAGACAGTGCCGAGAAGGTCATGCCGCTTTTTTCACGCTCATTGAACTCCTGGTGGTCATCGCCATCATCGCGATTCTGGCGTCGATGCTGCTGCCAGCGCTCAGCAAGGCCCGCGAGAAGGCGCGCGCCGTTTCCTGCGCCAGCAACCAGAAGCAGATCGGGCTGGCCTTCAACTTCTACGGCGACGACTACGATGGCTACGTCCCGCTGGCGCTGGCGCCCAACCGCGGCTGGGCGGTCGCGCTGGGTGCGGCGAACGTCTCGGACACTTCCTTCGCGGGGGTGAACACGGGGTGCCTGCCAGTGAAGACAAAGATGGTCTTCTGTCCCGCCGAGAAGGGGAACGTCAGTTGGGAAAAGATCGGCTACGGCGCGCCCGCGCACGTCAACCAGTATCCACGCTGGCTTCTGGAAATGAATTGCGTCAAGCAGTTCGACCCAGCCAAGGTCTCCTGCATGCTCATTGCCAAGGCCGCGCAATCGCCGACCCGCATGATGTTGATCTGCGACAGCCTGACGGGGCCGAACGAGCGCGGCAGTTATCCGCAATGCCAGTTGATGACGCTCAAGAACAACTGGGCAAGCACAGGCAGCAACCCTGGGACGGGCCGCATCAGCCTGCGTCACGGCGGGCGGACGAACATGCTCTTTCTGGACGGGCACGTCGCGCCGACCGACTATGCCGTTTTCGCCGACTGGGACCAGGCGTACACTTTCTGCGTATATGACCGAAACGGCGTCGAGTGGCTCTGGAAGAAATAGGTGGTCGCCATGCGCTTGCTGCATCCATTGCTTCTTTCCCTGGCGTTCTGCGCCCTGCTGGCGGCGGAGGAGGCGAGTTGGTCGCCTGGGACGCCAGGCGGCAGACTGCCGCGCGCCTTGAGCGAAGTCAAATCCGCAGGCGCTGAACTTAAAGTGGAGTTCAACCGCGACGCCATTGACTTTGCCGCCCCAGTCGAGATCACAGTGCAGGCGGCCGAGGTTTCGGGGGTGGCGCTCTGCTCGGGCGGCGATGCGGCGACTCCGCTTCCGTTTCGGCAAAGGGGCGGGACGTTTGCCGCGACGCTGCCACTGGATGACAGTTGCTACGGGGTTCGCCTGGCGCACAAGGGGCTGGCGCGCGTGACGTTCAAATACACTTCCCGCGGCATCTTCAAGCAGATGAACCTGGCGCCTACGATGAAGCCCGCCAAAGGCAAGGTCCATGCCGTGGCGCGCGTCTGCACGCGCTCTGGGGACTGCATCGTCATCGACACGGGCCGCGTCGTCGCGAAGTTCGACACTGCCGATGGCTTGCGCCTGGCGGAACTGTATTCCGCCGACCTGGCGCGGTCGGTTCTGCGCTATCCGAGGCAATCGGAACTCTTTCGCCTGAAACTCGACAACGGCAAGACGTTGAATGCGTCGGGCGCGCGCATCCAGTCGCTGAAGACCACCGACAAGGGCTTTGCGGCGACGCTCGTCTTTTCGGAGCAGATCACGGCGGCATTCCAATGCGCCGCGGAGGGCGAGGCGATTGCGCTTCGGCTGGCGCTGGCGGCGGGCAAGGAGGTCGCGGTCAAGACGGCGTTTCCGCAAATCGACGGACTGCTGCTGGGGGACACTGCGCCCGACTACTATTGCTTCCCGTGGGGCGGCGGCGTCATCGGCGACCGCCCTGCGTATCTGCGTAGCATTTACGGCGAGAACGACGCCTGGTGGCAGATGCTGGATCTGTTTTCGCCTGAAAACGGCGGCGGGGTCTTTTTGCAGGTCAAGGACCCCAGCGGCCTGGCGAAGGCCTTTTCCATGCGCCGCGGGCGCACTCCGCCAGCGGAAAGCATCATCCGCCCGCCGAGCGTGGCGGCGCGCAATGATTTGTCGCTCTACTTCTACCAGTTTCGCCTGCCAGACGGGAACGGCAGCGCGATGGCGGTGGACTACCAGCGCGTCACCTTGAGGCCAGGCGCCGCGCCGAAGGCGTTTCCAGTGACGGTGCTGGGCTCTCATGCAGGCAACTGGAAGACGCCGCTTAGCCAGTATGCCCGATGGGCGAAGTCGGTCTGGAAATTCCGTCCCTATCCAGGGAGGCTTTCCGCCAAGTTCAACTATCTGGCGGGGTTTGGCTGCAGCGGCGAACTCTACACTGGCCCGACGTGGGACGCGGAGGCGTTCGTCCCCAAGAACGACATTTGCGAGATCAACAACTGGTGGTCGAGTTCGCCGCTGGCGCCGTGGAACACGAAATGGGAGGATTTCGCGGAACTTGGGGCGCGCGCCGAGGAACACATGCGTGCCAGTTTCGGCTATGCGCGCGATCCCTTCAGCGGCGAACGGCGCTATCTTTTCAACCGAGGCGACTACGATGGCTACAACCCGCAATGGGGCGGTCTGCCGCGCTTCCGACAGCAGATCCGCGAGGTGCGTGAAAAGGGCAAGATCGCGCTGCTCTACACCGATCCAGTGATTGTTTGCGGCAACTCCAAGTACGGGCGGACCGAGGCACCCCGCCATGCGGTGATCAATGCGGCGTGGCGCGACCCGCATCAGTGTCCCCGCAATCCCCAGACGCCCGAAGGCGTGGTCTGCAACTACTACTCCTATTGCATGTGCCTGAACGACGAGGCGTATCTGCGGAAAGTCGCGGCGGACATCCAACGGGTGGTCAGGGAGACTGGGGCCGACGGCGTGCGCCTGGACGAATACGGCCACCGCGGCTACATCTGCCTGAGCAAAGCGCATCGGCACCTCTTTGGCGAATACGGCCAGCACATCTGGCTCCAGGCGCTGGGGCGTTCGCTGGAACTCATTCGGGAGGCGGTGCCGCCAGAGACGCTGCTGCTCGCGGAGTTCCCGCAGGCGGACTTTGCGGCGGCGCATCTGGACGGCGCATTGAGTTACGACATTTGCCGCCGCCAGTCGCCTTTGCGCCCCCTGCAGATCAATCTCTTCCGCTTCTACTTTCCCGAATGCCGCCTTTTTGAACTCAATGTCGGCGGGCCGAAGAACGCCAAGGACATCATGCTGTTCAACGGCGACGGCGTCTTCAATTCTGGCGGGCGCTACAGCGAGGAATACTCCAGGATCCTCCACGAGAACGCCGCATGCTTTGTGGGCGACATCGAGCCGCTGGTCGACACTCTGGCGCCGTTCGTCTACGCCAACCGCTTCGCCGCCGCAGGCGGAGGCAAAGTGCTTTACACGCTTTTCAATGCGACGGGGAGGCCCTTTTCGGGCGCGGTCCTTCCAGTCCCCCCTGGCTATGGATGCCGCCTGCTTCTTCCCGCCGCCGCCCATGCCGCAATGGAGGGGGACAAAGTCAGAGTCACGCTGGCTCCCAGGGAAGTCGGCGTGCTTTTGATGATTCGGAAAGAACCTGCTGAATGAGGGAAAAGACCATGAAGGGATTGCTTTTGCTCTGTCTATTGCCGTTGGCGGCATTTGCCCTGACTCCCGAGCAACTTCCTGATTCGATCCCGATTGCGGCGGGGAAGACCGTTTTGCGCCTTGACAAGGCCAAGCGCTGGAACATCAACAGAATCGACTATGCCAACCACAAGATGTGCCTGGATTCGCCTGGGGCGCATTATGGCACCGTCTTTTCCTACGCCGACAAGGAGGGGTTCTGCGGATCAGGGCATGTCGAGACTGGCCATGCCGAGGAGGTGCGAAGCATCACGATTCTGCAGGACGGCAGGGAGGTCACCGCCGAGGAACTCAGGAATGGCCCTGTGATGGGGCGTAAAATCGAGTTTGCCAAATTCGCGCAGATGCGTGACTTCAGCATTCTATACCGCTTCACCCTGTGCAACGATGTCCTGGAAGAATCCGTCGAAGTCACCGCCGACAAGGATGTCAGACTGCATTTGATGTACCATTTCATGCATCCGTGGCGCGTCGAGTTCACCGAGATGCTCGCGCTGGATGCCAACGGGAAGGAAGTCGCCTACGTCTTCAAGGGGGATGGCGCATTCGCGCTCAAGGGGAAGGCGTGTCCGCTGGTGGCGTGGTTTGACGCCAGGGGCGGGCGGGGGGTGGCGACCCGTTTCCTGGCGGGCGTGAACCACCATGGGGTGGCCCGCATGGTCTGGGACCGCGGCATCTACCGCAAGGACTACTTTGTCGACTATCGGGACTGCACGTTCCCGAAGGGAACGACCGCAGCCTACCGCGTCCAGACGGGGTTCTTTCAAGGCAAGCCCGAGACGTGGAAGGAGACCGTACGGAGGATGCAGTTCCGTTAGGGCGATTCGGCGACCGCCACGGTGTGCGTGCCAGGCAAGACTGAATAGATTCCGCGTTTCACTGGGATATTGTCCAGCAGCGCGCCTTGGCGGGAGATCACAACGACAGCGGGCGCGTTGGCGGGGACGGTGAAGTCCCAATGCCACGAGCCGTCCGCAAGCGTCCAATGGCTGGTCGCGGTGCCGAAGACCGTTTCGCGGCGCGCCCTGCATTCCCGCAGGCGCGCATCAAACCTGGCGTCGAAGACGAGGCCGCCGCGCTCGAAGTCGCAGTCGATCCCTGCCAGCCGTGTCATCATCCATTCGCCGACCGCACCGTATGCGTAGTGGTTGAAACTGTTCATGGTGACGTCGCCGAAGCCCTTTTCGCGGGTGTATGAATCCCAGCGTTCCCATACGGTAGTCGCGCCCTGGAGCACGGAGAAGAGCCATGACGGGCACTCGGTCTGGAGGAGCAGATCCACGGCGACATTGTCGAGGCCATTGTCCGCCAGCGCCAGATTGAGCAGTGCCGTTCCGATGAAGCCCGTCGCCAGCCGGTTGCCGTTTGCCTGGATGAGCGCCTGGAGTTTTGCGGCCAGCAGGGCGCGGTTTTTCCCGATGCCAGCGACCAGCATCAAGAGGCAGGCCGTTTGATTGCAGATGGTCGGCATGCCTTCGGAATCGACGTAGTCGCGGATGACCGCGGCCTCGATTCGGGTCCGGAGTTCCTGATAGTATTCGGCGCGTCCGGGGTGGCCCAGGAGGTCGGCGACGCGTGCCATGATCCGGGCAGTGATTGCGAAAAACACTGTCGCGACGAACTCGTCGGGGCACTTGAGCGGATCGGGAGTGAGCCAGTCCGCCAACTGGGGGCCCTGCCGGATTAGGTCTTTTGCGTTTGCGCATTGCCAATGCATCCATTTTTCCATGGCATCGTAGTTGTCGGCGAGGATTTTGCGGTCGCCGCAGTCACGGTAGACGCGCCAGGGGACCATCACGATGGCATCGGCCCAGGCCGCCTGCCCGACGCGGATTCCGCCAGGCAGGCAATCCGGTGCAAGGCATGGGATTGCGCCGTCCTCATATTGTGCATCGCGCACGTCGGCGAGCCATTTGCGGAAGAAGGAATCCGCATCCATGTTGCACAATGCCGTTCCGCAGAAGATATTGGCGTCGCCAGTCCATCCGAGGCGTTCATCGCGTTGCGGGCAATCGGTCGGGATTTCCAGGAAGTTTCCCCGCTGCCCCCAGAGGATATTGAGGAAAAGGCGGTTGACATTTTCATTGCCGCACCAGAACTTCGAGCCGATCGGCAGATCCGTGTGCATCACCAGCGCGGTTGCCTCCACGTCCTCGAATTTGGTGTCGGCGAATTGGAAGCCGTCGATGCGCAGGTAGCGGAATCCATGGAAGGTGAAGTGCGGTTCGTAGACGCCGAAGCCATCTTCAATCATCCCCTCGCCGCAGATGAAATAGTCGGTGACCCGTGCGCCGCGGTAGTTGAGATTGTAGAGCATGCCGTCGGAATCCAGCATTTCAGCGAAGGTGAAGGTGTAGAGGCGGCCTGCCCAGCCGCGCAGCTTTACGCGCATTTTGCCGGTGATGTTCTGCCCGAAGTCCCAGATGAAGACGTCCTTGCGCGGATTCAGGATGGCGACGGGCTTCAATTCTTCGACCACGTGCACTGGCGGCGAGATCTTCTGGATCAGGAGAGCCTGGGTTTCACGCGCGAGTTCGCCCGTTGCCGCCGGAATCCATGTTGAATCGTCGAAGCCGGGTTTGTTCCAGCCAGGCATTTCAAGGCGCGCGTCGTAGGTTTCGCCGTCGTAGATGTCGCTTGCCAGAATCGGGCCGGTCGCGGCACGCCAGTCGGAACCGCTTTCAATGAACTGGTGCGTCCCGTCGGTGAACTCCACATCTAGCAGGAGGAGCGCCTCGGGGTGCGGATGGAAGACGTTGCGACGGCGCAGGGTGGTCAAATTGCCGCAGCACCATCCGTCCGCTATCACCATGCCGAGTGCATTTGCGCCGTCTTGGAGCAATGCGGTCACATCGTAGGTCATGAACTGGATACGTTTTTTGAAGTCGGTCCAGCCTGGTGCGAATTCATCGTTTCCAATGCGTTTCCCGTTGAGGTAGGCCTCGAAGACGCCGCGGGCGGTGACGCTCAGAGTCGCCGCGCGCACGGCTTTGGAAAGCACGAATTCCCGGCGGAGGCAAGGGGATGGCGAGGTAGTCGAGTAGTTGTTTCTGTCAAACCATATCCATCTGGCATTGCGCCAGTCGGCATGGTTTTGAAGCGCGATGCCGAAGTGGGCCATGGCGGGCGTGGATTCGTCGCCCGCGTCGTCGCGCAGGGTGACGCTCCAGGAGATGCGCATGCCGGCTTCCAGCGGCTTGCCCTGCCATGGAATCCAGCACGAAGCCGACGAGTTCACCCACCCCGAATCCCAGAGTTCCCTGCCGTGGGCCTCATGGGCCTGGATTCGGTAGGCGCTTTGCCGGGCATTCGGCTTCGGGCTGCGCATTTTCCATGAAAAGTCGGGGCGACTTGAGGCGAGCCAGACATGATCTGCGTGGAGCGCGTCCACGGAAAGTGAATATGCGCAAAAAACGTTATTCATTCAAATGGCCTTTTGTCCAGGGGGCCTTGGTCAATGGCGTGGGGCAGAAACTTCCAACGGTCTCTGCTTGAAAGGTGCCGAACTCAGCCATGTCATAACTGGTGGTGGAATGAAAAAACACGGGGCCGCGACGCCCTGGCGGAAGCCATCTACGGATGGCCTGGAATCACTGCGACATACTATGGCCGTTCTTGCTCGGATTGCAAGTCCGCCGCTCCACGGAATCGCCGAAAAACTACATTTTTTACGGGAGTGTCACGGTTCACTGGTGTCGGAAATTGAGCGGGATGCCGTTGGATTCCCTGCCCTCCTGCCAATCCAGCCACGGCATATACTGGAGGCCGTGCGGTTTTTTGCGCCATTGTCCAGGTGTGACGTGGAGGATGCGGCAGAACTGTCGGGAGAAGTAGCTCAAGTCGTGGAAGCCGCATTGCTCGGCCACTTCCTTGACGCTCAGGCCAGGATACAGCAGGAGATCGCCAGCCCTTCGGATGCGCAGGGCGATCAGGTATTGGATGGGGGACATCCCCGTCAGTTCGCGGAAACTCCGACGGAAGTTGGTCGTGCTCATGTTGGCCTGCATGGCCAGTTGCTCCAGATCGAACTCCTGCCCCAGATTCCGCGACATCATGTCAAGGAGCCGAATGAGCCGCAGTTTCTTCGGCTTGTCGTCGGTCGGGCGGTGGCATTGACGGCAGACCTCCAGCAGCACTTTCTGGAACGACAGATTGCAGGACAGTTCATAGCCAGGCGCCTTGCGCAACTGCTCGTTCATCATGTTTTCCATCTGGTTGTTCACGGAGGAGACGGTTCCCCCGTCCAGCGCCACCGTCTCCTCGGTATGGTCCGTCCCAGAGAAGAGGAGCCCGAATCCAGGCAGGCGCTGCAGCAGCGGCAGGATTCCGTCGATAGCCTGCTGCACGAACAGCAGATTGAGGATCATCAACTGCGAGAAGCCGCGGTAGCAATGCGTGCTTTGGGGCTTCATCAGGAAAGTGTATCCAGGGAAGATGCGCACTGGCTCCTCCCTGCCCACGTAGTGGAAGCCGTCGCCGTTGAGCACCATGCTCAATTCATAGAAGTCGTCATGGACATGGGGTGGCACCACCTCGTGGCCGAAATGGACCGTCCGCAACGCGACCGCATAGAGGAATTCCGAATCCACATACCGCTGGAAATACAGCGGATGCGGTTCGTCTTGCGGAGGTGGGGCGGGCTTCTGGTTCACGGGGCGGCGGTTCGGAGTTGGGGGCGATGCGGCGCGATGGATCGTGGACTGGTGATGCGGATGATGCGGATCCTATGATCTGGGGACGTCCCGACGGACGGCGGTTGACAGCGGGGGTTTCTGTGCGGTTGCGCGCATTGTGTCAGCGAAGTCTTCCGCGCGCAACCCGCCGCCGCCGAAAGGGCTCGGCGAGGGCGTAGGCGGCCAGATAGAAGGCGTCGAAGAAATAGCGCAGGAAGAGTCGGCGGGGTTCCTGGAGGATTCGGTAGATCCATTCCATGCCGATGCGCTGCACCCAGCGGGGTGCGCGGCGGACGCGGCCGCTGACGAAGTTGAAGGAGCCGCCCAGGCCGATGGCGGCGAGGCCCTTGAGGCGCTCGGCGTTGCGGTGCACGAAGAGTTCCTGCTTGGGGCAGCCCAGTCCGACGAGCAGGAGGTCGGTCTGTGCGTCGGTGATCTGGCGGCACAGGTCGGCTTCCTCGGCAAGCTGCGCGTCGTCGGGGTCGAGCGCGATCAGGGGCGAGGCGCAGCCCGCCACCTGCAAGGCGGGATGGAGGCGGCGGAAGATCTCGATGGCCTCCCGTGTGCTCTCCTCGGCGCCGCCGAAGAAGAAGACGCGGAGGCCGTCGCGCGCGGCGGCGGCGACGAGGTCGTAGATGAGGTCGGAGCCCGCGACGCGCTCAGGCAGCCGAGGCGGGAAGATGCGGCTCAGGGCGACCAGCGGCGCGCCGTCCGCCACGACCAGCGGCGCCTGGTTGATGATCGGCAGCAGCCGCGGGCAGCGGTGCCGCGCAATCACCAGGATTTGCACGTTGACGGTGACGGCCAGCTGCGCGGGGAGGGCGTGCTGGCGGGCGGCACGCGCCAGTTCCAGCAATCTCTCCAGGGCCTCCGCGCGGGTGATGGCGTCAAAGCGCACGCCGAACAAGGTGGACGACTGGTCATTCATGGTTCACGGAAGACGGGACAAATGCAAGGCGCGGCCGACGAATGCCGCGACGGGGTACAATGTAGCGTGTGAATCGGGTTTCATTGGCACAGGCGGGGATGCACAGATTTCTGTAGAGGGAGTAAATTATAGCGATTTTCGTTTTGGCGAAATCTGGGGCAAGCTTCCAGGGGATCCCAGACCCCAGACTTCAGACCCATCTTTCAGGACCCCAGACCCGAGACTTCAGACCCATCTTTCAGGACCCCAGACTTCAGACCCCAGACCCATCTTTCAGGACCCCAGACCCGAGACCCCAGACCCATCTTTCAGGACCCCAGACCCGAGACCCCAGACCCGAGACCCCAGACCCGAGACCCCAGACCCATCGCGACCCCAGACCCGAGACCCCAGACCCATCTTTCAGGGCCCCAGACCTCAGACTTCAGATCCTTCGGAGAGCCCGGCGTTCTGTGCCGGCCCATTTTTGGGCCGAAAATGCCCTTGGATTTGGCGGCGATTTTGCAACCCAGCCCTGTTTTGGGGCGATCGAAAATGGCACTTTATCGAATCATTTCCATTCTGCTGGCGGGGCTGGCGCTCGGCTGCGGCATATTGCCGTGGGCGGCGCAGACGCGCGCCACGGGGCTGTCGCGGTGGCTGCCGCGGCAGCGCTGGCTGGGGCTGGCGCTGGGGGCGGGCGTGCTGGCGTGGAGCGCCTACGAGGGCGCGCAGATGCTGCCCGCCTCCTACACCCCCTACGTCTGGGGGCTGGTGCCGATCGCCGCGTTCCTGTGCTTCTTCTGGCTGGACTACACTTTTTCACGGGCCTTCGGCGGGCTCCTGGCGCTGCTGGCGAACTACGGCATCCAGCACTGCTTCGCGTTTGACTGCGCCTGGCGCGGACTCTACGCGGCGCTGGCGCTCGCGTGGGGGCTGTCGGGGCTGGCGCTGGTGGCATGGCCGTGGCTGATGCGGGACGCGCTGGAGCCTGGGGGGCGGGCGCGGCTGCGCTGGTGGTGGCTGGCGTGGGGGTGCGTCTCGGCATTGGGATTGGCGCTGCTGCCCCTGTTTGGCGGCGGCGCATTGAAGTCATTGTGAAAGAAGGAATTGCTATGTGCCGAATCATCCGCCGCCTCCCAGTAGCCTGGCTTGTCCTGGCATCGCTGATCACATTGCTGGCGGGCTGCTCGGAGCCAGCGGAGAAGACGCCGCGTGAGATTGTGGTGACAGGCGGCGCGGCGCAGATCGGCGACAAGGGCGCGGTGACCGAGCATCCCGTCGAACTATTGGTGCGCGGCCCCCGCTATGGCGGCGCGGAAGCGGGACGCCCCGTGCCTGGCATCCGCCTCCAGATCGCCCCGAAGGACGGCGCGGACGCGCCGCTGGAGGCGACGACGGACGCGATGGGCGTCGCGCGGGTGAAGGTGCCCTTCGGCAAGGAGTTCGGCGACCGCTATTTCGAGGCGCGCTGCCTCGACAAGAAGGATGTGGAGCCAGCGGAGTTCCGTGTGACGGCGGGCCTCTCGATCGAGGGGAATGGCCAGCAGACGCTGGCGGGCAAGCCGCTGCCGGAGCCGATCCAGGTGCGGGTGGACGGGCCTGGCGGCAAGGAGGCAGGCACGCCCGTCTATTTCAAGCTGGTCTCGGGCTCCGCGAAGGCGAAACTGAATCCGCCGCAGACCGTGACGGACGAGGACGGGGTGGCCACGACGATGCTGGAGACCGACCCTGAATACACGGGCAAATACCGTATCGTCGCGGAGGTCGGCGTGCGCGGCAAGGACGGCTCGTATATGACCCGCGGCGTCTTCATCGAGGAACTGGCGCTGAACCGCTGGAAACTGCTGATCGCGGTGCTGGGCGGCCTGGCCTTCTTCATCTTCGGGATGAAGCAGATGAGCCAGGGCCTCCAGATGCTGGCGGGGGCGCGGCTCAAGAACATCCTGCAGATGTTCACTGGACGCCGCATGGCGGCGGTGGCGGCTGGCGCGGGCATCACGGCGCTGATCCAGGCCTCGGGCGCGACCTCGGTGATGGTGGTGGGCTTCGTGAACGCGGGGCTGATGAGTCTGGAACAGGGCATCGGCGTCATCATGGGCTCGACCATCGGCACGACCATCACGGGGCAGATGGTCTCCTTCAACCTGCAGTCGCTGGCGCAGCCCGCCGTGGTGCTGGGGGTGCTGCTGCTGCTCTTCGCCAAGAAGAGCATGACGCGCGGCATCGCCTACACCGTGCTGGGCTTCGGCATCCTCTTCTACGGCATGACCGTGATGAGCGCGCAGTCGCGCGTGGTCGCGGAATTCCCTGGCTTCCAGCGCTTCTTCGCCTATTTCGACTGCACGCCGTCGGGCGGCGGGACGGCGATGCCCGCCTGGCCTGTGCTGGGCGCGATCCTGATCGGGATCGTCTCGACGGTGATTGTGCAGTCGTCGTCGGTGACGGTGTCGCTGACCATCGCGCTGGCGGCGGGCGGCCTGGTGAACTTCTGGACGGCCTTCCCGCTGGTGCTGGGCTGCAACATCGGCTCGACGATGACGGCGCTGATCGCGTCGTTCGGGACGGGCAGCGCGGCGCGCCAGACGGCGCTGTCGTCGGTGATCTTCAAGGTGCTGGGCGTGGCGCTGATGCTGGTGCTGGCGTATGTGCCCTGGAACGGGGTGCCGTGCTTCCTGCGGCTGGTGGACGCGCTGACGCCAGGCGAGGTCTTCGCGGCGCATCCGCAGGAGATCGGGCGCCATATCGCGAACCTGCACACGCTGTTCAGCGTGGTGACGACGCTGGTGTTTCTGCCGACGGTGCCGTGGCTGGCGTGGCTGGCGCGGCATCTGGTTCCGGAATCGCGGGAGAAGTCGGCCGAGGGCATCTGCCATCTGGAGCCGCATCTGCTGCGGTCGCCGTCGGCGGCGATGGACCAGGTGCTGACGGCGCTTCTGGCGATGACGCGTGCGGCGATGACGCTGACGCACAACGCGATCTCGGCGTTCATCTCGCGGGACCACACGGACGATGAGAAGTTGCACGGGCAGGAGGCGGCGATCGACCAGGCGCAGCACGAGATCATTGACTACCTGATCAAACTGACGCGCCGGAACCTGACCGAGACGCAGTCGAGCATTGTGCCGGAGTTCATGCACTGCGTGAATGACGTGGAGCGAATCGGCGACCGCGCGATCAACATCCTGCAATTGGTGTCGAACGAGGATGCGGTCACGCAGAAGTTCTCCTCGAGCGCGCTGGCGGAGACGCGCGAGATCGGGGAGAAGCTGGCGGAGACGGGGCGGATGCTGGTGGACGGAATGAGCCGCAACGACCAGGAGCTCATCGACAAGGTCATCAAGCAGTGCGGGGAAATAAAAGTGATGACCGCCCGTTTTGAAAGCAACCACGAGTCGCGTCTGCACAACCAGGACTGCAATGTCG
>JAEEGL011635716.1_pt1 | contig 14118 bp, 7 predicted proteins | sample 9134231 | NCBI WGS metagenome assembly JAEEGL01 (sample SAMN16246548, study PRJNA631951) | gut metagenome | biome: gut microbiome; feature: rumen; material: fiber-attached | host: Bos | place: Iran: Karaj | collected 2018-10 | reverse complement strand
TCGACGCTGTTACCGGCTTTGTGGCCTGCCTGTCTCCGCTGTCTTGGAGCGGAAGACGGGGCTCGAACCCGCCACCTATAGCTTGGAAGGCTATCGCTCTACCAAATGAGCTACTTCCGCATCTGGAGCTTTGGCTTTTCGTGGGGGAGGGTGGACTCGAACCACCGAACTCTTCCGAGGACAGATTTACAGTCTGTTGCAATTGCCGCTATGCGACTCCCCCAATATAGTTGTCCGATTGCTCAGTCTTCTGAGTGTCGGACCCCGAGCCGATGAAGGGACTCGAACCCCCGACAGGCTGATTACAAATCAGCTACTCTACCAACTGAGTTACATCGGCTTCTATCAACCTTTCAAACAACTCTTCGTTTTTCTCATTTTTGAGGCTGCAAAAATACTACTTTTTCTGGAACCCACAAAGTTTTTTTTCATTTTTTTACTCAAGCTGTTTATAATTTGTTGATAAATAGAAACCTACAACTGGACTTTTTTTTGCCCCTCCCTGCCCTGCTCGTTACAAAAGTGTCCCGCAGGCAACAGAAAACACCTTTTTCAGCACCATTTTGCTGCCCTTTTCATGCCCCCACGCTTATCTCATTGATTTCACAGCTATTAACACAAAAACGCCTACATTTTTACCAGCCGTTTGTGGGTGGTGCCGTACTGTGTCTCGACGGTGACGACATAGGTGCCTGCCCGGAGGAAATAGAGGGGCACCGTGACCTGGTGGCCTGTGCAGGGCTCGCTGTAGACCAACACTCCCGCCGCATCGTGCATCTCGATGCGCTTCATGTTGAAGCTGGAGCTCACCGTCACCTCGTCATTGGCGGGATTGGGCTGCAGGAAGGTCTGTGCGGCCAGCAATGATGTCGGGGCCTCTATGCCCGTGCTGTCGTGTACGGTGGTGTCGTACCCGGTATAGAAGTAGACGGGGTCGGTCCACGGGGTCATCTTCTTGCAGGTGTCGCATTCCGCCATCAACTGCACCCCATAGCGCGACGTGGGGTCGAGACCGGTCAGGATGTAGACCGAGTTACCAGTGACATCGAGTGTTTGCCACGTGCTGATGTGGCCCTTGCCGTACCGGAGCTGTACCCGGCTGTAGTATGGATAATCATCCCAGGAAACGATGGCCGTGGTGTTTTCAGACATGGCCTCAACATTGCTCACCGGCATGCAGACGTCCGTGGGCGGCACCGTGGTGTCGACCTGTATGATGGGAAAGGTGATACGTAAAGAAGGAGCTATGTTCCTATTGATTATAACATTGGTGTTATCCAGCACTTCTATATATGGAAACACTAAAGAATAGTTTGTACAGCCATCAATACGAAGTGGGCATTCCTCACACGGGCAATTAACCCAATAAATCGGGTTGAATCCTATTATTTTACATTGTACATAATAACCTGGTTCCGCCGTCGCATGGGTGGTGTAACCGACATAGAAAGAATCGGTCACCCATACCGCCGTATCGAAATAACGCTCATAAATAGGGCATGTGGTAGTCCATGGATTGATGCTGCAACACGAGTCTCCTTGCGCGTTATTACCATTCAGGACAAGTGTACGTTCCAGATCTTTTCTGACCCACTCCGCCCGTGCCATCATGTTTACACCTGAAGGGACCGCATCATAAAGGTAAAAAAACTCCGGCATGACTGGCACCGAGTCTCCTCCTAAAAAAAGGAACGATGAAGCTATGCCGACCACCTTCAGAGGTACCGGGGTATAGAATTTATCCAAAAGCACTTCTCCTCTAACCCCCAAAGACGATCCTTGAAAGACAGTATGACCCTCTTGCCGGACAATGTCCCAATCCCACCAGTTATGGTAGTAAGTAGGCCAGTCATCAATGGTGTCGCCCGACCGATGGTAGTATAAATCCGAGTACTGCGCCTGCGCCATCAGCGTTGTCAGTGTCAAGGCAATCGTAAAAGCAATCCTTTTCATAAAAACCTCCCTTTTCATCTAACACATAGTGTATTGACATTCACATATCTAATCACAGGATAATGTACGGCATCCTTCTGTGGTTCGTACAGTACATCGTCTACCACGTAGACCGATCCGTATCCGACCAAATCTTTCGTCACTTCTGTTTGCTGCTGTGTGTTACACTCATTCAGCCCCCCAAAGGAATCTATGGCTCCGCGAATCTCCAGCATCGCACTCGCTGCCTCTCCGCTCGTTACCGGGCGTCCACCCACCCCCTCCACGTCGGCCGAATGAAGCTGTGTCGACGTAAACTTCCAACTCCTAAACACAGGCAGCGCCGTCACCGGGTCCCATTCCTGTATCCACGACTGTATTCCCTGACCCGCATGGGCGCCTTTCTCCAGTATGTACACTTTGCCTCCCCGGCATGCCAACTCCTGGAGGTCCCATCCCATTCCATAGGTGTAGCTGGGGGTTGGCGGCAACCAGAATGACATGGGCACTGCTGTCGGCTGGCCCGTGACGGGCGACATGGTGATGTCGTGCAGCCATGTATTGGGGCTGTTTTCTCCTCCGTGATAACTCACCGCCATACGGTTGTCACTTATCTGCCGCACAAGCACCTTCTCCACTGCCCGCTCACTGGCAATTATTTCTGTGGCCTCGGCCGGCGTTACTATCGGATTGTATGGAAAAGATGGGGTCCTGTAAAAAGATCTGAAGCAACAACCCCGGTGGTCGGCCCGTGTGCCCACGGCCACCACCATGTCGTCGAGGCAGCTGATGTCGGTGTAGCGCACCACCGTGTCCTTGTTGTAGAGGTAATTCATATACCACCACCCTCCTGCTTGATAGACCGACGCCACCGTCGTGCTGGGAACGCTGCCCATCATGGTCTCACCCACCAGGGCCATAACCTTCATCCCATAATACTGAAACACCTCCAACCGTTTGAAATCCTCAGTGGCCAGCAAGAGGGATGGGTCGCCAAAGAAAGCGCAATAATGAATGGGCTCTATGCCGGCAAAAACATTGGTTATCTGGAATGAGCCTACCACGGCCACACCCAACTTCGTGCCGCAAAAATAGGCATTGTCCTCAACAATCCGCATGTCGTGCACCACCACACTGTTTGGCAGGCTGGCAAACTGTGCCACCGGCTGCCCCTGGGTGTAGAGCAGGAAGCCCCGCGACTCGCCCAGCGAGTCGACATAGACCACCATCGTGCTGTCGCGCCACCATCGCACCAGCGTCCCCGTCGTCTCCAAATAAGGAACCTCATATACCTGCGAGAACGACGTCATCGAAACAGCCATCATCGCAATCAAAATCAACGATTTACACCTCATAACATATTAGTATTATATGGTTTTCAACGCTGCAAAGATACATTTATTTTTAAGAATATACAATTTTCGGGGTAAAAAAATAAAAAAAATGTGCATCATGCAGGGTATCCACTATGCATCATGTCCGACTCAACTCCGACTCATGTCCGACTGTGGTCCGACAAAAAGTGTTAAAAAGTCGGACATGAGTCGGAGATGTGTCGGAGATGAGTCGGAGGGGAGGGGGTATGAAAAAGGTGTCCCATGCCAGCCTGGAGGAGGCGCATAGGACACCTTGAAGAGCGAGTGTCAATCCGTTATCGGACAATGAGTTTGCGGACCGCGGTGGCGTTTTCGCTCACGAGGCGGACGAAATAGGCGCCGGCAGCATAGCTGCTGAGGTCGATTTCGAGTTTGCCGTCGGTCACGGTCCACTCACCGCAGCGGCGGCCGTTGAGGTCGACGAGGGTGACCGTGGCGGTTCCCTCGATGCCCGTCAGGCTGACGGTGACGCTTGTGGATGCGGGATTGGGGAAGAGAGCGAGGTGGTTGCCCATAGCGTCGACGGCGGAGATGCCCTGGGTGGGCACGGTGTCGGTGCGGAAGGTGATGGTGTCGCTCCACACGGAGTAGAAGTCGTTGTCGGCGTCGCAGACGTTACGCACAGCGATGCGGTACTCGGTGTCGGGGGTGAGTCCGGTGAGGGGATAGGGATTGGTGGTGGTGCTGACCACCGGGCCGCCAACGATGGCGACATCCCAGCGGTTGCCGTCGCTCGTCCAGCTCACCGAGGCCGAGGTCTGGGTGATGTTGCTGACAGCGAGGTCGGTGACCGGCTGGCAGACGGGCGGTTCGACCCAGTGGGTGAAGAAGTGGCGTGTGATGCTCGAAGCCGAGCTGTCGGTAGCCGAGCAGAGGGCCACCACGCGGAACTCGTAGTTGACATCGGCCGGCAAATAAGGGAATACCACCGAGTCGACAGGGCTGGAGAGCATGTTCCACACACTGTCGCCTTCGACGCGGTGGAAGATGTGATAGAGCGAAGCGGTGCCCTGCCAGTGGGCTACGGCGGTGTTGGGACCGGTCATCTCGACGGTGAGGTTGGTGGGACGCGGGCAACTGACGGCACCCACGCAGTGGATGTAGAGTTCGTAGCCGAGGGCGGCGGCATAGCCCGAGGTGAAGGTGATGGTCAGCGCGCCGGTGGTCGAGGTGGCAAGGACGCTGTCGATGTAGTCGAACTGGTCGTGGGCATTGCTGGTGGTGCGGCTGTAGAGCTCGGTGCCGGCGGTACCGATACCGTCGTAGACCGTAAAGGTGGCCTGATCGTCGCCGGTGTTGAAGAAGGCACCCTGAAGCTCGAGCTGGCGGTTGGCCTCGCCGGCCTGCAGGATGATGCCCGAGTTGCTGTTGTGGAGATAGCCTGCCACGGGGCCGCCGTTGTCGAAGATGATGAAGTCGCAACCCGTGAGGGTGTCGAACTCCATGGCGCCGGTGCTCTGGTTCATCCACACCTCGTCGGTGGTAAAGCCGTTCTGCAGTTCGACCCAGTTGCTACGGTCGTAGGTGCTACATACACTACGCACAAAGAAGCGGTAGCGGGCACCCTCGGCCAGGGTGTTGACGGCCGGATGATAGAAGTTGGTGTCGACGGTGACGAAGAGGCTGTCGGGCACACTGTCGATGCTGACGGTCGAGGTGATGGTGTCGATATAGACCTGATACTGAGCAGGGGGAATGCCCTGGGGATCCCAAGTGAAGTAGACATCATCGGCCGTATAGGGATACATCGAATTATGGACGGTGACATTGACGGGCGGGTAGCAATCGGGCAGGGCCACCACGATGAGGCTGTCGATATAGAAGCCCCAGTCGCTGGGATTGTTGTGGCTGTGGCCGATGGCGATGCGGTTGCCCGTGCCGGTGTAGTCGATATAGTTGTAGGTGAAGCGGACGTAGTTCTCGCGGCATTGGGCGGGGTTGGTCAGGGTATCGGCCCAGGTGACGGTGCCGGTGGCATCGTCGTAGACGCCCATCATCATGCCGTCGCCCTCGCTAACGTTGCCCAGCTTGGCATCGAACGAAATCTCGAGCTTGGCGAAGGGGGCGTCGAGGAGGGGCAACACGGCATATTCGCCAGCCGAATAGTTGCCGCCCTGCAGGGCGCCATTGCCCGAAGAGTAGGGCCAGTTGTCGTAGCGTATCTTCGAGGGGTCGCTGACATCCCAGCAGGGAGGCAGGGTGCCGGTGGTGCTGTAGAAGTTCTCAAAGTAGGGTACCGAATGGAGGCCACAAGCCGTGATGAAGGAGGTCTCGGTCCAGAGGGTGTCGGCGCCGCAGACCAGGCCCACGCGGACCCAGTACTCGGTGGCCGAGGTGAGGCTGGAGAGGGTATAGCTGAGGCCCAGCGGGTTGGCCGGGGTGCTCCAGGGTGCTCCCATGGCGTGGTACTGAAGTACGAAGTCGTTGGTCGAACCGGCATTGGTCCAGGTGATAACGGCCGTGGGATTGACCGTGTCGGGCGTGGCGATGACGTTGGCGGGATACATACAGCCCTCGTCGAGACGGACGTTGATGTCGTCGATGCTGACGGAGTAATAGGAGTAAGTACCTGTTTGACGGAATGCCAGATAATAGGTGCTGTCGGGGCTGAGGGTCGAGGTGTTGAACTCGTAGCGCTCATAGTTGCCCGAGGTGATGGTCAGCATGGGGATGAAGGTGGCGGAGATGAGGGGGTTGGTCATCACGCCGGCCTCGAGGGTGGAGTAATAAGCTTCGGCCCAGAAGGATACATAGATGCTGTCGCCAGGCAGCGGGATGGCATTGCTGGCAATCAACGAAGTGTCGTTGCTTGACATTGAAAGGGCATACGAGCCGCTATGGCCGCCGGGTTGTACGCTGGGAGTGCCCGAGGTGCCAGGACGCACCACCGTCCAGCACGAGACGGCATCGCCCTGTGCATAGCCCTCGAAGTCTTCGACATAGGGCAGGGTCATGGGACCACAAGCGGTGCGACCGCTGATGGTGCGGACGTTAGAGGTGTCGACACCGGTCTCGCAAACGGCCTTGATGCTAAAGGTATAGACCGAGTCGGGCAGCAGGCCGTACTCGGCATGCACGCCACTATTGTCGACCACCCAGGGACCGCCATGGAAGGAAACAAGGTAATTGTCAACCTCGGGGTTCACCGTCCAGACGAAGGTGAGCTGGTTGGAGTCGGCATAGGTCACCATCAAACCCGACGGCGACACACAGGAGGGGCACACATTGGTAGCGGTGGCCAGGGTGGTGCCGTTCATCGAGGTGGTGAGGCTGTTGGCACTGGCGGTATAGACTACCGAGCCGCCACCGTCGTAGACCGTAAAGCTCATCTCGCTCGGATAGCTGCCTGCCACCAGACGCAGTTCGACATCGTAGCCGGAACAGACTTGGACGGTGGATGTGCCGCTGCCGCCGCTGGTGAGGGTGGCCGTACCCATGAGGGTATTGTTTTGATAGAAAGCCACGGCGCCGCCGTTCCAACCATCGCCATAGCTGTCGGCCATCTCAACGGTCATCTCGCAGCTGTCGCCCTCAAAGAGGGTAGTGAAAGCAACATTGGCAACCGACGAAGAAGCATCGCTGCACACGGTGGCTACTCCTACGGTGTAGGAGGTGAACATATCGAGCGAGGTGAACGTGTAGAAGGTATCGGTCACGGTAAAGGCATCGTTGGTATCGAGCTGCACCAGCCATTCGCTCTGGCCATCCTGAGAGCGCCAGCTTACGGTGGCACTCGAGGTGGTGACGTCGCTGACGGTCACTCCGAGGGGCATCAAACAGTCGGGGCAAGGCGTGGTGGAGGTTGCCAGCACTGCACCATCGCTGTAGGAACCCATGTCAGCAATGGTGAAGACGGTCTGGCCGCCGCCATCGACGACCGTGCCGCTCATTTCGCTTGCATAGTTGCCCTGCACATAACGCAGTTCTACCGGCACGGTTGAGCAAACGCTGACGCTGTCGACATACGCGGCGCCGCTGGGAACGGTCACACGTGCAATCTCGTTGCCAACCTGATAGACGGCAATGGCGTTGCCGTTCCAGCTGTCGCCATAAGTGTCAACCAAGTTGAAAATCCATGTGCACTCTGCATCGGCACAGGCAGTGGAAAAGCTGATGGTCTGAACCGATGAGGTGTCGCCGGAGTCACATAAGGCAGCCAAATAGACAGTGTAACCTGTCATGGCGTCGAGGTTGTAGAAGGTGTAAGTGGTGTCGTAGACAATGCCTATTTCAGTACTGTCGATCATGAGCCACCACATACTCTCGGTGCCGTTGGCGTGCCATGTGACGGTAGCCTCGTCCGAGGTGACGCCACTCACTGCCAAGTTGGAGGGCATAAGGCAGGCAGGGCAGGGTTGGCTGACAGTGGCAAGCACATCACCGCTGCTATGCGAACCCATGCCTGCAATGGTGAAGACGGTCTGGCCGCCACCATCGACGACAGTGCCGCCCATTTCACTTGCATAGCTACCCTGCACAAAACGGAGTTCGACGGGAGCCGACGAACAGACGGTAACAGTCTCGGTGCTCGAATAGCCACTGGCGATGGTGACAGAAGCCACCAGGCTGCCTGTCTGGTAGACCTCGATGGCATTGCCATTCCAGCCGTCGCCAAAAGTGTCGGTCATGTTGAATACCCAGCCGCACGAACCACCGCTGCAATCGGTCGAGAATTCACCGGCCAAAGGTAGCGAGGAGCCGCCTGAACACTCGGCTTGGACGAGGAAATGGTAGAGGGTGGTGGGATTGAGGTAGTCGGCAGTGAAGCTGGTTGTGGTAACGCCTGTCACCACAGTGGTGTCGGTGCTACCGTCGGCCCAATAGGAGACGGTATAGTCGCCGGCGTTGTTCATGGGGTCGCTCCAACCGATGGTGATGCTGACGCTGTCGCGGCTGGTGAGCACGAGGTCGGACATCGGGTAGCAGCCGGTAAACTCGCTGACGGTGATGTCGTCCATCATCAACGTGTACTGGCTTGAGCCGCTACCGGTGGCACGCATGGCAATGCGGTCGCCAGTACCAGTGTAGTTGGCGAAGTAGACGGTGTACTCGTGGTAGCCCGAGCCCCAGCTGAAGCTGGTTGTGAACGTGATGGTGTCGACAGGGACAAACACCGAGTCCTCCATCACACCCACTTCGAAGAGAGCAGGCAGGTAGGCGCTCTGCGCCGAAGCCCAGAAGTTAAGCATCAGCGAGCTGACGTTCTGCATCTGTGGCAGCGCCACCACCTCGTTCTGACCACTATGGGTCTCGAACTCGAAGTAGACATCGCCGTTGCGGGCGTTGCCCGAATAGTTGTAGGCACAGGGGAAAGTCACTCCGCCATAGCCGCCGCTGGTCTGGAACTGCGTCCAGCAGGCAGGCAGGCTGTCGGTGCCAATACCCTCGAAGCCCGTCGAGTAGGGCAACGTGGCGTAGCCCGTACAATCTGTGCTCTGTGCTACGGCAGTCCCCGAAAGTACCGCCATCAAGAGCATGGCCATCAAGCCAATCGTTAATTTGTGTTTCATGTGAATTGATAGTTGTTATTAATAATGTTTACAATAATATTCCACGATATGACCTCATCCTATGGCTCTAACGCAGATGAAGTTCGTGCCCCATTCGCTCCTGCTTCGTCTTGAGGTAGCGCTCGTTGTAGCGGTTGGGCTCGATGACAATGGGCACTATCTCGGTCACTTCGAGGCCATAGCCCTCAAGACCGGTACGTTTGACAGGGTTGTTGGTGACGAGGCGCATCTTGGTCACCTTCTGGTCACGCAGTATCTGAGCTCCGATGCCATAGTCTCGCTCGTCAGCTTTGAAGCCAAGTTGGAGGTTGGCATCGACTGTATCGTATCCCTGTTCCTGAAGATGGTATGCCTTGAGCTTGTTGACCAGCCCGATACCACGGCCTTCCTGGCTCATATAGACGATAAGGCCCTTGCCTTCTGCCTCGATCATTTCCATGGCACGGTGCAGCTGGTCGCCGCAATCGCACTTGCACGAGCCGAAGATGTCGCCCGTAGCGCAGCTGCTATGGACGCGTACCAGCACTGGTTCATCTTCGTTCCATTCGCCCTTACGGAGCACCATATGGGTGGTACCGTTGTCGAGCTGGGTGTAGGCAATGAGCTGAAAGTTGCCCCATCGAGTGGGAAGGAAGACCTCCTGCTCGCGACGTATAAGCGTTTCGTGGGCCACTCGATAGGCAATCAAGTCCTTGATTGTAATGATTTTCAAGCCGTAACGATGGGCCACCTCCTGCAACTGGGGCATACGGGCCATGGTACCATCGTCGTTGATAATCTCAATCAATGCACCGGCGGGATAGAGTCCAGCCAGACGAGCCAAGTCTACTGCAGCCTCAGTATGGCCGGCCCTCACCAGCACACCACCGTTGCGGGCGCGCAGAGGGTTGATATGACCCGGGCGGCCCAAGTCGTCAGGACGAGTGCTGGGGTTGGCCAAAGCCCGGATGGTACTGGCGCGGTCGTGCATCGACACGCCCGTGGTGCAACCATCACCCAGATTGTCGACGGTAACGGTGAACGGCGTGCCCAGGAGCGAGGTATTGTCATGGACCTGCATGTCGAGGTTCAGCTCGTGGCAACGCTGCTCAGTGATAGGGGCACAGAGCACTCCACGGCCGTTCTTAAGCATGAAATTGACGTGTTCCGGCGTAATCTTCTCGGCGGCCATGATAAAGTCGCCCTCGTTCTCACGGTCCTCGTCGTCGACAACAATAACGAACTTCCCTTCGCGGAAGTCCTCGATTGCCTCTTCTATAGTATTGAGTTTAAATTCCATTGATTGTATTATTTAGCAGTCTTTTTGATTGTTTTCTTCAAAATGTTTGCGGAATCGGTGGTTGGCTCCGCACAAGGCGTCGTCGGCATTGATGCCATGACGCCGTGCCCAGTCGACGAGGGCAAAGAGATAGTCGCCGAACTCCTCCTCGCTCATCGTGGGCGCAAGGGGAATCTTCTCTACGTCTTCACCCAACACGCTGTCCTTGCCAACCATACCAGCCACCTTCTCTTGCATTCGCACCGCCTTGACGAGCGACGGCAGGGTGTCGGGCACTCCGTCGAGCACCCCATGACGGTCGCGCTCGCGCATCTTCAGTTGTTCCCAACTCTCGCCATGATACTCATCGCGATGGTAGATGAAAGGGTGACGGTCGATGAGTTTCTCACATATCGTGTTGTAGACATCGGCCTGCGTGAAGAGCCCATTGTCCTCGGCAATCTTGGCATAGAACATGATGTGCATGGCCAAGTCGCCAAGCTCTTTCTTGATGTCGTCGGGCTTGCCGGCCACAATAGCCTCGCTGAGTTCGTGCACCTCCTCGATGGTAAGGTAGCGCAAACTCTTGATTGTCTGCTCCCGATCCCACGGACACTCTCGTCGTAGACGGTCCAGTATTTCGTTCAAGCGGAGGAAAGCTTCCTCGACTTCTTCTTTATTCATCTTTCTCACAATCTCTTCATATACGGCGCACGTCCTCTACGCCGTCGATTGATTTCAGTTTGCTAATTAGTCCATTAAGTATCTCCACGTCGATGACATAGAGCATGATAATTCCGTGAGCCACCCCTTCGGAGGCCTCGAGGGTGATGGCACGCATGTTGAGGTCGAGCTCGTCCGAGATGCGCCGTATAATCTCCTGCAACAATCCCTTGCGGTCGATGGCCGTGAGCGAAATACCCGTGAGTAGCGCCAGCTGCTCGCCGGGGCGCCACTTGGCCCTGACCACGTGGTTTTCGTGGTTGGCCATCTCGTCCATCGCCACCTTGCAACCGGTACGGTGCACCATGATGCGGTCGCCCTGGACGATGCCCACCACCTGGTCGCCCTGCACAGGTTTGCAGCAGGGAGCCGTCTCGGTGGGGTAATTCTCATACTCTTGGTCGAGCAGGAACGGGGTGGTCTGACTCTCGTGGAAGAAAAACCGGGGTTCTGGACGCACCTTGCCGAAGCATACAGCCACTTGACGCTCAGTGATATTGCCCATTGCAATATCGTAGTAGAGGTCGATATCGGACGGCTGGCTGAAAAAGCGCTTCATCTGACCGAAGTTCTGCGGGTTGTTGCGGATACGCAACTTCTTGAGGTATTCGGTCAATTTGCGGCGCCCCTCCTCGCTGTACTCTTTGCGCTGCGCACGCAGGGCCAACTTGACAGCCTCGCGCGCATGGGGCGTCTGACACTCGTTGAGCCACTCTTCGGTAGGTATGGTATTCTCGGTGGTGAGCACCTGTATCTGGTCGCCGGTATGCAGACGCTCGCTGCGACCCACCACCTTGTTGTTGACCTTGGCACCGATACAGTGGTGTCCGAGGTCGGTGTGGATGGCATAGGCAAAGTCGAGCACCGTGCTGTGGCTCGGCAGGGTAACTGTCTCGCCATGAGGCGTGAAGAGGTATATCTCCTTGGTATAGAGGCTTTCCTTGAATTCCTCCACCAGATCAAGGGCACTCTTGTCGCTCTGCTCCAGCGAGGTGCGTATCTGCTGCAGCCATTCTTCCATCGGGTTGTTCTCCATCTCCTCGTCGGGGTGCGCCTCTTTGTAGAGGAAGTGCGCCGCCATACCCTTCTCGGCGATGGTATCCATGCGCTCGGTGCGTATCTGTATTTCAACCCACTGGTTGATAGGGGTCATCACGGTGGTCTGGAGACTCTCGTACCCATTGTTCTTAGGGTGCGTAATCCAGTCGCGGAAACGCTTGGGGTTCGGGGTGAAGGTGCCCGAGATGAGGGCATAGACCTTGAAGCACTCTTCGCGTTCGTGCTCGCGAGCCACGTCCTTGAGGATGATGCGCATGGCGTAGAGGTCGAAAATCTCGTCGAAAGCCACGTGCTTGTTCTCCATCTTCTTGTAGCAGCTGTAGACCGACTTGACGCGTGTCTTGAGGGTATAGTGGTAACCCGCCTCATCGAGCATCTTGCGCACAGGCGCATAGAGGCACTCCTCCAGGCGGCTCTGGGTGCCGGCCGTGGCAGCGATGCGGGCCTCGATCTCGGCATATTTCTCGGGGTTGGTATAGCGCATCACAAGCTCCTCGAGCTCGGTCTTGATGCTGTAGAGCCCCAACCGGTGGGCCAGAGGTATGTAGAGGTAGGAGGTCTCGCTGGCGATGATGAGCTTCTTGGTGTCCTTCATCGACCCCAGCGTACGCATATTGTGCAGGCGGTCGCAGAGTTTGAGGAAGATGACGTAGGCGTCGTTGCACATCGAGAGCAGTATCTTGCGGTAGTTCTCGGCCTGCTTGCTCTCGGTCTGCTGCATAAGCATCACATCGTCGATCTTGGTGACCCCGTCGACAATCTTGGCCACACGGTCGCCGAAGACCATACGCAGCTCGTCGACGGTGATTTCGGTGTCCTCGACCACATCGTGGAGCAGGGCGGCCATCACGGCCGTAGGTCCGAGACCCACCTCCTTGACGGCGATAAGGGCCACCGCCAGGGGATGGAAGATATAGGGCTCGCCACTTTTACGACGCGTGCCGGCATGGGCATCGCGCGCCATGGTGTAGGCACGCAGGATGCCAGCTTTCTCGGCAGGCGTCAAAGGCTTGAGGGCCTGACAGGCGGCGACCAGCTCTTCGTAACAAGCCTGCATCTCGCGCGCCTCACGCGCCTCGTCAATCACATACTCCGCCATACATTTACCAGATTGTAATCGCCACAAGGGACGTCAGCGTGAGGCTGAGACCCAGGGTATAGTAGTTCATGCCGTGGATGCGACCCACCGAGACCGACATAGAGGTCCAGCAGAAGTCGCCCCACAACTTGGGTGAGCCCATGCGTATTCCCACTTCGGCTCCCACCGACATGGCATGACCCATGGTCAAGCCGCCATAGAGCTGCCAGTCGAGCCAGTTTCCGCAGTCGGACATGCGCCATACAGGCCCTAGCGTGAGGAGACCTTCATCGACTCCTATCCGGCCCGAGGCATAGGCTCCCCAGCGCCCAGGCACCCAGGCAAATTGACCACCTATCGACAAGTCGTTGCTCAACATGGTCTGCCCTTCGAGGAAGAAGGCGCAATACTCGTTTTCCAACCGGTTGCGGAAGTGGTGCTTCGGGCGGTGATAGAAGCTGTCGACCGGGGCCGACCGTCCGATGACGTTGCCCAGCGTGTCGTAGTAGATGGGGGCACCTATCACATTCTGCTCACGGCTCCGGCGCACCTGTGGGTTGTCGCCCAGCACACGGCCCGTACTGTCGGCGCTTTGGCACCAGGCAGTGCCGCAGCCAAGCAGCAACAATCCTATGATAATCAGTCGTTTCATTATTCCATATCTGCTTTTTCCTTCAAGGCGGCGCGTATCTTGCCCTCCAGCTCGTCGGTGAGTTCGGGGTTGTCACGCAGCAGCTGCTTCAAGGCTTCGCGACCCTGCGCCAGCTTGCTCTCGCCGTAGCTGAACCAGGAACCGCTCTTACGTATCACATCCAGGTCCACGCCCAGGTCAATAATCTCGCCCAGCTTGGAGATGCCTTCGCCAAACATGAGGTCGAACTCGCAGGTGCGGAAAGGCGGAGCCACCTTGTTCTTGACGATGCGCACCTTGACGCGGTTGCCGATATTCTGGTCGCCGTCCTTGATGGCCTGTGTGCGACGGATGTCAATGCGCACCGAGGCATAGAACTTCAGCGCGTTGCCACCGGTGGTGGTCTCGGGGTTGCCGAAGAGGACGCCAATCTTCTCGCGCAGCTGGTTGATGAAGATGCAGCAGCAGTTGGTCTTGCTGATGGTGGCGGTGAGTTTGCGCATGGCCTGGCTCATGAGGCGGGCCTGCAGACCCACTTTCGAGTCGCCCAT
>JAEEGL011335718.1_pt1 | contig 14118 bp, 12 predicted proteins | sample 9134231 | NCBI WGS metagenome assembly JAEEGL01 (sample SAMN16246548, study PRJNA631951) | gut metagenome | biome: gut microbiome; feature: rumen; material: fiber-attached | host: Bos | place: Iran: Karaj | collected 2018-10 | reverse complement strand
TGGGGGCTGTTTAAAAAGTCTGACTTTTTAACAGCCCCGCAAATTCGGCGGACGGGATTCCGCCGAATTTGCGCGAGAATTTCGGTTTTTGCAGCTTTTCAGTTAGATTTCTGCTGAAAAACGTGCAAAAACGTCGCGGCCTCGCGACGAGAAATTACTCGACGGATTGTTTAAAAACTCGCGAAGCAAGTTTTTAAACAATCCCTGATTTCGACGCAAATACAGGCGCAGAAAGGGCCGGCAAGATCCGTGCATCGAATTGTGTGGTATTGCCTTAATTTCTCCAACATTATACTATGATTGTACGGAAAAGTCAACAAAAGCGCCTTCCAAAAAAGAATTGATATAGCGCATAAAATGTGGTATAATGAATGTACGAAACATTAAATGCGCGGGGATGATTCACCCGAAAACCGAGAGGCGGTCAAAAAATGGACGGATCAGGCAAGTCGTATGCGAATCTTCATCTGCATTCCACACACTCGGACGGCGTATACACTCCTGCGCAGCTTGCCCGTATCGCCTTCGATGAAGGATACCGTGCGATAGCCCTTACCGATCACGACACCGTTACCGGAAATCCCGAGGCGAGATCCGAGTGCGAAAAACTGGGAATGGGCTTCATTTTCGGAGCGGAGTTTTCGGTCGCGAAGCCGGATCCGTATCATATAGTCGGATTTGATTTTGATCCCGGATATCCCGAGATGGCAGACTATTTAAAGCTTATGGGAGAAAGGGAGACGCATCAGACCCGCGAGATCTTTTATCTGGCTGTCAAAAACGGAGGCATTTCAGGGATCACCTGGGATGAGATCCTCGAATACAACGAAGGGGTCGCATGGCTTTGCAACAACCACGTTTTCCGCGCCATGGAGGCAAAGGGACTGATCCGGGAAGAAGAGTATATGGATTTCTTCAACCGCAACTATAAAAAGCAACGGAGCATGATTCCTCCTCTTCACCCCTTCAAAACGACAAAAGAGATTATCTGTCTTATCCACCGTGCCGGCGGACTTGCCGTTTACGCTCATCCGGCTCCTCCGTGGGGAGACGTCGCGGACGTTATCCGGCTTGCCGGGCTTGGGATTGACGGCGTCGAGGTCAAACATCCGTCGGTCCCCGATGAAAAACAGGCAGAGATACGCGCCGTCGCCGGAAAGCTGGGACTTTACGTGTCGGGAGGGAGCGACCACAGCGGACTCTGCGGAGGATACTATTCGTCCTTCTCCGACGAAAGATCGCTGAAGGCGAGCGGCTTTTATACTCCTCCCTGCGAAGCCGGAGTTTCGCTGGAGGAATTCGACCGGCTGCGGCTCCGCCTGAAGCCTTGAAGCCGGCAATACGCTCACTTGATCGATCGTACGAAACGTCGCAGGCAAACAATAAAGGAATGCCGGAACGCGGTTTCCGGCAGAAACAGCTGAAAATGAAAGAAAAGAAACTGATAGTAATAGGCGCCGGCAGCCGCGGCAGGACTTATACCGATATCGCGGCGGCGTCCGGACGCGGGTTTTGGGTGGTCGGAGTCGCCGAGCCGCTGCAGGGGAGGCGCAACTATATCAGAGACAAACACGGGATCCCGGAGGATATGTGCTTCGATGACTGGAAGGGACTCCTCGCGCTGCCGAAATGCGCCGACGCCGCTATTATAGCGACAATGGACAGGGACCACTTTGCGCCCGCCCTGGCGGCAATACGAAAGGGATACGATCTGCTTCTCGAAAAGCCGATATCTCCGGTACCCGACGAATGCCGCATCCTTTGCGAGGAGGCGGAAAAGACCGGCGTTAAGGTCCTCGTCTGCCACGTGCTGCGTTACACCGCCTTTTTCAATGCGCTGAAACGGGTTATCGACAGCGGAGAGATCGGCGACGTCATGCATATTCAGCACACCGAGGGCGTCGGCAACGTACACCAGAGCCACAGTTTTGTTCGTGGAAACTGGGCGAACAGCGAAAAGAGCTCGCCGATGATCCTGCAGAAGTCCTGCCACGATATGGATATTCTTCAGTGGCTGGTCGGGAAGCACTGCCGACGGGTCAGTTCCTTCGGTTCTCTCAGTTATTTCGTAAGAGAAAACGCGCCGGAAGGATCCCCCGAATTCTGCATCGAAGGATGCCCGTGCAGCGCCGAATGCCCGTATGACGCAGTAAAATTGTATTACGACGACAAGAAAAACAGCTGGTTCAGGAACGCCGCCACGAGGCTTCCCTCCCCCACTGACGAGGACGTGGAGCGCGTACTGCGCACGACGGAATACGGGAGATGCGTCTTCAAGTGCCAAAACAACGTGGTCGATCATCAGGCGGTGAATCTCGAGTTCGAGGGAGGCGTCACCGCGAATTTCACGATGTCCGCCTTCAACCGCGGAGGAAGATCGATACGCATAATGGGAACAAAGGGAGAAATAACCGCCGCGATGAATTCCCCCGAGTTTTCGGTATACGATTTCCTGACCAAGCAGACAAAACAGCTGAAGGTCTGCGACGTCGTCGCCGATCAGACGATCAGGGGCGGCCACGGAGGCGGAGACACCGGTATCGTGCACGCCTTTGCCGATCTGCTCGAGGGGAAAGCCCCGGGCCTGCGGGACAGTCTCAAGGCGTCTTACGAGAGCCACAAGATCGCTTTTGCCGCCGAGGAATCGAGACTGACCGGAAGAACGGTTGAGATATCCCCGGACTACGACGCGATCTGACATCAGGGAAAAGGAAAATAAAGGAATGAAAGACAGACCCAACGTAATAGTAATTCTGACAGACGACCAGCGCGCCGGAACGATCCACGCGCTCGGAAACGATATCATCAGTACTCCGAATATGGACGCCCTTTGCGAAAGGGGGACGGCGTTCACCCGCGCTCATATCACGGGAGGAACGGTTTCCGCCGTATGCATGCCGAGCCGCGCGATGATAAATACCGGACGCACGCTGTTCCACATTCAGGGCGAAGGGCAGTCGATCCCGCCGGAGCATACGACCGTTGCCGAGTGCCTCCGTTCCGCCGGATATCACACGCACGGGATAGGAAAATGGCACAACGGACCAGAGGCGTACGCACGCGGATTCGAAAGCGGAGACGACATCTTCTTCGGCGGCATGTGGGACCACTGGAACGTACCCGTCTGCGATTTTAAAAAGGACGGTAATTACGATCATTTCGTAAGATTCACGCCGAATTTCAATTCAAACAGCTTTTCTCCCGAGATAAGGGCGGACAGGATCAACGCCGGCGTTCATTCGACCGATCTTTTCAGCCGCGACGCCGTCCGTTTCATCGAGAATTACAACGAGGACAGGCCTTTTTACGTCTTCCTTTCCTTCCTTGCCCCGCACGATCCCCGCACCATGCCCGAGGAATTCAGGGCGATCTACGACCCGGAAAGGATACCGCTCCCCGACAACTATTCGCCGATGCCGGTCGTCAACTGCGGCTGGGCGGCCGACGGAAGAGACGAAAACACCGAGGAATACCCGCGCCGCCCCGAGCGCATTAAAAAGCATATAGCAGACTACTATTCGATGATCACGCACGTCGACGCAAGGATCGGCGAAATCGTCACCGCGCTTGAAAAAAGAGGTTTCCTCGACGATACTGTCATAGTGCTGATGGGCGACAACGGTCTTGCGGTCGGGCAGCACGGACTAATGGGAAAGCAGAACATATACGAACACAGCGTATCCGTGCCTCTCGTGATGGCAGGTCCGGGCATACCCGCGGGAGTCAGGGACGACCGCCTCTGCTGCCTTATCGACGTCTTCCCGACGCTGTGCGATCTTTGCGGTATCGGGATCCCGCAGTCGGTCGAGGGAAAGAGCCTCGTTCCGCTCTTCTCCTCCCCGGACGCCTCCGTTAGAAAGGATCTGTACTTTGCCTTCCAGGGCCGCATCCGCGGCATAAGCGACGGAAGATACAAGCTTATCGAGTACCGTACGGAGGATCTGAAACTGACTCAGCTGTTCGATCTTGAAAAAGACCCCGGCGAAAGATTCAACTTTTTCGATATGCACGGATACGAAGAGATCACCTCCCGCCTCCGCGCCCGGCTGCTTGAGTACAGAAAATCGTCGGGTGACGAAGACAGCAAATACGGAAGGATCTACTGGCAGGCGTGGGACAACTACGAAAAGGCGGTCGTTCCCAATCCGGGAAGACCGTCCGGCAAAAATATAGAAAAAAGCCTTGCGCTGAAGACCAACTGACAAACGTATAAATCATGCGGCGCCGTTCCATTTTTCATGGAACGGCGCCGCGCGCGTTTTATTTTCCGACCGGATTATCTCCCGTCGCCTTCTTTTTCCCGATCTTCAGAAGAGTTCCGACCGCCCCTTCCGGGCAGGCGTCGATACATTTTCCGCATCTGACGCAGTCGACCGAATTGGGTCTTTTCCAGACCGGTATATCCATCCCGCACGCGGCGCGGCAGGCGCCGCACCCGGTGCATTTTGTTTCGTCGACGACGAACCGGTAGAGAGCAAAGCGGTTGAACAGTCCGTAAAACGCCCCGAGCGGGCAGAGATACCTGCAGAAGGGACGCCAGATCAGGACCGAGGCAAAAATTACCGCAATCAGGAGGGCGAGCTTCCAGGCGAACAGAATGCCGGTCGATTCGCGGAGCGAACCGTTCAACAGTACGAGCGGTATCCCGGCTTCAAGCGTCCCGACCGGACAGAGCAACTTGCAGAACCAGGGAACGGCGGCGCCGGAAGGATCGGCGACGAATGCCGGCAGTATCAGAACCAGTACCAGCAAAACGGCGTATCTGACAGATCTTACCGCCCGCTCTCCCGGTATTTTCTTTATCTTTTTCGGGAAAGGGATCATGTGGAGCAGATCCTGCAAAAGGCCGAAGGGGCACAAGAAACCGCAAACGCCCCTGCCGAAAAGGCTTCCGGCGACCGTGAGGAAGCCGAAAACGTAAAGGGAAAACCGGAAGCTCCGGTCACCCGTCAGCGACTGAAGCGCACCCACGGGGCAGGAGAAGAGCGCGCCCGGGCAGGAATAACAGTTCATTCCGGGGACGCACAGACGCTTGAGGGCGCCCTGATAGATCTTTCCACGAGCAAAACCGATCAAATAACCGTTTGAAAAAGCGGACGCGGCTATCTGAACGAAAAGCCTCGTCCTCTGCCCTCTGCGCCGTTTCATTTCATCCGATCCCTATGCACTCGAGGCAGACTCTTATCGCCTTTTCAAGAACCGAATCCGGCTCGCCCCGAAGTATTCCGACCGTCATAAGCGCCGCCCCGGCAAGTATCAGGGCAAGAGGCACAGCAAGTCTGCGCTTCATTCCGCCCCGCTCTTCAGCAGTTCGTCGACCGTCGCTTTCCAGTCTTCGTACGAACGCCCGCCGATGTATTCCTCGCCTACCGTTTTACCGTTTTCGTCGACGAACACGGTGTACGGAATGAACTGGACGTCGTTAAGGAAAAGCGCGAAAAGAGAGGCGGAAGGAAGGATCTGCGGATAGGTAACGCCGGTATCCGAGAGAATGGAGCGGACCTCGCCCAACACTTCGGCGTCGGTCCTTCCGGCGCGGTCGGCTGCGTCGACCGGAATTCCGATTATCCTGAAATCATCGCCGTATTCGTGCGACAGCCGCTCGAGATCGGGCATCTCACGCAGACAGGGCGCGCAATAGGTCGCCCAGACGTTGACCATCGTCAGGCGCGTTCCCTTGAGAACGTCGCCCGAAACGGCGGTGCCGTCAATATAAGTCGACGAAAAACCGGTCATATCCTTCGCGTCACCCGTGTCCGGTGAACCGGCCGAAGAGGTACAGCCGGCTGTCAGCAAAAGCGCGGCTAACAGCGCGAAAACGACAATTCTTTTCATTGTTAAACCACCTTCAGATCTTCATAAGCAAAGCCACGACCGGCATGGTAAGGATCGACAGAAGCGTGCTGACGGCGACAAGCTTTCCGGCATAAGCGCAGTCTGTCCTGCCCTTCCCGTAGAGCTCGGAAAAAATAGCCGTAGCCGACGCCGCGGGTGTGGCGGTAAGTATGAGAATGACCGACATCACGTTGGTGTCGATGATACCTGCAAGCTGCAGCGGTTTCATGACCGCAAAGGCGATGAGCGGATAAAGGAAATGACGCACGGCAAGGAAGGGATAGAGACGCCTGTCGCCGAATATACCCCGAGGATCCACGTCCGCAAGGCGAACTCCGATAATGATCATCGAAGCGGGCGCGACCGAGCGGCGGAGGGTGTCGATCATTCCTACAGCCATCGAACAGACGTTCCCGGCAAGATCGTCGCGGATAAGCGCTCCCGACGCGTCCCGGGCTGCCGCCGAGGCGATCCATCCGCCCGCCCCCGTCACGTAAAGGATTATTCCGATGCATATCGGAATGACGGCGGGATTTACGACGGTTTTAACGGGAGATATGAAGCTTTTGTCGCGGGAAAAGACGTATCTGCCGAGAGAATACGAAAAAACGTTGAACCAGATCAGATATACCGTCGCGTAGATCAGATATCTGTCCCCGAGGACGTCGCTGATCAGCGGAAGTCCCATATATCCGGCGTTCGAAAAAACGGTGCCGAAAATCAGGGCGCTTTTTACCGCTTCGGGCGCCTTTGCAAAGAGACGGACCGACAAAAGATAGGAGCCCGCGTGGATCAGGAGGGACAGGACGAACACGGCCGCCATCCCGCGCAGCACCTCCGAGTCAAAGGGAGCGATATATCCGTGAAGGAACATTGCGATCTGAGCCGCGTAAACGATATATACCGAAAGCGCTCCGGCAAACCCTTCTTTTGCAAGTCCGGTTTTTTTCAGAATAAAACCGATCAGTAGATAGGCAAAGAGCGTTGCGACCGATATAATAAGCAAAGGAAGTGAAACAGTCACCGTCCGCCTCCGTCAGTCTGCAGGATAAACGTCGAGACGGTAGAGATGGGCTCCGCCGCCGCTCTGATAAAAGTTGACGTAATAGGCGCCGTTAACCCAGAACATCGATTCCGACTCGTTCGTCGTCGGAAGATGCACGTCGGTGACGTACTCTCCCTTCCAGGTGTATGTCATCAGTATGTTGTCGCTGCTTCCGCTCATCGGGAAGTAGACGAATCTGTCGTCCGACCCCATTCCCTGCGCCGTGTAGCCCGACGTCGGCGTCCTCGAGTAAGATCTTATCAGTTTATAATCCGACGAAACGATGTGAAGCGTTTTTCCGCCCTGGCTTATGGCGTACAGATCCTCGGCTGAATTGTAGGTTATGGCTCCGGAGCCAACGGGGATGTCGAGGGTCTGGGTCACCACCTTGAGGGTGTCCGGATCGACCGTAGTCAGTATTTTCCCTTCCGACGATCCGTGAGCGACGATTATCAGGTTCTTCCCGGTATCGAAGGTCATATCGTTTCCGTGGAATACGTGGAAGGGCTCGCTTTTCGCCACGAATTTTCCCGTATCAAGGGTATATTTCGCAACTACCGCGTCTCCGTCCTGTGACGTGCGCAGAATGAAATAGGCGTATGTACCGTCGGACGCCGCTCCCTGGGCGACTTTGTAGTCGCCTTCCGGACGGGCGTAGATCACCTCGGTCAAAGCCACCTTGAAAGCCGTGCCGGAGGAAATGTAGTCGGCAAGTCCCCAGCGCTCCGCCTCCTCCCGGATCGAATCCTCCGCGCGGAATACGATCCTTCCTTCGGACGTTCCGCCGGAAAGGAACTTCTCGATAAACGTCGAGCACGCCTTTGCAGTCATTTCGTCTCCGGTGCCGAGAATGACGACCTTATTTCCGACGGCTTTTATAACGTATCCGTATTCGGGAAGATCGTTTTTCGCCTGCTCCGTCTCGGTTCGGTTGGTCTTCCCTATAAGTATTTCGTACGTGTCGGTCGATACCGGCGCTTTTTCTCCTTTGATCCAGTCGCTGTCGATCGCGCACGGGGTCCCGGTTATCCCGGCAATCGCCGCCTTGACCGCCACCGCCCCCTCGACGACCGCGTCGGACGCGACGTCGGGACGTATGACGGTGAATCTCGTTTCTTTCCCTTCGATGAGCAAAAGACCGTCCGCGTCGGGATTTTCCGTCGTTAACGGCTCTGTGGAAGCCGGTTCACCGGAGGACGAACCGGCGGGTACCGTCGTTTCCGGAGTGCCGGCGCAGCCGTGGATCAGCAGCAGGGAGACAGCAATTATTGAAAATAAAAATGCGGTTTTTACGTACGTCTTCATCTTTTGACGTCTCCGTTTTTTTCGATATATTCGACAAGATCGGCGATAAGCCCTTCGGTGTTCCGGCAGAAGCGGAGATCGGCGGTCTCTTTTACTCGGTCGATCGCGTTTGCGGGGCAGACGCCTGAGTCGGCGGCAAGCAGCATCGGGATGTCGTTTTCGTAATCCCCGGCCGCGAAAAGGAAAACATTTTTGCCGTTCTTCTTCCGTGCGTATTCACGCAGAAACGGAATATGCACCGCCTTGTCGGTGCCGGGCGCCTGGATCTCGAACATTTTCAGTCCGGATTTGCTGAGCGACACATCGCCCGGGAAAAAGCTTTCAAGATCGTCTCTCAGCTTTTCAAGTTTCTCCGGCTCACCCCTGACGACGAACTTGTACCAGACCGTTTCGTCCCATTCCCCTCTCGGCAGCCGGAGCACCCTGTCCGGATTCGTGACCGATATATCCTTTCTCAGAAGAGCCGACGCGGCGAGATTGTCCGGGGAAACGAGGAATCCTTCGGGGCAGGATACGCGTATGCCGAATTCCGGATATTTTTCGAAAATAAAGTCGAGCACTTTTCCGGTCGAAGGCGGCAGCGGACGCAGGGCAATCGCTTTCCCGGTTTCCGGGTCGTAAAGCTCGGCTCCGTTGCAAGCGATAACCGGAGCGTTGACCAGGGTGCGCATGTAAGGCATAACGTATTCGACGGCGTCCGACAGTCTGCCGGTGGCGATCGTGAAGATCCCTCCCCCGGCTTTGAAGCGTTCTACCGCTTCGATATTTCTTTCTATGACCGCGGCGTGCGGACCGAAAAAGGTCCCGTCGAGGTCGGTCACGATCATATAACCCGAAAAATCAGTCAATTCGTCTCACAACTCCGAGAGTAATCTTTGCGCCTCCGAAAACTCGGGAGGCGGCGGCGCTTCGAGGACGATCCTCTTACCGCTGACCGGATGCGAAAACTCTATCCTGCAGGCGTGAAGCATCTGTCCGCAAAAAAGGCCCGGATGCCGTCGCACGAAGGGATCGCCGTCGCCTCCGTAAAGAGGATCGCCCAGGACCGGATGCCCGGTATAAGACAGATGAACGCGGATCTGATGCGTCCTCCCGGTTTCGAGGCGGCATTCGACCAGCGAATAACCTTTGTATCTTTCAAGTACGCGCCAGTGCGTCAGCGCGTTTCTCGCCGAAGCGGACGGCTGAACGAAAACCGCCATCTTCATCCTGTCGACGGGATGACGTCCTATCGGCAGGTCGATATCTCCCGACTCCTCTCCCTTTCCGGGAGTGCCGATGCAGAGAGCCAGATAAGTCCTGCGCGCGCTGTGCTCTTTTATCTGAGCCGAAAGAGAGGCGTGCGCGATATCGTTTTTGGCGGCTATAATCAGACCTGACGTGTCCTTGTCTATGCGGTGGACGATGCCCGGGCGGGACACGCCGCCGATGCCCGAAAGCGATCCGCCGCAGTGATACAGCAGCGCGGCGCACAAAGTCCCGGAAGTATGCCCCGGCGCCGGATGCACGACCATTCCGGATGGCTTGTTGACGACGATCACGTCGGAATCCTCGTATACGACGTCAAGCGGGATATTCTCGGGTTCGACGTCGTCGTCTTCCGGAAGAGGAAGAAAAACCGAGACAGCGTCGTTTTCCGACAGAAGTCGGTTTTTCTTCACCTTTTTCCCGTTGACAAGGACGAATCCGCCGTCACAAAGAGAAGCCGCTCTCGAGCGTGAAACCGGAAGCGGCTCCTTTTCCGTCCTTTGCGATATAAACCGGTCGATCCTCGTTCCCGCGTCGCCGGCGGATACCGTGAAGGATAATACCTGTTCTTCGTCCGGATCTGAGCAGACGTTTATTTCGGAAGGATTAAACACGGTCATCGTTCTTTTCGCTCTTTTGCCCGGCCGGCTGAGACTTTGCCTTTTTGTTCTCTTTCACCGTGTCCGCTATAAAGTACAGCATGAGAAGAGCGGCGCCGATGCACGCCGCGGCGTCCGCAACGTTGAACACCCACTTCCAGAAATTCGGAAAAAGGCAGAAATCAAGAAAGTCCACCACGTATCCGGTGCCGATCCTGTCGATCATATTTCCGATGCCCCCGCCGACTATCAGCGAAAGCGCGGTCATAAGCAGTTTGTCTTTCGGCTTTTTTACGATCACGTAAACGATTATCCCGACGATCGCGACGGCCGAAAACAGTATGAACACCCAGCGGTGATTGCTGAGCATCCCGAACGCGGCTCCGCGATTCTGCACGTAGGTAAACCGGAACACGCCGGGAATGACGTCAACCGATTCGCCCAGAGCAAGGCGCGAAACGGTCAGCGCTTTCGTTATGCGGTCGGCGGCGATGACCGCCGCCGCAATTATTATCCAGAGAACCATTATTTGCCGGTTACGAAGGAAACGATCTTTTTGCATCTCGGGCAGATAAACCCGCCGTCGGCCGTGTCGCTCCCTTCGGTGAAATAGCCCCAGCACCTGTCGCAGCGACGCCCGTCGGCCGGTTTTACCAGGACGGCTATCGGCTTGCCGTCCTCGGGCCTGAACGATCCTTCGGGAGCTTCCGACGCAATCACTTCGGCACCCGAAGTGATGAACACCGTTGAGAGCTCCGACTGTCCGAAGCTGCCGAGAAGAGCCGCGGTTCCGGCGTCGGTCGTATAGACCGATACCTTCGCGTCGAGGGATTTTCCGATCATCTTTTCGGCGCGCGCGATCTCCAGCGCCTTCATAACGTCGTCGCGAAGATCGAACAGCTTCTCCCAGCGTTCCTCGCCGTCAAACGTGAACTCCGCTTCGGCGTCGGGAAGCCGGTTGAGATAAACGCTGCGCCGGTCGTCACCCGATCTGTGGGGCATTGCCTGCCAGATCTCCTCGGCTGTAAACGAAAGCAGCGGCGCGAGAAGACGGGTCATGGCGTCGATGACGGTGAACATAACCGTCTGGGCCGAACGGCGCTCGAAGGAATCGGCGCGCTCGACGTACACCCTGTCCTTGGTGATGTCGACGTAAAGTTTCGACATATCGACGGTGCAGAAGTTGTTTATGGCGTGATAAACGGTGTGGAACTGGTATGAATCGTATCCTTCGCGGCAGGCGGCGACAAGCTCGTTCAGCCTCCAAAGCGCCCATCTGTCGATCTCGGGGAGCTTCGCGACGGGTACCGAATCCCTGTCGGGATCGAAATCCCCGAGATTTGCGAGGATGATCCTGGCGGTGTTGCGGATCTTGCGGTAGGCCTCCGACAGCTGCTTGAATATGCTGTCCGAGCAACGGACGTCAACGCTGTAATCGCTTGAGGCAACCCAGAGGCGGACGAGATCGGCTCCGTATTTTTTGATGATATCGTCGGGAGAGATCGAGTTGCCGAGGGATTTGTGCATCGCCTTCCCTTCTCCGTCGACCGTCCAGCCGTGAGTGAGAACGGTGCGGAAGGGCGCCTCGGTCTTACCGGAACCGACGGCGGTGAGAAGCGACGACTGGAACCAGCCGCGGTACTGATCTGCGCCTTCGAGATAAAGGTCGGCCGGCCAGCCGGTCTGCTTGTCCCATTCGGGGAGATACCCGCCGTCCTCGATGACCGCAAAGTGCGTGGACCCCGAGTCGAACCATCCGTCGAGTGTGTTCTGCTCCTTCGTGAAGGAGTGCGATCCGCATTTCGGGCAGGCAAATTCTTTTCCGAGGAATTCCGACGGATCGAGATCGAACCAGGCGTTGGATCCCTTCTCGGCGAATACTTTTGAGACTTTGTCGATGGTCTGCGCGTCGCAGATGACTTCACCGCAGTCGGCGCAGTAGAAGACGGGGATCGGAAGTCCCCAGTGACGCTGGCGGGAGATGCACCAGTCGGATCTTTCCCGAACCATCTGGGCGATCCTTTCGCCTCCCCAGGCGGGCTGCCAGACGACCTTTTCGCAGGCGGCGACGGCGGCGTCCTTGAAGGCGTCGACCGAGCAGAACCACTGCGGGGTCGCGCGGAAAATTATCGGGTTCTTGCATCTCCAGCAGTGCGGATACGAGTGCTCGATCATTTCGTAAGCGAAAAGATCGCCGCTCTCCTTAAGATCCTCGAAGATCGCCTCGTTGGACTTTTCATAATACATTCCGGCATATTTCCCGGCGGCTTCGGTCTGATAGCCGCGGTCGTCAACCGGAACGGCTATCTCGATGCCGTATCTTTTTCCGGTCAGATAGTCGTCTGCGCCGAAACCGGGAGCGGTGTGAACGCATCCCGAACCGCTGTCCATCGTAACGTAATCGGCTGTAACGACCAGCGAATCGATGTCGAGGAAGGGATGGGCTGCTGTCATATATTCAAATTCGCTGCCCTTCATGACGGCGACCGTTTCCCAGTCGTCGACCCCGCCGGCAGCCATCGTCTTTTCCGCCAGCGGAGCGGCGACTATATAATACTCGCCTCCCGCCTTTATCACGGCGTAGTCGTCCGAAGGACTGAGCGCGATGGCGCGGTTGCCCGGCAGAGTCCAGATCGTCGTCGTCCATATAACGAAAAATGTCTTGGACGGATCGCAAACGCCCGACAGTTTTCCTTTGTCGTCTTTTACGCGGAATTTGACGAAGACCGACGTACACTTGTCGTCGCTGTATTCGATCTCGGCTTCGGCGAGAGCGGTCTCGTCGTGCGGGCACCAGTAAACCGGCTTCAGACCCTTGTAAATATAGCCCTTTTGGAACATTTCACCGAAAACGCGGACTTCTCTCGCCTCGAAGCGCGGATCCATCGTCACGTAAGGGTGTTTCCAGTCGGCGTTAACGCCGAGACGGCGGAACTCGTCGCGCTGGCGGCTGACGAAATCGGCCGCGAAATCGTGACAGGCGCTGCGGAACTCGGAAACGCTCATCTGCTTGCGGTTGAGCTTGTTCTTCTTGATTATCGCGCTCTCGATCGGCATCCCGTGGTTGTCCCAGCCGGGAACGTAGGGGACGCGGTATCCCGACATCGCCTTCGATTTGTTTATGATATCTTTCAGGATCTTGTTAAGCGCGTGACCCATGTGGATATCGCCGTTTGAGAAAGGCGGTCCGTCGTGGAGCACGAAGCCGGGTCTGCCCTCGCTCTCCTTCAGGAGAAGATCGTAAAGACCGATCTGCTCCCAGTATTTCAGCATTTCCGGTTCTCTCTGCGGAAGGTTTGCCCTCATGGCAAAACCCGTCTGCGGAAGGTTCAGTGTAGAAGTGTAATCGGTAGGCATCGTTTATTGTTCTCTTTCGTAATTAATCATTGATCAACGGTCAGTTCCGTTTACCCATTCTGGCGCGTATCTGCTCCAGTCTCGAGCGGATGTCCGACATCGACCCGGGTATCTCTCGCGCGCCGGCGTCGTTTGCGGTTTCTTTGGAGATCTCCGGCACGGGATCGGGCTCAGGCGAGGGTTCCGGCTCGGAAAGTGTGTCGGGCACGGGTTCGGCTTCCGGGGTTTCTTCGGGAACCGTCCTGTCTTCCCTTCCCGCTCCGGCTGAACTTCCGAAAGAACGGCGGAGGCGGGCGAGAATATCGTCGGCGTCGACTTCTTTCTCTTTTTCCGCCTTTTCGTCAGCGGGAGCAGCCGGCGGCCCGTCAGCGGCGGTCGCGTTTTCCCGATCCGCGGTTGTTTCCGCCGTATCGGGTTCTTCGGGAGTCTCCTTCTTTTCTTCTCCGCCTTTGGCGTCGGGCATACCGTATACCGCACGCAGAGCTTCGAAAAGATCCGGAATATCGACGCTCGAAGCGGGTTCCGGCTCGGGTTCGGGTTCGGGCAGCGGTTCGGGCTCCGGCTCGGGTTCGGGTTCCGGCTCGGGTTCGGGTTCCGGCTCCGGCTCGGGCTCCGGTTCGGGCTCAGGCTCGGGCTCGGGTTGCGGCTCGGGCTCGGGTTCCGGCTCGGGCTCGGGTTCGGGCTCGGGCTCCGGCTCGGGCTCGGGTTCGGGTTCGGGTTCGGGTTCGG